>Ga0065711_1050072_pt1 | contig 11003 bp, 10 predicted proteins | sample Hoacrofraction12_FD_59098 | JGI IMG/M metagenome (GOLD analysis project Ga0065711, IMG submission 59098) | Hoatzin crop microbial communities from Cojedes, Venezuela - Epithelial fraction 12 v2 (version 2) | ecosystem: Host-associated > Birds > Digestive system > Esophagus > Crop | place... | reverse complement strand
ACTCCTCCCGGGAGAGTTTCTCGATAGCTCCCTCCTCGGCAAGTTTGCGGAATACCGGGTCGTTGACCCAGGGTAGTTGATTCAAATTCTCCATATTTTTAAGCAGATAAAGCCATTTGTCCAATTTCGTAACGCATTCTTCCTCTGACTTGTTGAAGTTAGGAAGCGAGAAGTAAATCATCCGGAACGGGGCGGGAACCCTCAAGCCGGTAGTTTCGTCAATCTGTCTGTAGTCATGTCTGCTGTGAGTGAACAGCTCGTTGCTAAAATTGACTATGAACACTCCGATTACAGGTTTCAGTTTGTAGCGATCGCCATGACCCAGCTGCCTGTTCAAAGCCCTTGAAATGTAGTAATACGACCGGTCCAGAAAATCCGCGTTGTCGGCGAACTGCATTTCCACAATCATCTTGACACCCGTGTCCGTCGTGCAGTAGATGTCGTAAACCACAGACTTCATATCACTCCTGCCCGCCTGCTCCTTGTCGTTGTATACGACGTCGGAGAATTTATATTCCCCTCTGAAGACCTCGTTGAGGAAGTCTATGAGCAGCGCCTTGTTTTCATCTCGACCGAAAAGTCTCTTGAAAGAGAAATCGATCTTCGGGTCTATAAAGACCCCTTTTCTAATCTTGTCTTCCATTGATATATCAATAATTAAAGTTATTTGCTGCAAAGATAGTGATTTCTTCCGATATCTGCAAGAAAATCACGGGAATTTTGTGAAAGAAAAGAGAAAAATGAATGACATTAGGGTAAAGAGCAAGCGGTGAGCGGAAGGTCTCCCCCTCGCCGGCGAGGGGGTGGCAGGCGAAGCCTGACGGGGGCGTGGAACCAAGTAGATATCTAGATACAAGGCGCCAGCTCTCTCCCTTCCGTCTGGGGAGGGAGTGGAGAAAGACGGCAGCCTTTCGGAGAGGGAGAGCCCCCTCTTGCTCTTACATCCTTATCTCCTCACCCTTATAGAATCGTAGCAGGGCGAGCTGATACAGGTATTCGTATCGCGACTGTACGAGGTCACTCTCTGCCTTCATGAAATTGTTTTTCGCCTCGTTAAACTCCGTGATATTAGCCCTGCCGTTCTCATATTTCGCCCTCATGAGAGTGAAGGCATCCTCGCTGCTCTGCCGCGCCACATCACTGCTGCGGTATTTCTGTCGTGCCGAGAGAGCATTGTAATACACCTGCTGGATCTCCTTATACAGCGACTTCTTCGCATTATCGAGCTGCAGCTGCTGCGCGTCACGGTTGAGCCGTGCCTGTCTCACGCTGTTGCGCGTCTGGAAACGGTTGAATATCGGAATACTGAGATTGAGCCCCACATACTGGCTGAAGTTATTCTTCAGCTGTTTCATGAAACCGTCAGTCTCATATCCGCTGGTATGATAAGCATTACTCCCCAGTCCCGCACTGAAACTGAGCTGCGGATAAAGCGCAGCCCTGGCGATGTCGATACTCGTCTCCGACCCCTCGAGACGCTGCATCTCAGCCCTTATCTCCGGCCGTATCCCCACCGCCGCCTGGAATATCTCGTCGGGACTCGCCGTCAGTTCCGCGGAAGAGAAAGCAGCCGTATCGGGTGCCGCGATATCGAAGCCCTCAGGCGAAGGAAACTCGAGCAGCTGCGAGAGAGAGAGCAGCGCCATCCGAAGTTCAGACTCCGCCTGAGTGGCCGTAAGTTCGCTCTGTGCCATCGCCGACCGCTGCTGCGACACCTCCGCGCCGCTTGCCTTGCCGTTATCCATCATCTGCTGCAGACGGAACAGCTGCAGCGAGTCGATGCCGATCTGACGGCGTGCCACGGCGAGGATCTCCTTGTCGTAGAGTATCTGCACGTAAGCCTGGGCCACCTGCATGCTGATATCGTTGCGAGCCTTCTCGAGGTCGGCGGTGGCTGCCTGAAGGTTGAGCCGGCTGAGTTTTATCTGGTTGGGGATCTGGAAGCCAGTAAACAACGGCACGCTGGTGCCCAGAGAGAACGACGTACTGCTGGTATTGGTATTCGTATACGTATTGTCGGCGGTGAGACCACGCCCGAAGGAGAAGTTCTGTCCCGCACTGGCCGATACATCCGGCAGACGAGAGTTTTTCGCCGTATTCACGTCGATCTCGCGCTGCTCCAGCTGGTTGGCGTACTGTTTGATGCTGATATTATGTTCGAGAGCATGCCCGATGCACTGCTGCAGGGTCCATGTATCCTGCGCCGGCGACACGACAGCCGCAGCGGCGGCAAATAATAAGATAACCGATCGTCTCATAGTCTTTTACCGTTTTCCGTCGTAATCTTCTGCGGACCCCTCACCCTCTGGTCCTTCTTAAGTCCGCTCTTCACCTCGATATCCACGCCGTCGCTGAGCCCCGTCGTCACGGTCTGTTCGCGGTAGGTCTTCTTGTCTCCCTCACCCTCCACGATGAACACGAAGGCAGAGTCGCCGCGGAATTCGAGGGCACTCTCCGGTATGGTCAGCACCTGGCTGGCCGCATCGAGGACGATCTCCGCGTTGGCGCTGTATCCCGACCGTATCTTTCCGCCTCCGATGCTCTTCACGGCAGCCTTGATCTCAAACTGGTTGGCGCCGTTGCTGACGGTAGCCTTCGGGGAGATATACTCCAGCGACGCCTCGAACGACAGATCCTGCAGTGCTCCGATGGTGATATTCATATTCATTCCCGGCATCAGGCGTCCCACCTCCGTCTCGTCGATATTCCCGCGGAAGATGAGGTCGTTCATATTCGCCACGGTGGCGATGGTGGTACCGTCGTTGAAGGTGTTGGAGAGGATCACCGAGTTACCCACCTTCACGGGGATGTCGAGGATCACTCCGCTGATAGTGCTGCGGATGAGTGTCGACGACGCCTTGGCATTACTCCGCGAGATACCGTCGCGCACCACCTGCAGGTTGTCGGTGGCTGCGGTCTGCTCCTCCCTCGCCTGCTTTAGCTGCTGGCTGCTCTTGTCATACTCCTCGGCGGAGACGAGTTTTTGTTTGTAGAGATTCTCCGTGCGCTGGAAGTCGGTCTTCGCCTGCTTGAGGTTGATTTCCGCCAGTCTCACCCTCGACTGCGCGCTGCTCAGTGAACCCATGTCGGGTATCACCTTCACCTTCGCGATCACCTCTCCGGCCTGCACCGTCTGTCCCGCCTCCTTGTAGATGTCGGTGATGATACCGCTGATCTGCGGTTTTACGTTGACTTCGTTGCGGGGCTCGATAGTCCCCGTGATGACTGTTGTCTTCTTCAGGTCTTTCACGGCCGGCGCGAACTCGTTATACTCCACCGGTTTGGGGAGAGATTTCACATAGAGGAACGCGAAAGTCCCGATGAAGACCAGGGCGACAAGCGCCGCAATAATAATCTTTTTCATTGTTGTATTTTTGTTTTTTGTTTTTATTCATCACGCATAGCGTCGACCGGTTTGATACTCATCGCCCTGAGTGCCGGAGCCAGTCCTGCCGCGACGCCGAGCAGGGCCACGAGGAGAGCCGCGGAGATGGCGGTGCCGAAGCCCACCTGGAATGTCGCCGCGGGAGTGCCGTTGTCGGTGAGTCCGAGTTCGAGCATCTGCAGCACGGCGACGGCGAAGAGCACTCCCGAGAGTCCGGCGGCGAGGGTCAGTATGACACTCTCCTGAATGATCTGCGACAGTATCATCCGCGGCGTGGCTCCGATGGCGCGGCGGATACCTATTTCCACCGTCCTCTCCTTCACCGTCACCATCATGATGTTCGACACTCCGATGGCACCGGCCAGAAGGGTTCCTATACCTACGAGCCATATCAGGAAGTTGACACCCCGGAAGAGATTGTCGAGGATGCGGAATATCTGTTCGCTGTTGAACATCATCACCGCCTGTTCGTCATCGGGGTCGATGTTATGCTGCCGGGCTATCGTCTCCCTCATCCTGTCGGTGAGACTGCTCATCGTCACCCCCTCCCTTGCCGTCATCGCGATGACGTCGATCTTGTCGCCGCGGTTGAGGGTCTTCTGCATCAGCGAGAGAGGGATGGTGACCCTGTCCTGCGCACTGCCGTTGATATTGATGGAACTGTTGCTGACGTCGACGCCCACCACCTGGTAGTATACCGAGTCGAGGCGCACGAAACGTCCGCAGGGGTCTTCGCCGCGGCTGAAGAGAGTCTCGTACAACCTCTTTCCGATGACGCACACCTTGCGGCTCTGTTCGATGTCCACCTGGTTGATGAATCGTCCGTAGGCCAGCTTCGGCTGTTCCACCTCAGCATATTCGGGGAGCACGCCGCGGGCGTTGCAGCTCTGCTTCCTGTCGCCGTATACCAGCGTGGTTTCACCGAAACCTCCGAAGACGACGGGGGTCACGATGTCGAGCTCGGGGATCCTGTTGCGCAGCCGCTGCACGTCTTTGTACCGCATCTGCCAGGACCGCCCCTTGGGGAGCCCCTTGTAGGCCTTCGTCGTGCTGTTTGCCCATACCATCGCCGAATTGGTGGCGAAACCCTCGAAGTTCTTCTGCAGCATCTGTTTCAGTCCGCCTCCTCCTCCGATGAGGGCCACGAGCATGAAGACACCCCAGAATACGCCGAAGCCCGTGAGCAGCGAACGGCTCTTGTTGCGCGTTATCGTGGAGAGGATCTCCTTCAGTCTGTCTAAGTCGAATATCCGCATGGCTCCCCCCTACTCCGCCCTGAGGGCCTCTATGGGACGGATGCGTGCGGCCTTCCGCGCCGGTATCAGTCCCGCTATCGTTCCTGCTATTATCATCACCGCCGTGGCCTGGAGGCACACTCCGATGCCGACGGTGGGGTCGACGAATATCCTCATCTGCATCACTCCCAAGTCTACGATGTCGTGCCCCATGCGGGCGTCGAGGATCTCGTTGGCCGCTATGCCGCATACCATCCCGATATATCCGAAGAAGGTGGTGGTGATGATGCTCTCGATGATTATCAGCCGGAGTATCGACCTCGGCGAGGCTCCTATGGCCTTGCGGATGCCGAACTCGCGGGTGCGTTCCTTCACGGTGATGAGCATGATGTTCGACACTCCTACGACACCGCTGAGGAGGGTGAACAGACCGACGATCCAGAGTGCCGTGCGGATGATGTTCATCCCCTGCTGCATCTGCAGGTTGCTGCTGTATCTGTTCCAGAGCCACAGGGCCCCGTTGTCGTCTGGCGCCGCGTCGTGGTTGGCGTTCAGCGCCTGGCGGTATCTGTCTTCGAAGGCTTCATTGTCGGCTTCGGTGTCGAGTCCGTGGAAGGTGAAGAGGAGATTGCCCACCTTGTCACCCTTGCCGTACATCTTCGACACGGTGGTGAAGGCGGTGTATGCCCCGTTGTTCATCATGCTGCCGTCGTCCTTGTATATCCCGACGACGCGGAAGGCGAAACTGCCGGCCTTGACATAGCGTCCCACCAGCGGCGCCTCCCCGTATCGCGCCGCGTCGGCTCCGAGGAGTTCCTTTGCCGCCGTCTCCGACACCACGATCACCTTCCTCGCCTCCTGTATGTCGATCCTGTTGATCTCCCTGCCGGCGGCCATCGTCTTCTTGTTGATGCCGAAGTGTCCGGGATAGATGCCGCTGAGCGACGCGCTGTAATAGTTTTTTCCGAGGGAGAGGGTGACGGATCCGGCTTCGAGCTCCGCCCCCACCATGTCGACGACGCCGCGGAAACGGCCGGAGGTGGTGTTGAAGTCTTTGGCGTTGAGTTCTATCTGCCGTCCTTCCTTATATCCTTTGTATCCCTTTTCGGTATATCCTCCGAACACCTCCATGGAGTTGGTGAGGAATTTGTCCTTGTCTTGGTTCATGGCGTGTATCAGTCCGTTGCCGGCTCCGAGGAGGAAGATGAGCATGAAGATGCCCCACGCCACGGCGAATCCCGTGAGAGCCGTCCTGAGCTTGTTGCGGCTCACGGTGCTCCATATTTCCGATATTATATCTCTCATGATGATGCAGGTGTTATTTCATCGGACCGCCGGCACCGAAGGGACTGGCGTCGTGCATTAGGTTTTCCTTTATCTCTCCTATGATACCGTCTTTGATGTGCACTATCTTGTCGGTCTCGTTGGCCACGCCGCTCTCATGAGTGACGACGACGATGGTGATCCCCTCCTCCTTGTTGAGGGTCTTGAGCAGCTGCATCACCTCGACGCTGGTCTTGGAGTCGAGGGCTCCCGTGGGCTCGTCGGCGAGGATTATCTGCGGACGGGTGATGAGGGCCCTGGCGATGGCCACGCGCTGCTTCTGCCCTCCCGACATCTCGTTGGGATAGTGTCCGGCCCACTCCCTGAGGCCGAGTCTGTCGAGGTATTCCATGGCCAGGCGGTTGCGCTCCTTCCGTCCCACTCCCTGGTAGTAGAGGGGCAGCTCGACGTTCTCCACGGCGGTCTTGAACCCGATGAGGTTGAACGACTGGAAGATGAATCCTATGAGCCTGTTGCGGTAGTGTGCGGCCCTGGTCTCGCTGAGGTCTTTTATCAGCGTCCCGTCGAGGCGGTATTCGCCGCTGTCGTAGTTGTCGAGGATGCCGAGGATATTGAGGAGTGTCGACTTCCCCGACCCTGACGCCCCCATTACCGATACGAGTTCTCCGCGCCGTATGTCGAGGCTGATGCCTTTGAGCACGTGGAGCGGCTGGGCTCCCTGGTATGTCTTGTTTACGTCCCTGAGACTTATTACCGTGTCTGTCTGTTCCATATTCATTCTGTCTCGTTCCAGAGCTGTACTATATCGCTGATGCCGATGCCGAGGAGTCTCATCTGCCGGAACATCTGCGGCAGCCGGTTCATCAGTTCTTTTTTCTTTTTCTCCGATATCAGCCGGCAGGCCTCCTGTGTGACGAAGTATCCCAGTCCGCGGCGGTTGTATATGATGCCCTCGCGGGATAGCTGTTCGAAGGCCTTGAAGCTGGTGTTCATGTTGACCCCGAGCATAGCGCTGTATTCCCTCACGGAGGGCACCCTGTCGTCGGGTTTGTATCTGCCTGCCAGAATCTCGTCGCAGAGTCTGTCCGCCATCTGCACGTATATCGGCCGTTCGTTATTGAATTCTGTCATGTAGTTTTCTTATTTGTTTTTATCTGTGGTTGCGTCGTATCACTTGCCGAGGATCTTCACTTCCGACCTGTTGATGAAGGAAGCCCCTTGCGAGTCGATGTCGAGGTCTTTGAGGGTTCCGGTGAGGGTGACGGAGCAGGCCCCGTTGACCTTCAGTCGCGCCGTTCCCGAGTTGTCGAAGTTGATGTCGGCGTCGCAGGCGCCTTCCATTACGGCTTGCGCATGCGAGGCGGTGAGCCGGCCGAGGTCCACGTCGGAGGCTCCGCCGGCGATGAAGATCAGCGATTCGCAGGTCATGGTGTCGATGTCGACGTCACCGGCTCCCTGCATGGCGAGGTTCACCGTCCGTGCGCTGATTCTGCCGGCCCTGAGGGTCATGGCTCCCTGCACGTCGAGGGTGAAGGCTCCGCTGCAGGTAATGGTTCCTCCGTTGATCTCCAGTCCTCCCGACCCGGCGATGCTGAGCCGTTCGCTGCTGAGGGGCGAGTCGAGGAAGATCGTCGTGTTGTCGTTGCCTTCGAGGTATTCTATCTTCGGCATGGTGACATATACGTCCATATATCCGTTGAGGAATCTGTTTTCTTTCGGGATGTCGATCTTGAGGTATTTCTTCCCGCCGGCGGAGTCTCCGTCGAAGGTGTATTCCTCTATGCGGAGCTCTCTCATGATTTCCTCGGGCCCTTCGGCGCGGATGGAGAGGGTGTCGCCCTGGATGACGTGCACCCACAGGCTGTTGCCGGCGATGAGTCCGCAGTATTCGGCGGCGGTGTCGATGTCGACGTTATCAAACTGCATCACGTCTTCCGCCGTGAATGTCTTTCTGTCTCTGGGGTCGATCCTGCGGCCGGTACCTACGATGCATGACTGGAGCAGGAGGCAGAGTGCCGCGAGGAGCACTACCGTGACGGTATTCGTATGTTTTCTTGTTTTCATCGTTTGTCGTTTTTATATGTTGAAGAATTTGTTTCTCGGCACTATCTGCATCCGGCAGAACAGGCGGTATGCGAGCCAGTATGTCAGTATGATGAGGGGTATCATCGCCAGGTCGGCGGCGGCGAAGAACCAGTCGGTCCTGAGCAGCCGGTCCATGGTCTCGTAGTGTTTCTCTCCTATCACCACGATATTATATCCCACGATGTAGAAAATGAAGAGGGCCGTGAGGGGGGCGAAGAAAAACCGGGCCTTGCGGAAGAGGGTTCCGAGGAGGAGCAGCACGGCGTGGCCGAGGATGGCGAGGAGGTAGAGCAATATCGTTACCTCGACGCCCTGGACGGGGGTGAACTGGTCTACCTCGGTGACGAACTGCGGAGTCATCCTCAGGGGGTTGAAGGGCACGCCGTAGCCGAGCAGCAATGTGATGACCGCGAAGACGACGATGGCCAGCACTACGGCTGCCAGGTATCCTGTATAGTATATCAGCGACCCGCCGACGTATCTTACGAGGAACTTTTCGAGGTTCGACGCGGGGAGTGAGAGGAAGGCCATGCTCGCCTCTTTCTTCTTCATGTTGCTGAAGGTCATCATCGGGGCTGCCATGAGTACGATCACCCCTATCGAGGCTGCCGCCGCCATGCAGCTGTTGGTAATGGAGAGAAACGCCAGATCGGAGTTGTAGCGTATGATAGAGTGCAACTGTATGAGGCAGAACGCCAGCAGGGCGACGAACATCGATCCCACGAAGGTGAAATAGCGCTTGCGGTAGGTGAACAGATCCCACTTGAACAGCTGTGCCGTTCTTTTCATATTCAGATTTTCCATTTCTTTGTCTCCTATAATTTATTGTTTACCGCTGCGTTGAACAGCAGTTCCAGGTTGATACTTGTTTCTTCCCTGCCGTTTCTCTCGGCGATCACGGCGTTGCCCTGCAGCGCGGGCTCGGCGTATATCACTCCCTCGGTCTCCCCGGGGGTGCGGTATTCGAACACATACTTGTCGCAGATATCGGCGACGCTCTGGTTCATCCTGATGCCTGTCTCGTCGATGATGAGGATATGGTCGAGCAACTGTTCGATGTCGTGCACCTGATGGGTGGAGATCACCACGGTGCGGTCGTCGGTCATATTTTCCGCCACTGTCTGTCGGAACTGCGCTTTCGAGGGGATGTCGAGGCCGTTGGTGGGCTCGTCCATGAATAGGTATTTGGTGCGTGCGGCGAGGGCGAAACTCATGAGCACTTTCTTCTGCTGTCCCATGGAGAGCTGGTCGAGCCTGGGGTCGCCGCCGATCTGGAATCCGTCGAGGCAGCGGCGGAAGATGTCGTCGCTGAAACGGGGGTAGAACACTTTGTTCACACCGGCATATCTGCTGATGCGCTCCGGGGGGAAGGTGAAGACTTCGCTTACCATGAAGATGTCGCCGAGCGTCGCTGCGCTGCGTTCTGACGACTCTCTGCCGTCGATGATTACGCTGCCGTGCCGGGCCCGGAGGAGCCCGCTGACAAGGTATAATAAGGTGGACTTGCCGGTGCCGTTCTTGCCCAACAGTCCGTAGATGTGGTTTTCCTCCAGTCTGAGACTGAAGTTGTCGAACACCCTGCGGCCCGACATTCCGTAACTGAATTGCAAATTGCTGATGTCTATCATATCGTTTCTTGTTTTGTTGTCTGATGAAATATAGTTTTATAGTGTACTACTTCACTATTACACTGCAAAGGTATAGAGTTTTTTCATACAATCCAAATTTTTCGGTGATTATTTTTTGTTTTTAACGCTTTTTTTGTATATTTGCCGCCAAAAAGGGCGGAAAAGAGCCCTGAAACGAACAAAAACATCTGAATATGGGAATTGTAATTGGTATTGACGTAGGCATCAGCACCACGAAGATCGTGGGCATCAAGGACGGGGAGGTACTCTCGCCGATCCGTATCACGGCGACCGACCCGGTGACATCTCTCTACGGGGCGTTCGGCAAGTATCTTCACGACAACGGCATCGCGCTGGCGGATGTCGAACAGGTGATGCTCACGGGCGTGGGCTCGGCGTATATCACCGATCCTATCTACGGACTCCCTACGGGCAAGTGCGAGGAGTTTATCGCCGACGGCCTCGGGGCTCGCTTCGAGACGGGCAAGGAGAGGATGATCGTGGTGAGCATGGGCACGGGAACGTCACTGGTGAAATGCGACGGCGACGATATCCGCCATATCGGAGGCATCGGCATCGGAGGCGGCACGCTGCAGGGACTGTCGAGGATACTGCTCAAGACGGGGGATATCGCTACGGTCAGCGACCTGGCCAAGGAGGGGAATATCTCGAAGATCAACGTGCTGATCGGGGATATCAGTCCCAACCCGCTGCCGGGACTGCCCAAGAGTGCCATAGCGTCGCTGTTCGGTAATGCTCAGAGTGACGCGGCCCGGGAGGATATCGCCCTGGGCCTGATATGGATGACGCTGCAGAGCATCTGCTCGGCGTCGATACTGTCGAGCCTCGGAAGCGGTATAAAGGATTTCGTGATGATCGGCAATCTGACCCGGCTGCCGCTGTGCTCGAAAGTGTTCCCCGCGACGGAGGATCTGTATAAGGTGAAGTTCATAATACCGAAGTATGCGGAGTTCTGCACCGCCATCGGAGCTGCGCTGTATTATGATAAGATAAAATAAATAAGGTGTAAACATGATAAAAGCCGCATCAGGGATTACTGGTGCGGCTTTTTGCCTGTACCCCCATAGGGAGTCGAACCCTAATCGCAGGAACCGGAATCCTACATTCTATCCATTGAAATATGGGGGCGGATAACTGTACGGGTGCAAAGGTAAGAAGAAAAATCGGAACTGCAAAATAATAAGGGAAAAATTATTTAATTTTAGCAGAGAGGAATGAGGAGGGCGCAGCCTCTCCCCCTCGCTGGCGAGGGGGTGTAGGAAGGCGAAGCCTTCCGAGGGGGCGTGGATCCAAGCACACAGTCTAATAAGAAGCGGCGAAGCCTCTCCCCCTCGCTGGCGAGGGGGCGTAGGAAGGCGAAGCCTT
>Ga0065711_1050071_pt1 | contig 11004 bp, 5 predicted proteins | sample Hoacrofraction12_FD_59098 | JGI IMG/M metagenome (GOLD analysis project Ga0065711, IMG submission 59098) | Hoatzin crop microbial communities from Cojedes, Venezuela - Epithelial fraction 12 v2 (version 2) | ecosystem: Host-associated > Birds > Digestive system > Esophagus > Crop | place... | reverse complement strand
AGAAGGCTGCGAGGGGACCTAATAAATGCTTATAAATATCTGAAGGGTGGGTGTCAGGAGGATGGGACCAAGCTCTTTTCAGTGGTGCCCAGTGACAGGACAAGGGGCAATGGGCACTAACTGAGGCACAGGAAGTTCTGTCTGAACATGAGGAAGAATTTCTTCCCTCTGAGGGTGACAGAACCCTGGAACAGGCTGCCCAGGGAGGTTGTGGAGTCTCCTTCTCTAGAGATATTCAAGACCCACCTGGACAAGGTCCTGTGCAGCCTGCTCTAGGTGACCCTGCTTCGGCAGAAGGGTTGGACTAGATGACCCACAGAGGTCCCTTCCAACCCCTAACATTCTGTGATTCTGTGATTCTGTGATTCTATCCTCTAAGCTTCGGGAGATCACTAGAGGTAGAGAATGCATCTAGGTAAGTATGTTTACTAATCCCTGATGGAGTCTGTCTAATTACATTTTAATCTGCTTATACATTTGTTGCAGTCTCTTGTGGTAGTAAGTTCTGTGATGTGCTCTGTGATAATTTTTTTCTTCCATGAGCTTGTTTCTAACTTTGCATTATGAGAAATGTGTGTTATTTCCTGTTCAAATATTCTGTCCCCATTTGTGATTTCGTAGCCCTGTGTCAAATTCCAATAATCTATCTTTCCTCTAAACAGAAGATATACATTCCATTTCATTTCTCCTTCTAATGGAATCTATTCCATAATTGGCCTTCTCATTATGTTCTGCCTCCACTGTTTCCTTTGTTAGATGAGGTGACCAGACCTGCATAGTGTTAAACAGTGATAAGCACATCGGAGATGATCACAATGCCATAGATATTTTTTTGTCTCCTTCCCCTCCATTCTTTTCCAAATAATAATTCCCAAAGGGCTTAAGAACAAACCAGCTTAAATCTGCATATTAATCTGTTCTTAGAGCACCAATTGCCAGGGAAAGGCAAAGCTTACATTTCAAGGTACACTATTGATTTGAGTAGGTAAATACACATTAAAGGATCTTGGTTTCAGAGGATAAGTGCTCATCAAGTTGAGAAATTAACTCCTTAGGGCTTCTCAAACGTCTTTTTGGAAGTTAAGTCTATTAGTGGATGTTTGTTATGTACATATTAACAAAGCAAGGGATTCTCTCAGCTTTTATAAACAGCAGACAAGGAAATTGTTTCATTTTGATTTATTTTCAGGTTTCAGACAGAGAGAACTACTAAAATCTGCAGATCATCACTGCAGAAAATTTGAGGTCTGATTTTTCACCTTTAACAGCCTTGGTTTTGTCCACAGCTTGTAACTAGTCAAGTAAAGTAAGCCCTTTGAAAATCAAGCTGCTTTTTTTTTTTTTTCCTCAGCCAGTCTACTCAAGCTGTGAGTTCTCGTGTTACTTGTCTGGACTGTGTTCATTAGCTATGTTTTCTTCCGTTATAACCGACTTTAAGAGGCACTCCTTTTAATGATTTGTCTGTCTCACTCCATTGATTTATGTGATATATGTTAGATGAAAAAACACAGTAGTTTTAATGTTCATTAGCTCTGCACACGAATTTGTGTTGTTTACTGAGGATCATGCACATTAAGTTTAACATTTTATTTGAATTTTTACTCTTTACAGGACAAGTTAAAAGTTTAAGTTTAGGGCATAGCTGAGATAAGTCACTGTAAGACATAGGGGGTTCCACCCATAAGCGTGCTGCTCATAGACTACTAAATATTGCACTTGTTATGGAGATTAGAGGGGTATCTGTCCCTGGAGTGGTTAGCTTAAGCTATCTGTTGGCTTTGTTTGCAGAAACCTGTGCTGCACTAATGTGAATCATATTGACAATGCAGTGTAATTACCTGTTCTCCCACATGTCAGGGATGATATACTCGAATGTACAAATAGTCACTGTGTACAGTGATACAAAACTTGTAAATAGTGAAAACTGGATTGCTTTCCATGTCTTAACTGCTGCATGTGAAATTCAGTGTTGCTTACATTTTTATTTCTCTGCTAGCAGACCTGCTAACAGAGAAAATGTAACAAAGATGAGGCAAATACAGGAATATCTTCCTCCCCAAAATGCCACAAAATTGTTGTGTAGCTGATGTTCTGAAAATGAAGAAAAGAACTTATTTTTTCCAAAGCTTGTCTGCCCATCCTTAGTGGAATTCAGAAAATTTGTAACAGAAAAATCGTATCCCTGAGGGAAACTTTGGTTCATTTTAACTAACTAGAATGATTTACAGAGTTCCAGGAGTTGGGGTATAGACAACAAACAGACTGCCCCCAGAAAATTGTGGCTGCTGAGCAGTTCTTTCTTTATTGAACAAACCTGGGATGATATTTTACGAACCAGTCATTGAATAAATGAAGTCTGGCCTCTGACAAGTCTTTCTTGTATTATGGGCAATAAAATGAAGATCTGCAGGTGGCTTTTCAAGTACTCAGCTGTTTCTTAAGGGAGAAGTAATGTCAGTTTGGAAACAGCTGTTACTTGTGTTATAAGGTGATGTGATAACCAGAAACACAGGAAGATATTTTGTGTAAATCTACTGTAAGATTTGATCATTAAAAACTACAGTCCATTTACAGCTATGGAGATTTTAAACTCTCTATTAACTCAAGTAGCTTTCTCAAATCAATTAAATACTTCAACTGTCCATGTTCTGCTTTTTTCTGCTTTGCTAAAAGTTGAACAAAAGCTGGGCAAAATCAGCTTTGCTTTTCATCCTAGCCAGACTCAGACCCCACTGAATTCAGTAAATTTTTCACTGGCCTCAGCTTTGATTTGATCTGCAAACAGTGTTGGTTTTGCCAGCTTTCATAATTTTCCTTGAAGTCCTGTCTGCTGGAAGCATCTAACTGGGGAAAGTCTTTTGATATATATTATTAAAGTAAGTTTTTAGCTTTCATAGTTGTGGAGAAGATGATAAAAAGTGTACGTCAGTGTGTTCTCTCAACAATAACTTTTGATTGGGATTGGCAATAAAATCAGGGGTTTTTTATTTCTAGGCTGCCAAATTCTGGAAGGTAGTATAGCCCGTGGTTCACTCTGCATTAGCTGACTCTTCCGTTTAGCCATGGACTATACTTCTCTTTGTCCTTCTCTGTAAACACAGAAGTACCTTCACTTCTTGGCCCTTGTGGTTTTTGCTAGTTGTGAACTCTTTTTCACCACAGCTGCTATAATTATTATCTCTACATGCTGGTGTTATTTATCTGTACTTCAATTATACAGCCTTTTCCTCCTTTCTTGAGCAATTTATTTTAAAATTTAGGGTACTTAAGGAACTACTGAAGTAGCAAGAATATGGGTAACTTTCCCTTGTCTTGGGCTAATTTGCCCTTGAGTACTTAATGCAATGTCTATTACTGCTTGTTTGCTACCCTTTTTGCCTTACATAATATTCTCAGGTAACTCCACTTGCCACATCCTAGGGATTGCTGAAGTCCAGTACCATTGGTCTGCTTGGCTTTAGCTTCCTTTCATTAGAAGCACGAACTCTGTGATTGTTTTTTACCCTTATTACATTCTAACATTTCCTCTCCAGCTGTACAAATCTAAACCACCTGCTCCTCAATTTTTTCCCCCTTTTTGAAATTAAAGATGTCCTCTGTCCACTCTAGCCAACTGGTGGCTTGTTGTGCTGTTTTCCCATGTATGGATGGATAAAGGCCTCACTGCTGTGGTGTCCAGTTCTTTCAGTGCCTCAGTATGTGTGTTGGGTTTCCATGGCAAGATTTTTTGGGGGTGGAAGGGACTGCAGAGCTGGCTTCTGTGAGAAGACACCAGAAGATGCCCGTATGTCAGACAAAGCCATCTGGCTTCAAGAAAGTTGAAGGCTGTGATGAGGTCACCTCTCAGCCTTCTCTAAGCTGAACAAACCAGGTGACCTCAGCCGCTCCTCATAATTCTTGCCCTCAAGACCTTTCACCACGTTGGTTGCATTCCTCTGGACACACTGTAATAGTCTGCAGTCCTTCTACTGAGGTGCCCAAAACTGCACACAATACTTGAGGTGGGGCCACACCAGTGCAGTGTAGAGTGGGACAGTCACCTCCCTTCACCAGCTAGCTATGCTGTGCTTGATGCACCCCTGGACATGGTTGCGTGTGCACCCCCTGACTCTTCCTGTGGATTTGGCTGTCTGGGCTAAAGGCAGCTTAAGTGTGGTGCATGTACTCTTTACTCAGGAGTACCTTTTCAGCTGAGATTCTCATACATGGTCCTTGCCTAATCTGTGTTTGAGCCATTCCTGTGCCTGGCTGATGCAGACCCTGACTTTGACAAATGATCTTTACTTCCTGGCTTGATCTCAGACCTACTTCATCGCTCTGAGCTTGTCTGCCAACATGGACTGTTGGCTGAATTTTGTTACCATCACTGTACCTGCTCTGCCCTTCTTGCTTAGGTACTGCAGGACCATGCCTTTTTCAGTGTGGATACTGCTTCTGCCTGCCTTCTTGTCACCCTCAGCTCACAACTGGTTTCCCCTGAGGCTTAGCCTGCCCTTCCTGCTCCTTGTCACAGAGCTGCTGGAAAGTAAGTAGTTTTGCAACATAACAAGACCAAAGATTTCACCTACTCTGACAATGTTTCTGTATGCTAGGAAAAAAACCATCTTATTAATGAGCATCTGATACTTTGCTGTGTAGGAAAGGGTTTATATAAACTGGTTGCCAACAATAGCGAAGGACTGACCTTGGTGTGCCAAGAGGTTTGTGTTTTCTGTTATCACTGAAAGTAAATCCTTTTATCTTGCTATGCAATTCTGCTTGCTCATTGCCCAGTACTGTTGTCTGACTTTGCCTTGGCCTATCTCAAAGCTCTTTATCCTTGCTGCAACTGGCTGTGGTAAGAACTAGAGGCTGTTCCTCTGAGAATCAGTCATTGAGTTCAAACTGAAGTGTTCGGCACCACACAGGTAATCTAGTTTCTCCCTGTTCACCTGCTGAAAGGCCACTGCATTATTCTCTCTTTTACAAGAAAAGGTATTGTAAACCTTGGAGTGGTTAAACCCAAGATCTTTAAATGGGTCAATGAAATCAGGAGAAGGGAAAAAACAAAGTTACAGAAAGATAATTAAATCTTAAGAGAGAAGAATATGATTGAAGAGTAACAGCATATGTGAGCACTGCTTAAGGAGCAGAGGGGAAAATAAAATAAAGCCTTGTGAAAAAGTAGACTAGCTGCTCTCCTGTTATATGTTTAAGTGAGATTCTCTTTGTACCAAGACAAAAAGAAATTGCTGTGGGGCAAGGCAGTGTGATTATTTTTATTTCCAATGACCTGCTACCTTCTGAAGAGATGACGAAATCACATCATTACACAGTCTGTTTCTTCAGACTGAACTCCCACATGAATAGGGAGTGATTTATGAGTTGAATCCTTATTGTGAAGACTGCATGAAGAGAACTCATTAACCATGAGTTGGATAGCTAGAAGATGAGTGAACTATTACTCACATGATTCAATCATCTAATTTAATCACAGACAATTGATGCAATCATTCTACTTCATTTGGTCAAGGATAAAAGGCCTGATTCTGAGCCTGTAGTGGAGTTAATCTCTAATTGTGCAAATAGTGCCTTGACTTTACAGGGGATGATTTCCCAGTCTGGACTCAGAAGTGATAAATGATTCACTCTGGTAAAATTTAAATTCATAATTTTCCTTTTGTTTCACACATAACAGCCTACGTAGAACACTGTATGCTGTAAAGTCTGTCATGGCTAGCAGTGTTTGAGTGGAATGGGAAGAGATTTGCAGATCCAAATTCCCACATAATTGCTTCCATTAATCTGAAATACCTTTTAAATTGCAATACTGTTTTTCAACTTATAGTCAGTAAAACCTAGTAATGAAAGTGTTTCCCCACATAATAATTGCTGAGCTTCATAATTAGAAATGAAGTATCACTTTGCATGCATCATAGCCTTTATTATTCATTAATACAACACACTTCCATTTTCTGGAAATTATTTTTTTTCCATGCAGCTTTAACACTATTGTGTTCTTTGGAGTCTGCAGACATACACAATGTTTTAGAAACCCATTTCTGCTGATTTATCTGGGTCCCTGAAACTGAAGCTTTCTGTTTCAAATGGTCAGCTTTGAACTTTTGTCTGTGTTGTCAGTCCACAAAAGTAAATCTGGAAATCAGTGTGGAGAACAGTAAGTCACATAATCCAGAGAACAAGTGCCAAAGGTATGACTGTCGTAAAAAGACAAATCCAGAGTCTAAATGTAGAGGTTCTCTGTCTCATCCGAATCACCAACGACACATTCTGCTGCCAATAGACTGTCCTGTTAAGATGCAGCCTGGAACTGTGGCTGTGCTCACAATGTTTTCAGAAAGAGAGGGAACTCGGAGCTGTTCAGATGAGTTGGCACAGTAGTTTATGGGATGCTGTTTGGCTCTAAAACAAGATTTGGTCACATGTAGCTGACCAAGTCATGAGAAACACAGAAGCAGAAAGCAGCTGCATCTTTTCACTTTCCTTCCCAGGCAATGCTCACTAATCACTTTGGAGGGCTGTGACTGCTCTCTGCCACAGGCTACACTTTTTTTTTCCTTAAGACTTTGTCAGAGTTGGAATTTCTCTGTTGAAATCTTGCTTCAGCACAGTACTATATTGTTGTATATCCCTGAGCAGTTATTGCTTCCCTCGTAGCATCTGTGACAGTGACCCCAGAGCTCCACATAAAAGATTTTGCGCTGACCTTTCAAGGGAGCCTGCCTCTAAATGGGCAGTTACCTTCAAAGTGATATTGGCATTTACAACTGTTGCAACCATCTCAGCATTAATAATGATCACAGCCACTTAGGGTGACACTTTTCAAATCCCAAAAAGGAGTAATTTTTATTTTCTTTTTGTAATTTATTTTTCTGCATTTAAGCTGGTGCTGTGACTAGCAAGATATTATAGCTTCCTCAAATAACTGAAATAAAGGAAATATACTCATGCAATCACTTGATGACAGATTTAAAAGAAAGCTTATTTGCAATGTGAGATTTGCACTAACAGAAAGATGTACTTCGGAAGCTGCACTATTGCTTCTTGATAATATTGTTTTCCAAAGACTGTGATCTTCCTTTTTCATAGTGTAAAACTTGTCTTTTCCCCATTATTTCTCATTAAAACATTGGTAAAGCATCCAGACAACCATTGCACAAGACTTGTGTTTTTATTAGCAGACTACTCCAAAGATTTTTGTAATTTTTATCATGCTAATGCAAGGGTGGTTTTTTAATAGCAATTTACAGTGGGTATGTATCACTTGGCTGCTGCATTTCTCTCTGGTAGCCAGCAGGCAGTGTTTATTAGTTGTTTTCACTTCCTCGTTTCTAAAGACACTCCTGTTATTTGTAATTACAATTCTAGGTTAATCAGATGTTTGTAGTGATTTAAACCTGCTCTGTTAAACACACTTCACTTTTGTCATGTAGAGCACAATTACCACCTTGTGGCCATTTAGGTCATCTATTGTTGTGCTCAGAAGACTAGGACACACATATACAGCAGTCTTCTAAATTGGGAGCCTTCTCTACTTTATAGCTGTCCTTTTATTTCATCTGGATGTGCAAAAATTAGAGAACTAAAGAATTAAGAACAAATAACCCTAATATGTTCTGTGTATTATTTTAAAATCAAAACTATTTATTTAAAAGAAAAAAAGCTATAAACCGTGATCCTGCAAATATTTGCACCTTTTCTTCTGGATACCCTTACCATGTTTCCCTCAAAGTTTAGCAAGTTATGTTTTTTTACCTTTAGGAAAAGAATCCAAAAGTATTGTGAGAAAAGGCGTAGAAACTGTCTTGAAACATACCGCTTTAGTAACAGCAAAGGGAAAATTTACTCTCATGTGCATGGTCAATAAAATAAGTGCTTGGTAGAAAAGGCGGAAAGAAAATTTCAGTTCTATGAAAGGAAACACTTTCTGATAGTAAAAGACAGTGAAGCACTCACTGACTAGTTTGTTGGAGGGATTGTGGAGACTTTAAAACTGGAAGTCTTAAGCACTCTTCAGACATTGTTTATGAGCAGCTGGTCTTGCTGTGAATTAGAGAATAATTTAGATATCTCTTGCATTTCTTTCCTGTCCAGAAACCTCACGAGCTGAAGAATTATTGGACTTGCAAATGGAAAAAGAAGTCCATCTGTGAAGAATTCCTGGCATTTTCTTGGTAGATTGGTTGGCTTGATTATTTATTTATTCATGTTAGAAAAGGCTACAATGACAGAATGTCATGTAAGAACTGGCTTCCGTATAGAAAAGGTTTTGTCTAGAATTTCTCCATATATTTATTCTGGCTGTTTTCTTGCATAAATTAAGCTACAGCTACCAAAGCTACAAGAGTTACCAGAGGCCATCTTTGTTGTGTTAGAGCCGTAGAAATTATCTCTTGACACAACTTCAGTAGTTGCGCTAAGTATCTGTCTCCAATACCAGCATCAATCTTGAAGATTTCTCCTTTGCTCACTCAAAAAAATTGTCAGCCCCGAGGTCAGCACAAAATTAAGTCCCTGCTGACATACACTTACTTCCAAATACTACAGTTTAAAGACTATATGTATCTTTGTCATTGAAATAACTATCCAGAAACCATAGGCATGGCCACCTACTTACTGCTGTTGGTTCCCAAAATCCTGGCAGGACAGTGTGACTTCCAATTTCAGCTATAGTGACTTGCATCTGTTGAGAATAAAACCTCTGTGGAATTATTAGTAAAATTAAGGTTTTACATCTGAAAATTAAAGTTTATATGAAAAATGTAGCATTGTTCACCCATTGAGGAAAAACATGAAATCAAAAGGAGCTCTGAGGATGGGACACAGCTGCAGCAGGCATGCGAGGAATCCACTAACACAGCAACTCCCTGCAACATACCATAGAGGATGGAGTGGAGTGGAGACTCCGTGGCCCTGCTCCGTGATGATAAAGCGGGAAGAGATGGTCCTCTAGAACTGATAAGCAGCTCATCTGGCCCCCTGAGTCAAAAGATTTTCAAAACCTTGCCAAAATGCTATCCTTTCATGAACTTTGCTCATTTTAATATCATTTTAATACCAAAACACACCTCCACCCCGAAGGCTACCTGCCTCCGAGGTGCCACCACCCCTCTTTGAGTCTGCGCTCTCAATGTTTTGTAAAGTATACCTTTAAATCGAAAGCAAGAGAATTTTACACCAATCATGATAAAAGGTATGTATGACTACAGTCACTCAAACTCCACCTTAAAGGTAGAAAGGATATAAAAATAGCCAGGAAAATGGGGGATTTTCAGAGAAGAAGATAACACCGTGAGCAAGTCAAGGGAAACTCCACCTCAGACTGCCTCTGACAATCAGGATTGGCCGACGGGCTGAGCCTTGCTTCTCCCCGCCTTGGGACGCCTTGGGTGAGACTTAAACTAAATGCTTTTCTCGGGAATCTTAGAAATCTCTCTAGAGAGTTACTCCCTAATGTTTATAGCCAGGCTGTATTATTTATAACCTTTTCACACATTCTATATTTTCACGTGCTTTCTTACAGACAGTCACCGTCACCAGCAATTCAAAAATCCTATATACCTGTTGCACAAATGAAACTGCACTGTTTAAGTAGCCAGTTGTCACAGTTTCTCACTGAACGTGACCAAATGCGGCCGTGCTAGTTCATGAGCACAACTGGACTGAAGGTGCAGACCGCAATTAATGTATCCAAAATCATGGTAGCTTAATATACATATTAAACGCGAGTGGACTGGTAGTGGTAAATTGGATATCACTCAGAATTTAAACCTAGCTGCACCTAGCCTCCCATTCCAGTGAGGAGAGTTAAAACACAAGAAGGTTGATTTTCTGCCAAATTAATGCAACAACCTCAAAGAGAGAAATATTTCAGGTAGCAACATGAAGTCATCCTGTTTAACAATTGCTTGAAAAATGTCTGCTCTTACATTATCTCTTAAGACTGGCTTTTCAATTGGTATAAATCCATGTTGTTTCCCAGAAATCAACAAATTATTTCCGTTTGTACCATTCCAGCCTTTGGCATTCTAGCTGAACAGCAGTAAGCTACCAAGAAAGCAAGGCAGAAGGCTGGCTGAGCAGGGATCTTCTTCTGGAACTTAGGTGGAAGAGGAAAGTGTATGGACATTGGAAACAAGGGCAGGCAACATGGGAGGTCTACAGAGATGTTATTTGCTGCTGTAGGGAGAAAATTCATGCAGCCAAAACTTAATTTGAGTTCAGGCTGGCCAGTACTGTGAAGGACAACAAAAAGGGCTTTTTAAAATAAGCTAACAACAAAAGGAGGAGCATCAGAGATTATAACATTGGTCCCTTGCTTGGTGAGGTTGGTCACCTCAGAAACAGGGATGTAGTCGAAGCAAAGACATTCAAAGCCTGCTTCACCTCTGTCTTTAACACTGATGAATGGCCCTAGGAACCCTGGAACCCTGTGTTACAAGTCTATGACTACGGGGATGATAAACTCCCAGCTAACTCTGAACTTGTTTGCGACTTGCTGCTCCAGCTGGAGGCACTAAGTCTCTGCGTCCCAGTGGGATTCATCCCAGAGTACTAAAAGAGTTGGCCGATGTTATTGCGGGCCCTCTCTCCATTATTTTTCAGTGGTCTTGGGAGTCTGGAGAGGTCCCAGTCAACTGGAAGCTGACAAATGTTGTCCCAGTTTTCAAGAAAGGTAAGAAGGAAGACCCTGATAATTACAGGGTCAGTCTCAATTCAGTGCATGGTAACATCATGGAGAAATTTATTCTGGGAGTTACTGAAGAACAACTGAGAGACAGTGCAGTCATTGGTCACAGCTAACATGAGTTCACGAGGGGAAAGTCCTGTTTAACTCAATTTCCTCTTATGACAAGGTCACCCACCTAGCTGACCAAGAAAAGCCAGTAGATGTAGGATTTATTGGATTTTAGCAAAGATTTTGATAACTGTCTCTCACAGCATCCTTCTGGACAAAGCGTCCAGCATACAGCTAGACAAGTCTATAATATGTTGGGTGGACAA
>Ga0065711_1050070_pt1 | contig 11004 bp, 14 predicted proteins | sample Hoacrofraction12_FD_59098 | JGI IMG/M metagenome (GOLD analysis project Ga0065711, IMG submission 59098) | Hoatzin crop microbial communities from Cojedes, Venezuela - Epithelial fraction 12 v2 (version 2) | ecosystem: Host-associated > Birds > Digestive system > Esophagus > Crop | place... | reverse complement strand
GTTCTTCCTCATGTTCAGACGGAACTTCCTGTGCCTCAGTTTGTGCCCATTGCCCCTTGTCCTGTCGCTGGGCACTATTGAAAAGAGCTTGGCCCCATCCTCCTGACACCCACCCTTCAGATATTTGTAAGTATTTGAGGTTGCCTGGGTTGTTCTCCAGCCTGGGAATCCTTATCCCTCTCCCACCATCTGAGCTGCCCTGCCTGTAGCAAATTGTACCCTGTGTTGGTAATTAGTCAACAGCAGAAGAAGGTGTTGGTCACACATGATGCTCTGAGCGACGGCCAGATCTTGCTCATCTTTAGCATAGGTCTGGGGCATCCTGGTTGGGGCTGGGCTCTTCCCACCATGTGCTTCTCTCATTCTTCGGTCCTGAATCCTTTCAGATTAATGTCCCCTGCATCAGCACATGAGCTTGAATGGAGACTGGATACTGCTGTGTCCCAGGAACTGAGAAATCTGACAGAGCAGCATGAAGCGAGAGGAGTACGAGAAACATTTTGTCCCTATCATACTTAGCTTTGTGTTTTCTCTGTGTGTGTGTGTTTGTTTATTTTTTAATGGAGAACAGAAGATTGATGGATGAAATTAAGAAGAGGGATGTGTAATTGGAAAACAGCTCAAGAAGGCTACAGGCAGCATATTGAAGGCATCCATCAAACATCCAGCTAATGTTGTTAACGGTGTATAACACAAACAGGGGCTGCAGGAGACACTAGGAAAAAAATAAAAGGGAAGAGAAAGGGGAGTAGGCAGGACAGGGGAAACAGCAAGGGAGGAGAAGAGCCAGCAAGAGAGTACAATCAATAATATCTGTACTGCAGTCGCATCCAAAGGCTCCTGTTGGATCAGTGCAGGACCGTACAAGCACATTAAGAGACAGTCCCTGCCCTCTACAGCTTAAACCTGGGAATTACGGGATGATCGCTGGAGATGGGTTTTAGATGATCACAAAATTTTCTTCTGATCTTGAATCTCATTTAATAGGATCTACTCTGAATGGGTTTAAAGGCAGAAGGAAGGTAGCTGGTTGTGCCAAGAATACAGACACAGTAATGCCTGTCAGCCAGGCATGCAATTAATCTGAGCCACTTAGAGGACTTTGGTTTTAATTATAAAAAGTAGGTACAAATATGTGCAGTAAACCTCCGTAAGCCCCACTGGGGCCATCAGCAGGCTACTCAGAGGCATTGACATGTGACTGGGTTTTGATGCTGTGTTTTCAAAAGGATGGCCTTAATGGACCACTTTGTGGGAAATATTCCATGCAGGGTGAACATTAAGAAAATGAAAAGCACCTTTGTGTGGGGAAGGAGAGAAAACAAAAGCTAAAATTATTCGTAGGCCAGGGGATACCTCTAGTCCTGAAAACAGGGAAGAAGAGAGGCTCTTAAGGACTGCGAAAAGGCAGGTGAAAGATAGAACAGAACAGAGAAGAGCACACGCATGATGGATGCAGGGGGCGGCAGTGGGGGAGAGAAGGTAAGGTTTCAAAGAGAAAATAAAGTATTCTGAGACGGATTTTCTGAAAAGGAGTTAAAGGCAGACTTCTCCTCTCCTCACAAGTGACCCGGTGCTTTATGCGGGGTTTAACTTCTTCAGCATTGCATGCTTTGGAAAAGCGGTAGAGAGGAGGTGCGTGTAGAAATAAATGAGCAAGGGGCAGCAGGGGAGCTGCACGCACAGACAGCATCCCCGCTTGTTTGCAGTGTTCGGGAAGCAGGAACAGGGCTGGCTGTGAGGAGGAGGAGGAGGAGAAGAGAACTAGAAAGGGAATTCGTTAAAGCCGTTCTAACTCCGATCCGCTCTCCTCTGTGCTCTCTTGGTAACAGAGCTGCCACTGCCGCCTCCTCCTCTTCTTCCCTCCAGAAGCGACCTGAGTTTGCAGCAGTGGCAGGCTCGCTGCATGGAAACTGCGCCTGCATAATTAAGGGCTTTTATTAAAAGGAAAAAACATTGGCTGCCTGACTCTAGCACAGGGACATTTGTAATTGCAAGCATCCCGGAGGAAGCAAGGGGCTGTGATGACCCCGAGCCAGGGCCCAGCTGTACCCAGGTGTCTGCTGCCATTACAAGGCAGTGCAGAGCCCTCCTTGGATTTCTTTGGTGGCTTTTTCTGTTCTTGTGGCTCCAAGTGATGGGAAGCTTTGCTTCGTGCTGCTGCGCTGGTAAGGGAAGGGATTTCCTGGAGGGAAAGCAGCCCCTGCTGCGGGTAACACCATCCTGCCCTGTGTCCAGCCTAGAGCTGTAGCTTACCAAACACCTACACCTTTGGCACTAAAGCTTGAAGGAGATTGTTGGATGTGCCCTGGACCCAGCTGTCAGAAAGCAACAAAATTACGCAGAGCCAGCTCATTTGCTGCACAAGGCTCCTGCTGGCATCACCAAAACACACAGGCTCCTTGGCCCACTTCTTGGTCGGCTTTGACTAGCTTGGAGGTAGAGGAACGGCCACCACGGTGTTCCCTGAGTGAGAAGGCAAGAAGCACTGGAGATGATCACCATGAAGGGTTGGTTTGGGGAGCAGAGGAGATAGGTTCCCTGGAGGGATCGCTCCAGTGTGGTTGCATTGGTGTCTAACAAGGATGGAGCTCATGTTGCAGCAATTATTTCCTTAACAGGGCTTGGAAGTAGGTACTTGCCTGCCAGCGGGCTTGCTGAGACATGCTAGTCTTCTGTCAGATTTGGCTGAAATAGGTTTGATAGTTATTGGCAGCAGGGCACTGATGAGCCCTGCAATCGCATAATTCTTGTTTTGTCAGGAGACCAAGGTAAAATGTCAGGGAAAAAATTGAAGACAGATCCCAAGAAAGTCCTAGAGAATTCATTTAGCGTAGCAACCCCTGATACCTTCCAGGACTACTGTGTGGCTGCTGTCACTACAAAGCAGAGCCCTTTCAGACCAGTCATCATGTATTGTCTCACACGATTCTTTGAGTCTGAAGCAAGGCAATCCTTCTTCCCATTTGGACTGATAAGGAGCTGCTGGGCCCAGATCCTGGGAAAGGAGTTTCCTTTGCACTTAGTGTGCCTACGTCCCTCTGAGGACCTTGGTTTTAGACGAATGGCCTTCAGTACATCTAGGAAATCCCTGGCAGAGCAGGAGTTTGGAGCCAAGCAGTCTGAACCTCCTTTCCTTCCTTTGCATCAGTGTGATGCCATTGCCCTCTTCCCCCAGCTTGCCTTCAGCCTCGGAGAGTGAGGGGGCCTGGTGGGGTGCCAGTCGGCAGCTCGCCGGTCCCCAGGGTGTGTGACTGCAGTTTCCCGACAGAAGCCTCTCTGTGGGAGGCTTGTGAAAGTTTTATGCTCCCGTTAGCCACGTAGTGAGCATCGCAGTGGTAGTGAGGAAGTCCACTGGGAGAATTATTTGACATCAGAAAGGTAATCCCAGAGGAAACAGATTACAGATGTTACCAGGAGGGAGAGGGGGATAAAATCCAGCTATCAAACATAGGCAACCAGCTTGGAGTGATAGCAGAAAGTCCTCAGATGGTAACAAGTAACTTTGCTCTGTACCATTCAGCGTTTCTGTGGGCTGGTGTTCAGCAGCAGCAGCAGCAGTGGATCCCTCTTTCTGGAGCAGTGCTTTTGTTGCTGGTGTGTAATAACAGTACCGGGAGATTTCCTACCCAGAGAGGGACCAAAGCAGGAGCTAAAAGCTGAATGAAAGCGTTCCTGACTGTGCCAGAGCCATACAGAAGGCAGCACATGCACTGAGCAAGCCATTTGATGTTGGACGTTCGGAAGTAATCTCTGGGATCTCATGCTCGTATGACTTACTGCACACAGGCTGTTAAGGGCCTTCCAAACAGGTGAGCCAGGACTGGGATCTCATCACACCATGACTTTACACAGGGCTGAGTTATGTCCCTGAACAAGTGGTCTGCAATATGCATCCAAGTACTTCAGTCTGTATTTTCCAAACCGATCATTAATGCTGGATGCTCTGTTGAAGGCATGGCTACCTTGAGAAGCCAAGGATCTGATTTCGAGATAGACTGACTGCTCATTAATCGTGTTGACTAATGGGAGCTGAAGGTGCTCCACAATTGTGTGAAAAATCCAGCACGGGACTGCTGTAGCTTAGACCATCTGTAAATAAACCACCCCTTATAGCTGATCATTGCTGATACTTTTGTCCTTTATTTCTCTGTATTTTCTTTTAGTTCCTTTCACCTTATAGAAAGAGTTTCAAAAACAAATGCTAACTGTTGCGATTCCTCAGCTCTCACGATGATGTACATTACAGAAATGCTAAGACAGAAATTAAAGTATTCTGACATCTGTGATTTAAACTAAATGCTGCAGTGGCCAAACACTGCAAGCCAGGAGTAGAAAGGGATGTGGAATAATTAAACTTTCAGCAGGCATCACCAGCACTGTGGAATGATTGAGGCAGGGATTTCATGGAAAACTTAGTAGGTGATAGCATGCATCACTGATTGCCTCAATGCATCTGCATAAGGAGGATGAATTGCAACTGCGGGAGTGAAAGAGATGCTGGTTCTCTTGAGGATGCCCGACATTTTCTGTTTTGTCCGCTTGCATATGCAGCAACACGAATCTTGCACACAGTTGTTTAAAAAAAAATCTACAAAATAAGCAAATTAAGTGGTCTCCACAAAGGTCGGGAATGAATACCAGCCCCGGAGAGGGGCACGTAACAGCCCTGTCTGGCCTCAGATTCAGCAGTGAACAGTCCTAAGTCAAGGACAGTGGGTTAATCATGGGGCAGTGGGAGGTTCTTTATAGCAGCATAAATAGATAAAAGCTTCTATTCAGTAGCAAAGGAATTGGCCAGGGCAGCTGGATAATGGTTTGGGCCTGCAACGTTAGTGGGATTCCTTGTAAACTTACACTTAGACAAACGCTTTGCTGAATTGGGGCCCAACATTTATCACGTCTCCCTCCAAGCAAGCCAAACTCAGTCTATTAGTTTGGCCTCTAGACTGACTGTCCTAATGTTTGTGGTGCCTGCTATTTCGGAGGCCTTACTCTTTTTTCTGCTCTGAAAGGTAGAGAGATGCCTGGACATTGGAAGTTCTCTGCAGCATGCTGAAGAGACGTAACCTTCTTACCACACTCCTGATCGCCTTGCCATGGGCTCTCCTCCTAACCTTGTGGCACCAGTACCCAACCACCCGCTACCTCAGCCTGCTGAGAAGTAAGTGAAAGAGTTCTGCTGTCAGTGTGCTGGTGGCTGTGATGCTTGCTGGTGCGAGCCCTCAGTAGGAGACGCTCTCTCATGGGGTGGATTAAGCAAAGACAAACATGCCTGAAGGGCCTCTCAGAGTCTGGGTACAGCAGGCACAAAAACTGTTCTTAAGAGCGTGTTAAACATGCACCTTAGGCAGGCTTTGGGGAGAGGATGCTGATGTGCTGAGCACTGACTCCAGCCAGATGTGTCCCCAGCACTCCCCGGAGAGAGGAAGCCCGGCAGTGATTAGTTCTCTGACATCTCTCTTCTTCTGCTTCCTTCCGTCCTTTTGTCCCAGAAGAGACAGATGAGAACGTGACCTCTAAAGCTCTCCTCAACGGTACATCTGCACTGAGAGAAGAAGGCCTCCCATCATGCATTCGGCAGCAGCAAAGCATAGGGGCAACCCCTAAAGTCATCCAGAATTATGTGTACTCCAGGCCTCCCCCATGGTCAGACACCCTGCCGACCATCTTCGTTATCACCCCTACCTACACCCGGCCAGTGCAAAAAGCTGAGCTGACCCGTCTGGCCAACACCTTCCTACATGTACAGAACCTGCACTGGGTGGTGGTGGAGGACTCGCCCCGGAGGACCAACCTGGTGTCCAACCTGCTGGAGAAGACAGGGCTCAACTTCACCCACCTCAACGTGGAGACGCCCAAGAGTCTGAAGCTGGGGCTGTCCCGGATCCCGCCCCACACCCCAAGGGGAACACTGCAGAGGAACCTGGGGCTGCACTGGCTGAGGGACAGCTTCAGCAACACCACACCGCCGGAAGGCGTAGTGTATTTTGCCGATGATGACAACAGCTACAGCCTGGAGCTATTTGAAGAGGTAAGGGCCATAGAATTACATGGGACAGTAAAAACAGCATAAAGGTGCAAAGCCTATTAAGGGCCGGGTGCCCTTGCAAAGACTTTTAAGATGGGGCTACCACGTGGGCTTTTAGCACCAGCTGGGAGATAAGGTGAGACGCCTAGAGCCCTCCTCATGTACTCAGTGGGAGCTGGGTATAGGCAGACGCAGACCTATAGCTGTGCATAGCCAGTAGCCCTGCTCTGAGGGGCTGAAAGAGCACAAGCACATCCATCGTGGTGTAGGCTGCAGGTGTGAACAGCCACTGACACGACATCCCACCAGCTAGAGCCCCTTTTGCCAGGGACCAGAGGATATATACTCCAGAATTTATTTCTCTCCTCAGGGAGCGCTGACCTGATTTAAATTAGCGCCGAAGACAAACTTCTGGCAAAGCATAAATCTGCACTGCTGTAGGGGTGTGACGGGTAGGGGATGTCAGAAAAGTTGACTGACCTTCTAATCCACCTTTTCTCCTTGGCTGCCCTTCTGTACTCTGAGTTCCAGCCAGCACAACAGCACTGTGCCCCTGGGATCACAGAAGCTTGCCCAGACTTCTGCTAGAAACCTGGCTTTTGTGAGATGCCAAGTCTATTGTAAACTTGCAAAAATGATTATTCAGTAAACTCCCTTGTCACAAATTCAAGCCAAACAGTACTGCACCCCTTGATATACAGAGTTCTGCATCAGAACACATTTCCAGTTTTCAGAATTTTTTAGATCTCTGTTAAGCTCATTCTTTCTTACTTCTTTCCAGATCCTTTCTGATAGTTTCAATAAAACCCCACTCCTTTAGGCAGTAGCCATGGATGGAAGAACGAGGGTGGGGGGAATTTGCGATAAATGAGGATAAAGATGCATCAGCCAGGGAGGGAGATTACTTGCATGAGGGTGAAGTTGGAGTGAGTGGGGTTGATAATACAGATCTAGAGGCTCGTCAGAAGTTGTGTTTGGCATTTACAAAAATGATAAAATTTTACCAAAAAAAGAGATAAAAGTTCAGATGAGATCAGAAAACCGAAAGTTTACCTTCTTCTGAGGGACTGAACATGGGCACGGAAAAGCAGTGAGTCTGGTGTTCAGAGAACGTGCTAAAACAGCCTTGTGGCTTTGCAAGCTCTTCAAGCCCTAGCCCAGGTGAACAAGAGCCCGTGCTGCCTAGAGCCGTGCGACTGTGCGGGACGTCAGCGCGGGAGGACCGGTGCCAGTGGCAGCAGGGGACGGTGCACTGGTGGGGTGGGACAGATGTCGCGGGGCCGAATTCTCACAGCGCTGTTTCTTTCTGGCACGCAGATGCGCTACACGAGGAGGGTGTCGGTCTGGCCAGTGGCTTTTGTTGGGGGGCTGCGATATGAGTCCCCAAAAGTGAGTCCAGCAGGGAAGGTTGTGGGCTGGAAAACCGTCTTTGACCCTAACCGGCCCTTTGCTATTGACATGGCTGGCTTTGCTATCAGCATCAAGCTGATTTTGGAGAAGCCTCAGGCCAGTTTCAAGCTGGAGGGCGTTAAAGGAGGCTACCAGGAAACCAGTCTGCTGAAGGATCTAGTCACCATGGACGGGCTGGAGCCCAAAGCGGCCAACTGCACAAAGGTGAGTAACACGAGAGACCCTGAAGATACGTTCTCCTTGCTGGGTCCTGGCTGCTTTTGCAGCCTCCTGCCATGCTCATCCACCTTCCACTGTGCCTGCCCTGTGCTGGCACATGTCAGCGCCGAACGGTGCTGGGACAGATGGGCAGAGCCTGACAGATTCTTCACAGATGCGAAGCTCAGAGAGCGCTGAGGAACAGTTAGTGCTATGCACTCATTTTTAATAATGAGCCTCAGCCGTACAATTCACGCCCAGATTGCTTCTCCAAAATCCAGGAGGATTGCCAGAGGGTTGAGACTGGGGTTTTGGTCCAGAATGATCCCTTCTCCTTGTCACTGTCTCCTGCTCGTGTGAAGTCTCTCCCAGGTTCAACCCCTTTGAATGACAAGCTTCAAACAGCTGCGGTCCCTGAGTTGCTGAGGATCCCACCAGAGGGATGCGCTGCTCTCGGCGTTTCCATGGCATTCAGAGCCTCTGAACTCTTTATGATTCCCTCTAGGTGTTGGTCTGGCACACAAGAACCGAGAGGCCCACTCTGGTTAACGAAGGCAAGCGTGGATTTACGGACCCCAGAGTAGAGGTGTAAGCAGAGAGCCAGCTCCAGGGTGTGAGTACTCTTGTCTTTATTTTTTTTGGCAAGGCAAATAATCTGTACCTATTTCCTTCTTTGTGCTATTGTTTCCCCAAAGACTGCATATATGATTGTCCCAGTAACTCCCTTAACATGCCACCCTTTGCACAAGAAGTAGGTCCTCATCTTTACCCACTTATGAGCTGCATTTTGTACTCATTCAAGCCTCCCTGGCAGTCCACATGGAAGCTTTGCCTGCATGCAGACAGAGAGAAAAGTGGCAGAAGAATCCCACGCTTTCACTCGGTAATAATGACAAGCCAAATTCCGTGCTCCCCTGTTTCTGCCAGCTCCAAATGCTCTTTAGTGTGGGAGTTGTCCTACAGCGTGTGGAAGGAGATCACACGCCTGCAGACAAGCTTTTCCCCAGCAGTCCTGCCACTTCCACAGTGCTCTGTGCATCCACCTTCAGCTTTTAACCTACATGAACAACTGTGGTGTGGGTGCAGCAGGGAAAGGCTGGTGGGACCCTTAGACCACCTCAAAACAGGAACCAGCAAAGCACAACCTACACAGACACTGAGGGAGTTTGAAGGGCTCGGTACCAGAGCTAGGAATACATCTGCTGCTGAGGGGAAAAAGCGAAGGCACTAGGAGTGCCCTTGTGGTCCACAGAGCCAAGTTCAGCAGCAGGGTTCGGGGATTATGGCAACCACCAGGGGTGAGGGCAGGAACGTATTGGAGATCAGTGATATGTTCTTAGAAGTAGAGATTGATGAAGAACAGGCTTCAGAGGAGCTATGACCTTCTCTGCCAGCTGCCACGCCCTCTGATCCCAATGTCTGCCCTTGGCAGATTCCTAGCCCAAAAGTCCCAAAAGAATAAAGGTATCCAATTTGGGAGTATCCAGCTCTTTCTGGAGTGACTCATATCTGTGGCAAGATACAGGATGCTGAATGATTTACTCCTACTTTGGAAGATATTTCAGGGCTGCTTTGAGCCCTGACCCCAATATACACCTCAGCTCAGCTCTACCAGTGGAAATAAAACTAACAGCTTTTATACAGGCAGTCATGAGTATTTCAACTTCTGCACCGATATGCTTTGTGCATTGCTAGTAGCTGCACACAGCATTTCCACATCATCTCGTCATCTCTGAGTGACAGCTGTACAAAGAGGGCAAAGCAATCCTAGTGCCTGCACATCCAGCAGCAGATGGGAGGGAGACGAGTCAGCTGCTTGAACACAGATGCTCGGATATCCTTGCAAACCTAAAATGATGCCAGACACCTATGCTTAGGCAGCAGCCCCTCTTCTAACCCGTGCTTCTGTGAAATCCACTGGCGGTAACGTGCTCATTTTACATGCCCATCCTGTAGTAGGTCTGCAGTAGGCTAAAGCTATGATTGCCCAACTCAGCTCGTAAGGTCTCAGAATCCAGTTAACTGGACTGGAGTTACCACTTACTTTGTAAAGGATGAGCAGGCTTATGAAAACTTGGGCAGGCTAGACTTGCCTTGCCTTCTTGTCAGAGGAGGGGGCCAGCTGCTCGGCTGACAAATGCAGAGTGTGGATGTGGTTTTTTCATAAATGTGCCATTTATGTATCGGCGCTTTCTATCGACCCTCTCTCTGCGGCCAAACACTCAGCCATCCTCCAGAAGAAATGCCACACACCTGCTATGGATTCTCATGGGAATGGCTCCCCATAAGTCATTTGTTGTAGGAAAGGGAAGCGACCAGTCTGAGAGACCAAGACACTGCCACTTATTCACCAGCAGGATTTGCACCCTTATCTAGAGCCATCCTCTCTGGTGCTTTCAAGCCAGAGCGTCAGCTGGGCCAGCTCTGTAGATTCTGAAGGAGCTTTCCACTTGTGTCAGCAGAGAATTTGGCCACAATCACTTCTGCACCACTGTCTGCCATGTGGGACAGCTGCTCCAACCTGCCAAGGGGGCAGGTGGCATCCACTCCAGGAGACACCCGCAAGGTGAATTGCTTGGCTGGGCAGTCAAGCCAAATCATTAGATTCCACCCCCCACCCCCCACCCCCTTAAAGTTTTAAATTGAGATCTCTGCTGATGGCTACAGTGTTTTGGAGGCCCTTACTATCAAGGCTGCTGAGCTTCAGAACCTTGATAGACATGAGCTAGATAAGCCAGTGCTGAGAAAAAAAGAGGTTAAATTGCTCCCCTGAGGATGTTCTGTTCTTAGACACAAGAGGGAGAATATTCCTGTCTTTCCCTCCTGGCAATTTGTCCTTGGTGAGGATCAGATCGAGCCAGTCAAGTCCCAGACCTCCCAGAGGCCTCTTTCCCCTTTAATGCCTGCGGATGTGAGCCAGGCAAACATTGCTTGGTGCGGGATTTGCCGCTCTGTTACTCTCTAGGTTAGACCTTAGCGCAAAGACTGCTTGCATGGCTGCTTGGCACATGTGCCTGCTTTGTGGATTGCTACAGACACACTGTAAAGGGGCCTGTTCATCATGTGAACTGCAAAGATCGGGCTTCAACAGGTGCCGCATAAATAGCAGTTCTTTTGTCCCTGCTGGAGTCCACTCTCTTCCTTGCTTGCATTCCCACCACCTTAGCTGTGTCCAGCTGAACCATGGCAGTGTTCGTGAGTCTGGGCAAGAAAACTCTACACACCAAATCAGAGCAGATCTGCAAAGGAGGAGCAGTAAGACACATCAGGGTTTTGCTTTCCGTGAGACAACAAAAGAAAAAGAGGGCTCAACACTGAAAAATGGAAAGTGTTTTTCTTTTCTGCAGTAGAAATTTTGCTTTTCT
>Ga0065711_1050069_pt1 | contig 11004 bp, 9 predicted proteins | sample Hoacrofraction12_FD_59098 | JGI IMG/M metagenome (GOLD analysis project Ga0065711, IMG submission 59098) | Hoatzin crop microbial communities from Cojedes, Venezuela - Epithelial fraction 12 v2 (version 2) | ecosystem: Host-associated > Birds > Digestive system > Esophagus > Crop | place... | reverse complement strand
AAAACGTGCGATTACCCGGGTCAATCGATGCATTAAGGAAGAGAGGTCTTGAGGTGAAATTTTGCGAAGATATTCGTTCGTATAAGAAACTAATTCCAAGCCTGAAAGCGTTTCCTAATGATGCCATTATTACAATAGATGATGACATCTTTTATGAATATGACTTATTGGAAAATTTGATAGTTTCATATTTAAAAAATCCCTCATACATATATTGTAGTCGATATCACAAGATGGAATTTGATGAACACGGAGATTTGATGCCTTATATGCAGTGGCATTTGTGTTGTCAAGAACAGGAACCTCGCCATATTAATTTCATGACAGGTGTGGGGGGGGGGCTTTATCCCCCTCATTCATTAGATGATGAAGTGTTTAACGATGAAGTCTTTAAAGATATTTGTCAGACAGGAGACGATATTTGGTTTAATGCCATGGCAATAAAAAAGGGAACGCTCGTGCAGAAAGTTTATACGCATGACTGTGATCCATATATAGAAAATTCAAGAGTGCAAGATGTAGCATTATGGCGTGTCAACAATGGCAAGGTAAATATGAATGATGTTCAGATAAAAGCTGTTTTCTCCAAATATAGAATATATGAACATTTGGAATGTAATGAGAAAATGAAATAACAGTTTGAATAATATACGAAAAAGAGTTCTTTTATCTCATATGCCATAGAAAACGGAATGCTTTACGTCATACAATTTCATCCGTTTTGTTCTCCGCAGGGATTTTGTTCGAGCCAAGATTATGTGGAAGGTCATACGTGCCTTAAAAACTTTCAGACCGCTGATTCAATATCCTAGGAATAATAACACAGCATAAGAATTCATGCGGATGGAGTATGGTTAAGAGCCGCCCAAAAGGCGTCAGCTTCGGATAAATATTTATAAAAATGCGTATACTTTTCGTCACTCATTACTCTGCTCTATATGGAGCGAATCTGTCTTTGTTGAGATTGATCGTGGAACTTCGTAGATTGGGCGTGGATTCAATCGTTTTGCTACCTCGAAAAGGAAAGATTTGTGAGGAATTTGAAAAAGAAAAAATACCCTATATAGTGCAATACTTTGCTTGGTGGGAGTACGAGAAAAAAAGAGGGAATTGGAAATATTTATGTCTGATATTGCGCGAAGAGTTAAAGAATATATATAGAGCTTTTCGTTTAAGACAGAGTTTAGTGCATGAGAACATAGATATAATTCATTCTAATGGAAGCGTTTTTGATTTCGGAGCAGTTTTGCATATGTTTTTACGCAAACCGCATGTGTGGCATTTAAGAGAATTTGGGAGGTTAGATTATGGCCTAGAGTTCGTATATCCACGGTGGCTCGTGAAAAGGATTTTCGATACGTCTCATTGCGTTGCCATATCACAAGCTGTACGGTCATACTATTTGAATAGATACATTTCTCCAAGGAATCTGTGTGTGATTTATAACGGCGTACTTGAAGCAAATAAACAGAATGAGCATGATAATCATTGTGTACAATTTTGTTGTGTAGGCTTAATAAGTGAGAAAAAGAATCAGATCTTGATATTAAAGGCTGTTGCGTTGTTGATAAAGTTGGGCTATACGAATTTTGTTGTGAATATAATAGGTGATGGAGAAAAGCAGTATGTCACGACCCTGCAGAGATATGTTGAAGAAAATAAAGCCGAACATAATGTGAAATTCTGGGGATTCCGAAGTGATATTTATAATACTCTGAGTACTATGGATGTCGGATTGATGACCTCCAGAAATGAAGCTTTCGGAAGGGTAACTATAGAGTATATGATGAATGAATGTGCTGTAATTGCTTCCAATACAGGCGCAAATAAAGAACTTATCAATCATGGGGAAGACGGCTTCCTTTTTGAGGATAATGATGTAAAAGACTTGGCCGATAAGATGAGAAAATTGTTGGATGATCGGAATTTGATGTTGGCTATGGGGCATAAGGCTAAGAAAAAGGCCGAAAAACAATTTAATGCAAAATTGAATGCAAAGAAAATTTTGGATATATACAAGGGGCTCATGAAGTGATTTCGTCTTTTGAGAACAAAAGATGGTTGAGACGCAAAAACTCCAAGTCAACACGGAACGGATAGCACGACGAGATATAAACACCATGAAATTTACGATAATTACCATCAATTACAATAACTGTGACGGATTAGAGAAGACCATTCAGAGCGTGGTGAATCAAACTTATCAGGATTTTGAATACATTATTATTGATGGCGGAAGCATTGACGGAAGTGTGGATGTTATCAAGAAATATGCTGGTAGGATAGATTATTGGGTGAGCGAACCTGACAATGGCGTGTATAATGCGATGAATAAAGGTATTACCAAAAGCCACGGAGAATATCTGAACTTTATGAATTCGGGAGATAGCTTTTACGATAATGAGGTTCTCGAAAAAATCGCGAGCATGAAGATAAATGCGGATTTTATAGGAGGGAAAACATTTGATAATAACACAAAGAGCTATGAGGATTTAGAGAATGGGGATTTTTTTGAGTTACATCTGATAAAAGGTACGTTATGCCACCAATCAACGTTTACCAAAGGAAACTTGCTTCGTGGTTGTGGTTATCGTGAAGATTTGAAAATCGTATCTGATTGGGCATTTATTTTAAAGAAAGTGCTCATAGAAGGGAATTCTTTGTGTTACATTGATGTCGTGGTTTCAGTTATAGATGGTACGGGAATTAGTTCTGACCATAGACCGACATGGAGTGAAAGAGATAAAGTTAAACAAGAATATCGGTTGAAATATCCAACGTTTAGATATATCGACGAATATAATGACAATCGTGTCTTTGTTGCATCGAAACTGTTTGAATATGCAAAAAAAATACACCAAGGGAATAAATGTGTATATAAAATTGCATGTGGACTGTTGTTTCTTATTGTTTGGGTAATGGGATGTTGGGATAAGATAAGGTCTAGAGTTAGAAGGGGATTTTGATTTATATAGAGATTGTTTATAGATGAGAAAGAGCAATAACGAACTGCACATAGTCTGTAGTACAGACAAAAATTTCGTCATGCAGACCGGAATTATGTTGAAATCTCTGTTCGTGAATAATTCTGCGCAGAAGTTTTTTATCCATGTGATAGTGGATGATACTGTATCAGAGGATCTAAAAAGAAAACTCCGCAAAATTGTGATAGCCGAATATGGTAATAGTATCACATTTTATAATGCTGATGCTATTGATTTTGATGGTTATCTCAACTTGGGCTCGCATACACATGTTTCCAAAGCAACATATTACAGACTTTTTATGGCAGAATTTTTGCCAAAAGATATTGCGAAAGTATTGTATCTCGATGGCGATATGGTTGTCATGAATAGCATTCTGGATTTGTGGAATGTCGACATTTCTGATTGCGCGATTGCCGGTGTCGCAGAGCATGAGATAGATGTAATACAGAATTATAACAGATTGCAGTATAGTCGCGAATTAGGGATGTTCAATGCCGGCGTATTGTTGATTAATTTGGACTATTGGCGAAAGTATAACTTGCAACAAAAATTTATCGATTTTACACGAGAACATCCTGAAAGAGTAAAGTGGCATGATCAGGATGTTTTGAATTTTGTTCTACGGGAGAAGAAAAAGTCTTTGCCCCTGAAATATAATGTGCAACCTGGCTTTTTTTATAAGAGAGAATTCATGGGTATGAGTTGGGAAAGGTATGGCGAAGAAATAGAGACGGCAAGAAAAAAGCCTGTGATATTACACTTCTCCACGTATAGTAAACCATGGTATGCCAACTGTAGTCACCCGATGACAAAAGTATTTTTGAAATATAAAAATATGACCGAATGGAAAGATATTCCGCTGCAAGTGAAGTACAAACCCAACCGTAAATTGCGCTACATTTGCGGAGATATTTTGAGGTTGTTACGACTGAGAAAACCGGTGATTGAAGAGAGTTCTTCTTTCTTTGAAACAAACTAAAATGAAAGCGATGCTTCCTAAAATTTCTATTCTTATCCCCGTTTACAACGTAGAGAAGTATATTGAACGGTGTCTGCGCTCTGTCGCAGAGCAAACTTATGAAGGTGAGATGGAGTGCATTATTGTTGACGATTGTGGAACGGATGGTTCAATGACTCTAGCGAAGAAGTTTGTATCGGAATATTCTGGGGCGATAGACTTTTGCATCACTCGCCATGAAAAGAATAGAGGATCTGCCGCCGCACGAAACACGCTCATTGATGCAGCAACAAGCGATTTTGTTGTATGGGTGGATGCTGACGATGTCCTTTGTAATAACGCCGTTGAATTAATGACCGAGAGACAAAAGGATGAGGATGCCGATATGGTATTCTCTGACTATTATATTGAGACAGAAAATGGACAGGAGAGAAAGGAAAGGAATATTAACGAAAATAAAGAGAAATTTCTGTTGGATATCTTGGGATTTAAGAACCGTCAGCATTATTTGTGGGGGATGATGACAAGAACGTCGCTATATAAGGATAATAATATTTATTGTAAGGAAGGCGTCAATATCGGAGAGGATTTCCTTGTATTATCACAATTGCTTTATTATGCCAAGAAAATTGCAAAGGTGGATAAGCCGTTGTATATTTATAATCGATTGAATGAGGATTCTTATACTCATGTTTATACAGAAGATAATGGAAAACAAGATCTGGAGACATTTGATGTGTTAAGAGAGGCTTTTATGGATAAGAAGGGAAAATATATTGGAGCCATAGACTGTGGTGAGGCAATATATTTGCATACATGTCTATCAAATCATGAGGAGACAATCGGGGCGGATCTTAAGAAAGAAATGATACGTCGGTTTAATAACCTTAGTTCTTACTCTAAACGGAATATAAGTCCCATCATCCGTTTCTTTATAAAATATGGAATGTTTAGGATGTGGAATTTTTATAAAGCATGCAGCAATATAAAGTATGAATTATATGAAAAGATTAAATGAAAAATGGGGTTTTCTTCGTGAATCTACTAAGAAGGCTGACGTTGATAAAATTAAACAGGATTTTGATTTGCCGTGCACGGGACTAGATGAGTATTTGGCGGCAATTTTCCCGAATGTTGACGATTGGATCCACGATAGGCAGCTAAGCAAAATTTATAGGAAAAAACCAGATTACAGAAGTGAAAGTCTCAAATTGATTATAGAGTTTGATGGAGTTGGACATTATCAAAATGAACAAACAATCAAGGACGATGAAGAAAAGGACAAGATGTATAGGGAATATGGTTATAAGGTCGTGAGGATTCCGTATTTTATTCAGTTGACAAATGATGTTATTGAAAAAATGTTTGGTGTAAAGATGTCTCAACTGATGTTTGACCCTCAGATTCCTTCGTTTATAATAAAAGACAAGACAAGCAAGAACACTCCTAAGCATATGTGCACTCTTGGAATACGGAGAATGGCGAAGGAATTCATGAAATATCCGGAGCAATACAAGGTTAATATTGAGTATCTTAAGTCTGCTGGTAATGCAAGTGTTACAGGTTGGGATATGTTAGAAAAAGAATACAATGACTTGTCGAGAGGAAAAGAATAAATAGTGTATACGAAAAGCTGTAAACTATGGTTGAATCGTCTATAAATCGAGTCGTATCATCAGTGTGAACTAAAAAATAACAATATGAAAGTAGTCGCCGTAGTCGTAACATATAATCGTTTAGACAAATTGAAAATAGCCTTGGAACATTACTCCAAGCAGACCGTTTCATTTGATACCGTGATTGTTGTGGATAATCACAGTACGGACGGAACGCCGAATTTCTTACGAGAATGGGAAAACACTCAAGATACGTTTTCTAAAAAGGTATTGACACTGCCCGATAATATGGGTGGCGCTGGTGGATTCGCAGCAGGTCAGGAATATGCTATAAAGATACAGGCCGATTGGGTACATTTAGCAGACGATGACGCATATCCAGAAAATAATATAGTTGAAAAATTCAAGATGTATTTGAATAATTCTACAAACGATATTTCTGCTATATGTGGCACGGTTCATAATATGGATGGAAATATAGATGTTGGGCACAGACGAAGAATTAATTTCGCACATTCTACTTTTAATATCCATTCTGTTGGCGAGGATGAATATAAAAAATCATTCGAGGTCAATATGTTCTCATACGTTGGAACATTCCTGAATGTTTCCAAGTTAGTCGATGTCGGAATATGCAATAGGGAAATGTTTATTTATTGCGACGATATGGAGCATAGTTACAGACTCTCAAGGATAGGACGTATCGTCGTCCTGCCTACAATGAAGATCTACCATGATAATGCTGGTATCTTGGAACAGAAGAACAATACCATTGTAGATTCTTGGCGAACCTATTACTTAACGCGGAACCTGTTTTATTTTGTTAAAAAGAATGACGCTTATGCCGCGATTAAAGAAATGTCCATTTATATGAGGAGAATTATTAGAGATAAGGATCATAAAGGGTGGGTATGGCGAAAAATGATGTTAACTGCGTTGTGGAATGGGCTATGGGGAAAACTAGGCAAACACGCTCTCTATAAACCAGGATACGTTATCGAGAGGAACACATGATGAAGAATTTTCTACGAAGAATAAAAGGCGCATTTGAGTTGCTGAATCGTTACCATTGCTGGCGGCGGATGTGTTGTCAATGGAGACAAAGAAATAAGCATAATGGAACAGTAGCTCCCACATTTTTGTTTGAGCATAAGTTCCCAATGGATAAAGTTCATGTAGGGAAAGGTACTTATGGACGATTGAATGTCATCGAATACGGTAATCCTGAGGAGGAACTGCGTATCGGGAACTATTGTTCTATCGGCGGAGAGGTCGTGTTTCTGTTAGGCGGGAATCATGATTACACTTCGTTATCAACATTTCCGTACAAGGCTAGATTTATGGAAAATGGGGGGGGGCTTCCACTAAAGGTAAAATCGAGGTCGAGGATGATGTATGGATTGGTGAAAGGGCAACAATTATGTCGGGTGTCAAGCTCGCCCGTGGAACAGTGGTCGCAGCAGGTGCTGTCGTCACACATTCTACAGAACCATATAGCATTGTAGGGGGCGTTCCGGCTACTTGTATCAAGTATCGTTTTCCCCAAGCTATTATTGATAGACTGATGCAGGTCGATTTTTCTAAATTTGATGAGTCGAAGATTAAGGATAACGTGGACGTTTTGTGTGAACCGTTGACTGAAGAAAATATAGATGTCGTCTTAAAGACGTTTTTCAGATAATAACAAGATGAACGTTACTGCAATAGTTGTCAGCTACAAAAACGAAGATATGACTTGCCGATTTGTCAATGATGAGTTGGTAAAGTGTAAAGAAGTTACGCATGTTGTGGTTGTCAATAATACGGGTGATATGGATTCCGACAGACAACTACAAGAAGGTATCCCGACGTCGGAGCTTATCGAAGGAAACGGAATGTATAAAGGTGGAAAAGTGGTAATATTGCCCGCTGTCAACCAAGGATTTGCCCGTGGAAATAATCAAGGCGCACGGTTTGCATTTCAATATATGTCGCCCGATTATCTGTTGTTCACCAATGACGATATATTGATCACTGATACGGAAGTCATCGGTAAACTGATTGCCAAATTGAATAGTGATGGTCATATCGGCGTTATAGGACCTCGCATCCGACTCAAAGAAAGTGATGCACCGCAAGGGCCGATTCCGTATAGTAACATTTGGAAGAGATATTTCTTAGCCTATGCGGTGCCATTGCCATTCTTTCTTTATCGGAAATACATGGAGCAAGGTTATATGGAAAGTGCAAAGGAAGGATTCCATTATGTGGTTGTTGGTTGCTTCTTTCTGATGAGAGCCAACGATTTTCTAACTATAGGCATGATGGATGAGCATACCTTCTTATATCGTGAAGAGGAATGCATTTCAGAGCGCCTAAAGAAGATTCTTAATAAGGAAGCGTATTGGTGTCCACAAACAGATGTGATTCATCTGAAAAGCGTTTCGACCAAAAAGAATTCCAAAGGCAAAGTTAGTCCTAATAAATATATGATGCAGTCTGACTTGTATTACTATCACGCTTACCACCATTATCCTAAGTGGGAAATTAAATTGGCTATGAAATTAGGTGAATATGCAAGTCAATTTCGATATGCAGTTAGTAAGAAACTTAAACATTGTAGAAAGTAAGGTGACTTTTATGAAACAAAGAAAATCTTTGAAAAATTTATTCTTCCAAAATGAAATTCTCAGCTCCAACTATGAAGAAATAGGTGAATTGGGAAAAGGTGGTAATGGTTACGTTTATAAGGCAAAACATAAACAGACAAATAATATTGTTGCAGTCAAAATATTATATTCCTCTAAAAAAGCACGCAAAATCCGTTTTAAACGTGAGGTAGATAGTATGATACGCTACTATAATCAAGGATTAGGTGTACTACCTGTTTTTGATTCTTGTAAAGATGAATTATGGTACACGATGCCTATAGCTATGCCAATTGTAGATAGAATAAAAAGTTATAAAGAGCAATTTGAAGGTCAAGGATATAGAGAAAAAGAAGTCAATAAAAATGTGGTTTTAGAAATTGTACATGCTGTAACTGAACTTTGTGAAACATTAATTAAGATACACTCTCAAAAAGGAGCTCATCGTGATATAAAACCTTCAAATATTTATTATTATGATGGGAAGTATGTTTTAGGAGATTTTGGCTTGGTTTACATTTCAAAAACGGATAAGCAAATAACACAGAACGGAGAAAAAGTTGGACCAGAAGCGACTATCGCCCCTGAAATGCGTTACTATAAAGAAGATTCGAATTTTCAAAAAGCTGACGTATATTCAATGGCCAAAACGTTGTGGATGTTGTTAGTTGATAGCAAAGATGGTTTTTATGGATGGTATGATATTCGAGAGACGGAGATCGGTCTTCATTTTAAAAATAATTTGAAAGGTTTGTATTTAGTTGAAATAGAAGATCTTCTTGTTCAGTCAACAAGGAATGATCCTAATGAAAGACCAACAATGCAAGAGTTTTATGACAAATTAAAAGAATGGGAAAATAATTTAGAAAGAAACAATTGGCAAAAGCGGTTAGAAAATGGTTGGGATTTTATTAGAAGAACTCTTTTTGGACATTTTCAACCAATTGTGTGTGAATGGGAAGACTTGCAAGATGTGGCAGATGTATTAAATACAATAGGAATTATAGACGATCTTAATTATCTGATGTTTCCTGATAGAGGTGGTTTAGTATTTGATAAGGCTGAAAGAACAGATTACGGGTGCTTGTATCTTATTACTCAAGGTCTGTATAATATTGTAAAGCCAAAGCGTTTGGTATTTGTGGGCTTTAAAGATGTTTCATGGAATTACTTTTTGTTGGAATGTTCAAAACAGGAACCTTCTTTGGGAAACATATCAAATGAAAGTGTTTGTGAAGAAGTTGTAGAGGATGTTCCTGGACATTTTGTTTGTGGTGATGATTTTATATATGGCGTTTATGATTATGATTCTGGAAAGCCTTTGCCACCAGGGGCAAAACAAGTATGTCGTTATTTGAAAGGTAATATATTGATTGTGTTAAAAAGTGGGTGCTACAACAAGATATTAAGTGCAACGGATGGGCGTCAAAGTGATGTGAATATAGAAACGTTTCGAGGATACATAAAAGGTTTAAAGAAAGAATTTGATGATGGGGAAAAAGAAGGAAAAACCATCGATGAAATCGCAAATGAAATCTCACGGAGAGGAAATCCATTTAGAAATGATATGGGATCTAAAGATGATATTTTATCTCAACCACAGAAAAGAATAGATTATTCAAAGGAGGATTTCTCAAAAATCATAAGCAATGTTACAGTTCAAGACAATGCTTGTCTTTTATATTACTTTGAACTATCTTCTGCAACTCTACAATTAGAGTTTAACGACTTATTAGATAATAAGCGGTGGCTGTTATGTAAAGATGGTAAAGTTCATAAATTAGGAAAAGATGATGATAATGTTTTCATGGTATCAAAAAGGGATGATGTGTTAAAAATTTTACGGTTAATAAATGCACAAATACAAGATGCCGCGAATTCAGGGTCTAATGATTCATGTTGTATTCATGTTATTCGTCATAAAAAATATCGTCCCAAGCATCTTTTTACAGAGGACGAAATCTATGATGTTTTAAAATCTGCTGATGATAGAAAAAATAATATCTTGGTTATAGACGAGCAAGGTTTTCCTTTAGTGTTGTCAAAGTCTGATTCTGAAAATCTATATCCAGTAAGTTATAGCAGATGGGCTGCGAGAAGATGTTATACAGGTAAATATCTTGAGCATAATAATTATGTCCACGAAATATACAAGGGTATGCTACAACTTTGGAGTCAATATCTCTTGACCGGAGAAGAAGTCCGTGGCAGCGAGTCTTTAGCTGAAAATAAGTTGGATGATACGATTAAAAAAATACAGGATTTATACAACGAAATGCCATGATGGAGGTTGTTGTTAAACCTTCATTTTTAGCTTAAAGCAAGAATAAAATTGATGGAAAAATTAAAGATTTTTGTAGCCGCTCATAAAAATGCATCTTTATATGGAGATAGTTGCTATCAGTTTATCCATGTAGGAGCAGCAAAGTCATCAATCAATATTGAAGGTGCTGTGAGAGACGATTCTTCTGAAGATAATATCTCGTCAAAGAATGATATATATTGTGAATTGACGGGTGTATATCATATATGGAAAAATATAAAGGATGTTGAATATGTTGGCCTCTGTCACTATCGTCGTTTCTTGGCATATAAAAAAATGAGCAATCATCCCGATGATGTGATATTAAAAAAAGATGAAGTTTTAAGGTTGCTTGGAAATAATGACATTCTGTTGCCTGAAAAAACATCTAAAGGAGGGCCAATACATGGATACTACAAGAATCCTCTTGATTCTATGATGTTTTGGCCTAAGCGAATATTGAATCCAATCATTCGAGAATTGTGTCCTGATTATTTAGATGATTTTAATAAAG
>Ga0065711_1050068_pt1 | contig 11004 bp, 6 predicted proteins | sample Hoacrofraction12_FD_59098 | JGI IMG/M metagenome (GOLD analysis project Ga0065711, IMG submission 59098) | Hoatzin crop microbial communities from Cojedes, Venezuela - Epithelial fraction 12 v2 (version 2) | ecosystem: Host-associated > Birds > Digestive system > Esophagus > Crop | place... | reverse complement strand
CCTCCCTCGACCTGCTGGCCATGCTGGTTTTGATGCAGCTCAGGATACTGTCGGCTTTCTGGGCTGCGAGCACACATTGGTGGCTCATGGCCAGCTTTTCATCCATCAGTTCCCCCAAGTCCTTCTCAGCCAGGCTGCTCTCAATCCCCTCATCCCCCAGCCTGTGTTGATAGCGGGGTTTGCCCTGACCCAGATGCAGGGCCTTGCACCTCGCCTTGTTGAACCTCATAAGGTTCACACAGGCCCATTTCTCCAGCTTGTCCAGGTCCCTCTGGATGGCATCCCGTCCTGCTGGTGTGTCAGCCACACCACTCAGCTTGGTGTCATCTGCAAATTTGCTGAGGGTGCACTCGATCTTGCTAAGTGATTGATGAAAATGTTAAACAGCACCGGTCCCAGTATGGACCCCTGAGGGACACCACTTGTCACCGGCATCCACTTGGACATAGAGCCATTGACCACTGCCCTCTGGCTGCAACCTTCCAACGAATTCCTTAGCCACCGAACGGTCCACCCATCAAATCCATATCTCTCCAATTTAGAGAGAAGGATGTTATGAGGGACTGTGTCAAAGGCTTTACAGAAGTCCAGACAGATGACAACCATAGCTTTTCCCTTGTCCACTGATCTAGTAACGCCATCACAGAAAGCCACTAGGTTGGTCAGGCAGGACTTGCCCTTGGTGAACGGAACAAACTTCTTAGGAGTTTACAAAGGACTCTACTGGAAATCCAGAAGTGTCTTAAAAATGCAGTAATACTGCTTTACATAAAGCCACACATGCCTGGAAATCTAATTGCAGAAGGAGCCATCACATTACTGTAAAGCTGAACAGCTTTAAGTACAAAATGCTGAATTTCCAAAAGCTGCTATCAGTAGCCTCTTTGTTTTATGCACTCTTAAACTGGTGTGCAACAGGCTGTCACTGAACATTTGTTCCACATTTTGCTGAGTGAAGAATGAATGCAAGGCAGCTAAAGGTACTTTCCCTGCAGAGAGTAAGATGAACAAATCGGGACCTGCTGCAGGGATTGAAAAGGAGAGGTGTGGGCTACCAGCAGTGTGTGCTGTAGTGTGATGCTTATTTGGGATTGTGGGAGAAAGAAGCAAGATGCTGGAGCTTACTGAAATTGCCAGTTATTACCCAAGCCATTAAAAAAAAAAAACAAAAAAACCCACCACAAACAAAAAAACTCCACACTAAACCAAAAAAACTCCAAAACAGAAAACCATCCTCCAAGCTGTTAGTTATGTGGACTATACTGCTAATAGGGGAGGAAAAAAAAAGAATTAAAAATCCTCATCTTGTGTCTCTCTTGCACCTGGGGAAAGTTTCGTAGTGGACTGATGCTCTCAGAAGACAAATCATCAGTAACAGCAACAAGGAGTTACAATCAGCCTCAGGAGTCGGGCTAAGCATAAAGCACGTATAAAATACATCACCTAATCACATCAGTCATGAAGCCACTCCTCTAGCTGAACATCATGTGGCACTTGCATCAAATCTGTTGGATAAAAGAATCTGTCCTCTCTTGCTAACAATCCAGCACCCTTCATACCCCTAGGTCTACTTACCCAGGAACTCTGTGGTAAAAGCTGTTGAGGAAAGATAGGTGAAATTTTCCAAAAGAAAGATGGCATTAAAGTAGGCATGCTGTCAGGAGGGATTGAACTTGGGCTGACGAAATGCGCCTATAATCTGTTCTGGAGACAGAAGTCTTCTATCTACCAGACAGGCTTAGCATAGCTAATGCCAGTGTAAGTGTGTGCTGTCACATCAGTGCGCCTCTCTCCTCACCTCGCCAGGGAGGCAGCTGTGAGATGGCAGGAAAGACACACCTAGCTTCAGTTGTCACTCTTATGTGGCTTTGCAGTCCAAACAACTTTCTAAGTCACAAAGTGATAATAAATAGAAGATCAATACTTGGGTTTTTAATGAGAAAGAAGGTGTAATTTGCATTCAAAGTCCTCCAGGTTTTCCTAGTCCCTTGGTGTGGTGCAGCAGGGCCCATGTTGGAGATCTGTACATCACTAAGGAGCTTATCCAGGCAGAAAGAAGAAGAGAGTCTCCATCTGATGGCTTAAGAACTCCTGTTCCAAATGAAAAAATGAGAAAGGGGCCTCTGGCCAGCCCTGCTCAGGTTTCTGAGGCTTTGGAGGTATTGAAACATCAAATGATAAGCAGTCAGATTTCACTAAATACTACTACTGGTCAGGGTGTGCTCTCATTTAAACTGCCAGCCTATTTCATTATTTATTTCTCCAGATACTGTGACTTATTTTTCAGCCTGCTACTTAACAACTGAAAGAATTAATCTCAATAGAAACTAAAATTTGGTTGTATCATACAAGACTTTCATTTTGCATGGAAGTCCAGGTAGTGATGTCTGAGCTTTGAAACCTGAAGCCCAAAGTGCTGCAGTCACAGCAAAATTAAATTTGCTCACCTCTATGTAAAAGCAAGTCTTAAAATATTAATGAAATTATTTGAAACTGAAAATATCAGTATTCAGAAATCTCTGTCTTTGATATTTGTTTAAAAATTCTGGTTTTATTGTGACTATTTCTGCCTATATGTAGATAGAGTTGATGAAGCTTTACCTGTCTGTCAGTTACTAAACCAGGTCTGACCAGCTTATTTTGTGTGGTGGCAACAACACCATTATGAAAGTTATTTAGTTCCAAGTAGAAAATAACATCAGTTAGGAACACGATATTTCCTTTCTCACTTCTAACGTATGAGGGCTTTTTAAACAGGTTTCAAAGGCATTTGATAGCTTCCCTTCTATTTTAGGAAAACACATACACATAACATGGTGTTTTAAAGGAAGAAAGCCTTCTCAAAACTTAAATGTAAACTTAACCAGTGCCCTTTCTCCTTGCTTTTCCAAAATGCCTCCTTGAATTAGAGCATCACAATAGGGGTACGACACTCTAAATGAGGTATCATCCTAGGTAGACAGAACCTACCCGCTTCTCACTGTGCAGTTCACCAGATGGTTTGTGCATCCATGTTTTTATTTACTTTTCCACCAATGTCTATATCTGAGCAATTATGAAGGCTTCTCTTTCCCTCTGGTTGGTCTAAATGATTTTCTGTAACGCACTTAATTAGTATGTTTAAAATTAATGATGTCTATCAGTAACTAAGGATATGTGGGGCTGGACAGAATGTAGCAGAGAAAATATAAACTAAACACTGAGGGAGGAAGAAGGAAATTGCAGTAATTACACAGTCATCCAGCCTCGCGAGCTGCTTAGCATCACTGGCAGATTTCATTCACATGATCTTGTGGGCAACCAGATGGAAATAGCGGCATTGATTTTCTTGACTTCCCCCTCCAGAGTTTGTGAATGAAATTGTCTAACAGCACAAAAAAGCCTGCTGCTGCCACTGTACCTGCAGCTAGCTCTCCAACAGGCAGAGGAGCTGCCGGTGCAGCTGAGAACTTCAATTACACAGACACCTGACACGCATCCTCTTTCTCTCTACTGCTCTTCTTTTTCCAATCTTTGTTTCCTCACGCTCTACCGCTCTTTCTCATTTCATCTCTCCAGATATGAATCTGTCTTTATTGAACATGCTATACACTAGTGAAGAAGTAACACCTTGAATTCCAAATTCAAATTAACTCCACAGCAGTGCATATGGATCCTGAATTTGGCAGAAATCTAGATGTGATCTTGAAATTTCCATTACATAAAATTTGGGGGCGTAAAGTTTTTCAGTTTCGCCAATTCGTCTTGTTAGATTCTTCCTATTTACAGTTGTGCCTGTGTGAAAATAGATTCAATGTTAAGTTTAGATGTCCACCTGCTTCCATTGACTTGTCACTAAGGATGTCTGTAAAGTTGGTTGCTTACAGCTCTTCCTCAAAACATTGAATTTCAATTTAAAAAACATATGTTTATCATAAGGTTAATGAAAATGTAGTCTGAGCTTTTAACCAGCATTATAGAAAAGTGTTTAGTTAGTCTTAAGAGAACTTCTGAAGGCTAGATCTAACTGGAGTTCGGCTGGGCGCTTGAAAGAAATAAGACCTATAGTCCTGCTGTTTGTCCATCTGCTGGCTTTGCTTCCCTAGTGATGATTGAATTTACTGACAAGGTCCAGCTATCTTTGACAGACAGACAGACTTTGAGAACGTGAAGCTCTTGGAAGCTTTGTGAAAACCAGCAGCTGGTCAGAGAACAACCCAGATTAATGCCACCCCAGTTAATAGCAGTTAGTCCAGCTGGTCCCTGACACGTGCTTAGCTCCAAAGAGGAGGCATGCTCCTCTGGCAAGGAACTTGTTTTCCTTAATCTGATGGGCAGAGTGTTTCTGCAGTTCTGTCATTTCTCTCTGACTACCTTACAGGCAACTGAGGATCCAGTTTATTGAGGAATGTTAAGGCATCCCCATGTTTCCCAGCAGCCACACTTATGCCAGCTTTTCATATGCAAAGTTGAAAATTAATTGAACGGACAGGATGTTCAAGGCTTTCTATGAAGTGTGCAGTACAGCAGTCCAAGGTGCTGACATGTCTGCCTTGAACAAATAAAAGCCACCTGCGATAACTTTTATTGCCTACCGTGAGGCTGTAGCCCAGCTGCTGAGACATGACCAAAACATTTTCAGTTTGCTATAAACTCATCTGCAAATAGCAGAACTCAGAAACAAAGAGATCATGCACATCATTAAATAAAATTAGATAAAAATAAATAATGCTTAATATACCATTATGGAACTATGCAGTACCTAGTTTTGAATATGATAAATCAAATCACAAAAGCACTGTATTTTTTCTGCGTGGATTTGCAGCTATAGACTCTTCATGATTTAATGAGTGAAAATTTTCACATAGTGAGAGAATTTTTACGCATTCGATAAACCAAAATATCCTGGTAACCATTCTGATTAGAAGTATAAACAGCAGTCTGTCAAATTCTCCATCCTTATCTCTTGGTTGAAAATCTTTTCTGTTTGCCAAGAAAATATAATAGTACACTACCGCCCGATAAGTAAATCTTTCACTGACTCATTTTCAAAATACATATATTGCCTAATAATAACTTCAGCTCTCAATAGTAACTGTTTGGACTGCTCACGTATGTCTTTATATTAGTTTTTAAATCATTTGGGATTAAAAACTGCTGGATCTCTGCTGTCTTGGAGGAAGTTTATAAGGAGTGTTACTGTGTTCCAAGTGATGTTGCTATCAGGCACATGCAGAGGGGATGAAAAAAAATGTATAAAATATGTTCATGCTATGAGGCTGAAAAAATGCAGGTTTGTACTGCAAATTTTACTATGTGCTGAAAAATAGATTTGTTTTAATACAATATTGTGTGTGCTGTGTCATCCTAAGTATTTGCTAGGGAACAGGTTGAGCCTTAATAATTAGAAAAGCTCCTTCTCATGTAGGGACTTTTCAATCCATCTGTGCTGTGTCCTGTGGGAAGAGTTCTTAGTGGCTGCTTCTTTTGAAAGAAATTCAAGAAGGATCTCTGATCTGTGGGATGGAATTGCCACACAAATATTTCTTTTCCTTTTCTCCTTGTACTGTTGCATCCCATCGTAAAGGAAATCTCCAGTATCTATGGCTCTAGTTATCTACATGGACACCTCAACTGCTCCAGCCAAAATTTATAAACCCCATATAACTTGCTTGTTTTCAGTGAGGTCCACAGGCTAGACTGAAAATAAATACTGCATAAGCAGAACTTTTTTCTCTCTACCTTTTAAAAATCTTTATTCCTACATTGTAGCTGACATAGAAATCAAACTTAAAAATACATTTGTCCTTTTAATACTAACATGTTCAGATGCCCCAGTGAGGACCGTGACAAAACATACCAGATGAAACACTTGTGATTGTGAGGATTTTTAATTCTAATTTAGAAAGTGGTGTAATACATGAACTTGACCTGTTGTCATTTATCTTACTGTTCATGTTGCCAGAGAGACCCACCACAGGTATTTTAGTAGAAACTCTAGAAATTTAAAAAAATTATTTCTAAGGATCTTAAAAAAAATAAAGTTTAGTCCTGCTTTTTTTGACTTCAACATTGGCTTAAATCAACATCATCAAAAGAAAATAAAGACTCAATGCAGGAAACATTTTTCTTTAGGATAATCTGAAAATGTTTATCATGGCAGGGTATGCATGCGATCCAAATTTAGGTATCTAGCTTCTCCTCCTCCTCCTGAGCAGCTGCTTCTCTCAACTGACTTGAGAGCTATTTTGCACACCACAGGCTACAGAAGGGAAGAGCAGGAGATCAGTTATGTCCCAATGTGTAAATGAAAAGAAAAAGCGTTCCTGGAGACGTTGCTCTGCCATCCGCCTTTCCTTCATTCATTCTGTTCAGCAGCATAAAAGTGACTGTCTGGCATGGTCTCTGGGCTGCTAAGAGATTAACTCCATTCAGTAATTATCTGAATCTCTTGATAAAGGATCGTCTCCTCACTGACAGGAGGGAGACTTTCTCAGAAACAGCAGCTGTGGTTATTGAGCACAGGTACCAGTCCTGTCCTGCCAACCCACTCAAACAGAAAGTTAATAGTTTCGTCTATTAAAATCTACTCTCACAATTCTCTGTAAGCAGAACTCCCCAGTGTGAAACAATGCAGCTCATTAGTAGGAGACAACCTGTCTATATCCTTCTCCATTTTGGAAGGAGGTTGCCCATAGTCACTCTCAGGTATTTTATCCTGCCTACAAGATGACGTGTTGCAATAGTCTCTTACACAATTTAATTATACCTCAGTTCATATTGCTTAAAATGATGAAATTCAAACAACTGCTGGGAAAGACCTTTCTCTGACATTAAAGCTAAAATGTCTCACAATAATACTAAGCTATAGAGCACAGTTTAGTTTAAAAAAAAAAGTAGTGAACCGGAAGGAAGTAGAGAAAGTTCCTGGAATGGCATGACCAGAGATGAGATCCAAGTTGCCTCAAAGCGCAAGAGCAGGTTCATGGAGACTCTGCTGCCTTTGCAGGAGTGCTGAACACCCAGTTGAGGGTCTAGCCCTGATGTTGCTGTAGCTGTGCTTATGATCTGCTCCAACACTGGAGATATTTGTCTTTAGTACTAGATGCTGGCTGCTAGCTAGAAGATGTTTGTCATTTATATTACAATGCACCAATAAATTATATGAAACATGCTGATTTCAACAGCTTTGTCCTGAGGAGACAGTAAACTATTACATTTTCTTTTGGTAGGCTCTGTACCAACTTTCTAATTAGGCAGCTATCCCAGCTGACAGGAGACTGAGAGATCATACGGCAACTCCTTCTCCTGCTGCAGCTGAAGCCAGGCTGAGCAGGTGTTTTACACCTCTTCCTTCCCCTCTGCAAGGAGTGAAAGCTCTCTCAGTTCGAAGGCAAGAGAGCACTTGTTTTCTGCTGTGTAATTAATAGTCAGCGTGTTTCAGTATTTATACAATAGAAATAAAACAATGCTCAAGTTGAAATTATCCACCAAAAAGTAGAATTCACAATTTAGTCTCACTGCTGCTATGAGTTCCTCTGGAATCAGAGTACCGCTAAGCCGTGCTCAGTAAAACCCAAGGGTGCCTGTAGCTGACTAGTAAACACTTGATAACCTTGCTTGGAGAGCCTATTCATATGACACAGTAACATATACAATGAATGAAACTGAAATACCTGAAATGCAAAATCATAGTGTAAAATAGTATTTGAAATAGCATAGTGGTTCTAAACGGGGAATTAGGAGTGGTGATGCTCTCTTTTCAAATGGAAGTAGTCATGGAGTGCGCCAGTACTCTGCTAAACAAGACAGCTTAGTAGTCAAATTCTGGATGAAAGGAGAGAGAGGGTTTCATCACTCACTCTGGCAAGAACTCCTAGCTCATAAGAAAGCTGCATAATTAATGCTAGATATTTTAAAGCCATGAATTGCAATTCCTATGTAAGCTTCAGAAATGGAAAAATGTACCTTGGCAATATTCCTGAGGAGGTAGGGAGGGCATCCACTGAGACTTATGTATATTAATCCAGAAACTGAGAGCCAGGGATCTGAAAGATAAAACGTATACCAAAAGGTTACAGCTTGTCCTTCAGTGGAAGTTACGTGGGCTTATTTGACAGGCAGAATCTACTAATGACTTGTAAGTTAACTTGCAACCCTAAATGTGGCAACTGCTAAGAACCAAGTTAAACACTTTGATTTTGCTTTTTACTTTTAAAAAATATTCCCAAACCAGATATTTTACAGTTGAGAACCACATTCATGCCAGTTCTCCAAAGATGCATCATCAGGAGATCCAGATGTGGCTGTTGTTCTAATCACAGTTAACTGACAGCTTATAAAAACCATCATCTTGAGGAAACACCTACATGTTAAAAAGCTTGGGATCAAGAAGAGAGCCCCAGGGAGTAGTTTAAGGCTCCTCACTCTACTAGAAATACAATCAGTAGAGGAAGCAACAGAAATATGATTAGGATACTGAGTCATGAACCAGACAAACCCTTTTCTGCTTTATGCAAAGTCTGCTGTGAACTTGTAAAAGCTATTTACACTACAAATTCAGTATCATCTAAGATGTAAAATAAAATTCGTAGTTTAGGTTTTCACAGCCATTTAATGGATTTAGACCTTTATATCTTGCATGGCAACAAATAGAGTGAGTGGTGCCAACTTCTGTGCTTTCATTATTAGTCTCTTGCTATTTGGTGTCTCCTAGGAGCGAAGAAAACATGTGAGAAGATAAGTTTTCATCTAATTTTACAATGTACTTATATTTAAATCTGTGGTCACCTTCACTCTGAAGAAAACCTTCAAAGGGGAAACCCACATCCATCGTTTAGGTAGATAAAGAACATTTGGTGAGATAATTGTCTTAATACTGAATCATGTTTTGCATTGGTTTTATTGTATGCCTTCCTTGCTGTCTTAGTAAAGGAAGATAATCTGCTCTGAGCTCTGTCCTGCCATGTCTAGACTATCATTGGTAGCTGCATTTTCTACTTGTAAAAATACCTTTAATATGTTCATCTTCTGGTATGGTTTCTTCCTTGGCACCAGTGTAGGCATCAGTTGCTCCTCACTGACAGTCCCCTCTCTAGGTCTTACAGTTTGGCACTACCATGCCTCCCAGAAACACGGGAGCTCTCAGAAGTTTTACGGCAGGATTTATTTTCCAGTAAAATCACTAAGGTGCTCAAGTACCTTCACGTACAGGAAGGGTGAGGAAGGAATTTGTTCTTTTTCTGCCCTTTTTTGTGATAAAAAAAGACCCCAGTGAGAAACATTGTCTCTCTCTGGTACTGTTGTTTCATGATCCAGAATTTCCCTATGTTCTGCAAATGAAAGCTTATGGCCGGTTTTATTTACCAACCCCCCAAAACCAAACCAAAGCCCCCCAAAACCTTTAAGGGTAGGACTCAGGTAAAACAATTCAGAGATGTCTGAGTTTTCAGTGAGCCTGATGCAATAGCTTAAAGTATAAACAGCACAGTTTATTTTCAGTGAAGTTTCTTTTAAACTCTAAAAATATTCTGTGCATTATGTGACCCCCATTAAGTATAAACTCAAAAGAGTTGCATGCACTGCTCTGATATCACAAATCTGGCTGATTATCACAAACCCAAATATAACCAACAGCTGAACTGACAGTCAAGATGAACACTGGTCTGGCCAGCAAAGCCTCAGAATATCCACTTACTGACAGTGCACATCAATGTCTAAATAAATGTGATGTTGTGACTTGGTCAGATGACGCTAAAGCATCTTAAACTCCAATATCCTGGTAAGTGCTCCCAGGGAGGCTTGAAGTGGCTAAAAGGGAAAAAGATGTAAGTAGGCACAAGAGAACTCCTCCCTACATAATGTACTTTTTAATGCAATGCTACTTGGAAAGCATCATGGACCGATTAAAGCGAACCTTTCAAAACCACTCCTCTGCTTTCCATCTAAGAATAAAGTTGAACTCATGAAAGGTGCTAACCTGCAGGTGAACGCTCAGCTATGAGTTAGCATCAGCAGTCCTGACTGCTGGCCTGCTGCTCTGCCAGCTTGCAGGGAGATGGCTCTAGCAAGGGCCCTTCTCCCAAACTTCATGCAAGAGGAGGCATGAAGCGGGTTATGGGGAATATTGATTCTGTTACCAGCATGAGGAAGTTGAGTGCTTTACTATTAAATCTCAAGAAAACTTGATTGAGGAGCTTACTCACCTAAAAATTAGTCAGGGAAATTCGTGTGGTGCATACTAAGAGTGCAAACTGGGGATTCCTACTGCAAAGAGCTCTCATGGCATCTATTTTGATATTACATTTATCGCAATTGTTGACTGTGGGATGAGAATAAAAGGAGTGGTGAGGACTTGCTTAATTAGAATTAATGAATACATGAGTGATGTCATACAGTCGTGTTATGTTCTCATTAATTCCTTGGTTAAAATTATTTCTTCCACTGGAAATTACCAAGGATAGGGTATGAGTCACAATCAGCACAGCAGAAATAAACTAAGAAGAAAATACCCGTTGCTGCAACGGCCTTTTGCCCACGCAAACAGGAATAACGCGGTGTTTATGTGCAGCGGCCGCGGACAGAGCAGCAAACCTCGCCGCTTGCAGCCGCCCGCTCCGCACCCGACACCCAGACTCCGAGGCTCTCCTGACCCGACGCGCCACGAGCGGCAGAAGAACGGGCCATTTCCCTCACGCACCGCAAACGCCGCGCTCTCGCCACGGCCGAAACCCCCGGGACGGGGCCGCACCTGCCGGCGGAAGGGCGGGCGCGGGACGGCGGGGCCCGTCCCTGGGCCGCGCCACAAGCCACCCGTCACGTAACGCCCCCAGGCGACGCGCGGGAGAGCGGAGCCACGGCCACCGCAGCCGACAGCCCCGCCGGTCCCCGCTCGGTCGCGTCGTCCACCCATCAGAGACGGGCGGGCAACGCTCCGGCGCCCCTCCGGCCGCTGAGCCGAAGCTCTCGCTTCCCGAGACGGACCCGCCGCTGCCCCCGCCACCGGCTTCCGCCGGGAGCTGAGGG
>Ga0065711_1012110_pt1 | contig 11004 bp, 5 predicted proteins | sample Hoacrofraction12_FD_59098 | JGI IMG/M metagenome (GOLD analysis project Ga0065711, IMG submission 59098) | Hoatzin crop microbial communities from Cojedes, Venezuela - Epithelial fraction 12 v2 (version 2) | ecosystem: Host-associated > Birds > Digestive system > Esophagus > Crop | place... | reverse complement strand
GACAGGACAAGGGGCAACGGGCACAAACTGAAGCACAGGAAGTTCCGTCTGAACATGAGGAAGAACTTCTTCCCTCTGAGGGTGATGGAGCCCTGGAACAGGCTGCCCAGGGAGGTTGTGGAGTCTCCTTCTCTGGAGATATTCCAGCCCCACCTGGACACGGTGCTGTGCAGCCTGCTCTGGGTGACCCTGCTTGGGCAGGCGGTTGGGCTGGGTGACCCACAGAGGTCCCTTCCAACCCCGACCATTCTGTGATTCTGTGATTCTGTGATATTAAAAGAACATTCTTAAGGTTTCAAAGGCAAGCATCCAAAAGTAAAGCAAACAAGCAAAAATGCTGTAATAAAGGTACCCACTGCAAGCTTTTGGTCCTTGCGTATAGGCATTAAGGTCTTGGGTTTAGTTCCATAATCAGAAACAGGATTTTCCCCCCACAGCATCCCTACCTCATTCACTACTGCGTGGTAATATTTTCCTTCATTGTTCAGTGTGTGGTCCTCTGATGCCTTACTTATTGTGCGCTGTTCAAGTCTCGTCTCGAAAAGAACCCACCAAAATTCCTCCCTGGGCCGTCTTACAGAGCTGTCACTGTTGTGTAGGTCTGCAATGGAAATTTCCTTCTACAATGTCCTTGTCACATGAAGCATCCCTGCTTTAGAAATGGGACATTGACGCGCAGAGAAAGTAAGAGCTAGGTAGCTAAGTGTCTCGGCAAGTGCTGCGCAGGAGAGGCCCAGGATCTGATTTTTCACACCCTGTGTAGCACGTATGTACATTTATGCACGTATGTACATGCACTAGGTACATTTTGCACCTCTATGTATGTACACAACTGTGCATTTTAGAAGTCCGAAACACAGCTATGATTGAGTTCAGTCGTAGCAACACGCACAAATCGTAGTCTGGGGTTGCAAGTCAGGTACGAAAAACTGAGTCCTGCAGAATTAATCATCACCTGTAAAAATATTGGTGTCAACAGACCTGGCGAGGGTTATCAGAGACAGAGGGCTGAAGTGTCCTATGGAGGGTAGCTAATTACCATGGCCGTCTTTCTTTCAAGCTCCTGACTTATCCTTTTCCCAATTTTTAACATTACCAGTAAGGTGTGAGAGGGCTGGTTAAAAAGTCTTTAATTAATCGTTCACCTAAACTATATGAGGAATGGTTTTGTGAAGAAAGTAGTTTTAGCTACTGAATTGCACAGCATCTAACATTGGACAGTAAGGGTGTAAAATAAGACCCTTCATGCAATTTTCTACATTCTAAAGAAAAACCTAGATATGATTTTCCTGTGCCCACGGGACATCAGGATCTTTGAAACATTTAAATCCACCGCAGAGACCTTATCAAACTTAGCTGTGGACGGCTACTAATGAGAACGATCCCTACAATTTACCAGGTATTTATTTGTTCACAGCAGAGCAGTGATAAGGCTGGGAACCTTGCGTCCCATCTAAAAGGTAGAGTGGGACAGCCTAGTGGGAACACATTCCTCTGCTCCTACCCCCAGAGAAACTCTCTCAGCTAATTAATCAGCTTCTCCCTCGTTGATGGCCTGCTGAAGAAAAACTGCTCTGACACTTTGTTGTTTAGTCTGAGTATTTGGGAAGAACAGGAAGGACTACACACCAGGTAGACATCCCTCAAGGATCAACATTGGAAAAGCATTTGTTTTCACAAAGCTGGAAAGGAAGACGGAGAGGAATTGAGCCTGGGCTTGGGATAGTGGGTGCAAAACAGCAGAAGGAAGGGAGCTGAGGAGAAGCAAAGGGGGAGAGGCAGCAATGTTCTGTCGAGTGACAGGACCGGCAACCGCATGCAGATACAAATGGACAAGGAACAAGGATGAAAAGGAGCGGTTCCCATAAAAAAAAAGTCCTGGACGATCTGTTCTCCCATTCTGCTAAGTACTCTGTTCCAGATAGAAGGTGACACCAAGGTCACATATTGCCAGCAGACAGATAGGAAAATCAAAAAAGAGCTACAGAAGGTCTCAAATACTAGGAGGTAACCAGGAAACCATGAATTCTAAAAAAGACGGAGAAAAAATAAATGCAAGGAAGTTGCTGAAGTTATTAAACGATAAGATTAATACTCAAGTTCATTTCAGTTGGTTGGCTATCCAATCAACTACTGTTGCTAATTGGATTAGTTGCCAAAATAAGCTAAGAATAGAACCTTCTCTTTTCTTATTGTTAATGCCTTCCAGGGGAAAAGTCCTTGCGGACAAAAATTAAGTCTTTATTTCTAGCAACATAAAATTATCCTCTATAAAAATGAATAACCTTAACACTTGGCTGTACCTCTTCTCCTGCCGATCTTCCAGTGGTTAAAAGTCTTCTGCAGTTACAGTGTGCTGTGAGATGGAACATTCTTGTTCTTCTCCAAATCAAGTGGTTTGTGGCAGATGCCTACTATTGTTCCTCTTTATTTTGTCATTCTTTCTTGTCCTTTCTCGAAGAATTTCATTGCTACATGTTCCACGGTTGACTTACAGCTTTCTGGCAATATAAATACTTCTGACATAATGGAACAACCCTAGAGAAAGCCTTAGGTAATTTCAGAGTGCCCCTTAATATGGAGAAGCCTGAGCATCCCTCCGTCAAGTTTTTTTCCTGAAGCCAGCACATCTGTTTCCGAAACAGCTCCCTGAGAAGGAAACCAGTTCCTCTTTCATTGCTTTATAAAAAGTGCATCTAAATAATAACCTGCAAATAAGTTACGTGTATAATGCAGGCTCTGTGTTGTGTTCTTCTGCCCTGCAAAAACGACAGATCCACTGAAATGATTAATATAACAATTTCTGTTATTTAATTTGTAGTATTATTTTATTCTTTGTATTAATACATCTTCTCAAACCAAAGCAAGCATGTAGCCTACTCTTTCCTGAGCCTGTCTGTATGAATTTTTGTATATAAAGATACCCAGTGTCGCCCTCAGTTTCCAACTCAAGTAAACAGGTTGTTTCTTGGGTTCTTCAGCTCTTATTATCTCACATATCTAAAGGCCTAATTAATTAATCCAGGCTCTATCTTTAGGTCTGAGCTTTAGATTTTTATTTGAACAAACTAAAAGCCCTGTAACTTAGAAGCGGAGATGTCCTGAAGTCCTTTATAAAACGTCATCATAGGTGCAGGACGGAGGACGAGACATTTGACGAAGCTGTATGTGATTCTCCCCAAAGGCCAGAAAACGTTGTCTTCTGCTATAGAGCAGCAATGCATGGCGTGATACGGGTTTGACTGCCGAGAGGGAAGTCTTGCATCCAGCGTGGGTTCCTGGCTGCTCGCACCCATCTGCCAAAGGTCCGAGGTCACTGCAAAGGTGGCCTGACCTGCCTGCTGCCTGCTGCGGGAAGGGACGGGGTGCCCAGCATGGGTCCTGTGCTCAAGAGCCAGCATCCCTGCTCCATGCAGTGGTCGGTGTGTTCACCGGAGAAGCTACATTTGCTGCGGCTTGAGTTAAAAAACATCTTTCAGCAAATTATTTCTAATGAGCTGAAGCCGATGCTCTCGTTTTTACTCTCCGTACTTTAATTAAACTCCCTGGATAGGTTCTTCCTTGTGAAAGCAAGACACACGCTGGACTATCTCACAAAACAACAGCCTGTTACTACTATCTGTGGAGCTGGTGGCTTGAAAATGGTGACAGTTTGTAGTAATGTGTAATCTACTCACTTCACAGGCTTGCGTACAGGACGCAACGAACCTGTCTGTTTTGTCTGCTGGTCTGAGCTTCTCTTCCATTAACAACGATTTCTGCGTTCGTTAGTGAATGGTGGTAATGCCGAGCTCTGTGCAAGAAAAGAAATGTGTACAGTTGTTACATACATTGAATATATTTTCCATCCGTTTACGTCAAATACATTTTTCTAGTAGGGGACTAGTAGAGTAAACACCTTAGAAAAAAGCACCTATCCAAAGAAGCCTCCTTTAAAATTATGCCAGGTTTTAATTCTAATTGATAAAGAAATCATATCTCTGTGATTAGTTTGGACCTCTCTTTAAGTCTGGTGTGATAAAACCATCCGAATGCTATCTATGCAGAAAGTAGGGTAGCAATGCCTGCCTGAGTGTGCAGCCACCCCGGGTCAGTAGCGCTGTGAAGCAGCAGCTATCCCATCCATCTCCGTGGAAAGCGAGCTTTGAAAAGCTAAAGTTGCAAAATTATATCTCATGCCTGTCATCAAACCATTATCAGCTTCCTCACTGCTGAGTCGTACAGATATCGAGAGATATTTATCTGTCCCAGAAATCCTGCCCCAGATTAGGTGCCAACATTTCCACCTGTTACTTACTCATCTGTTCAACTTACTCGTCTGTTAAACTGGGTCTTATAAGTACATTCGAATATTTTTAATTTGAAATTCTCATCATTGCAGAATGTGAACATTTATGGACAAAGTAAAATTTCATATCAACTAATCAAGAGGGAAAAATGCCATAAATATAATTTACTTTCTTTTATTTATTTGAAGAAAAGTATTTGAATTCCTTTAACATACTTGCAGTTGTCCCAGAATCGCAGAGGCACTACAGTTACCCTGGAGAGGGCAGAGACCTTACTGTGAAATACTGAGAGTCTTGGCTGTACCTGGTAGGCAAAGATGGCTCTCCAGGCCCAACCCAAATGTCAATGAGGAAGGACAGTTAGTTACTTGCAGGTGCAGACTGACGGAACTTGTCCTATAGTAGCTCTCCTACATGGATCCCACCAGATAAAATATCCAGCTAGCCATTTGGTGTATGTCTGGATAGGAAACCATTGCCCAATGTGGGGAGCAAGCACCAGATATTTGTCCGGTTGTATCTGCCACAGGGCCGGGATGTGTGGGCACTTGCCGGTGGTTTTCGATAAAGGAGACCACTCTGCAAATGCTCATAGAGGACCCAACAGACTATGGAACGCATCTGAGACACATTTGCGGCTAAATATGATCCAGCTGTGTGGAACGGTGCTTATTATCAGAAAAGTTTGGGGAGATACCCAGAATGTCATGCAGTTCTACTAATATTAGCTTTAGCAACTCACAATTATAATGACTAATTGGAGCCATCACTCATTGCTATTGAGTTCCCAGGTGAAAACTATGGACCAGAACCTCCATTAGCATAAATTAGCATTGGAAAGTCAATTAAGTTACACTGATTTTTACACTAGTTTTACCATCTTTCATAAGGCTGACAGAAAAAAGACCCATTTCTGACTTGAATTACCCATGTTTTTTCCCGTCCAAAGCAAATTTTTGTTATGTTTCTGAACAGGTCTCCATAAACATGTCCACCTTCAGCTAGAGCGCAGCACAGACGTTGCTTTGCCAAGCAGAGCAGCCTTGCTTATCTAGTTTCTTGACCACAACCTGCACCTTCCAAGATGATTTCGGTGAGCTGGAGTGTTGCTGCTCTCCTCAGCTTAGGATTTATTGCTGATAAAAGAGCGTTTTCTGTGAAATATCTCTTCCGGGGAACTTGGTCCCACTCCCGTACCATGAGTGGAGAAGGTTGGGGTTTTTTTCTGTGTTGTGTGTGTATACACAAGGGGAGAAGAGGGGAAATATGGCCGAAAAGGGTAAAAATACGAGACATGAATACTTACAGTGATTTAAGGAAAAAAGAACATGATAATTTGCATTATGTTTAGAAATTGGTGTGTGAGTACCTAAATACATAGTTTTAAAGCAAAAATGTTTTTCAGTAAACACAAATCTTAATGGAAATCGGTCAGAAAGGTACAGAAAAAGATCTGCAGGCTGATAGATAGTATAAACTTCAAGCAGAACACTCTGAATGTTTTACCCTAGCTTGAAGTTATCAGAGACACTCAGGAGCGCGTTCCTGAAGAGAGGCATCTGCAGAGCCCTGGTAGTTCAGCAGGCCTCTCATCCAACAGACCTCTGTAACTGAATAAGATCAGGTGAACTATGTGGCAGTGAAAATAAAAATTAATGGAAGCTTAACAAGTCCAACAGCTTTGAGATTTTTTGAAACATACAGTGCATAGGTACTGGTTTGTGTGTTTTTTTTTTTAATTACAAAAAAAAATCGCAGTGGTAAAGCACTCGGGGTTTGGGCTTTTTTGTAAAAGATTATCTTACATCTGCAGAGATAGATCAGTGTCAGGCTGGCCCTGTGTTACTTTAGGGACCGAACAAGTGCAGAAGCCCGAGGTCTGCCGAATAGAGTGCAAGTGTATCCGACGTAATGAGAAATTCCCCACAGCATCATTTTTCATTTGCAGTGGCACCAGCGTATCTGCCCTGGTCCACCAGGAAAGGCTCGTGCCAATTGTCAGGCAGAAGACATGAGCTGAATTTCTTGTTTTGCATCTGAAACGTGTTTTTATAGTTCAGGTGTTCCCACTAACATTGCAGTTTCCGTCGCCCTGGGAGCAGGGCTGTCGTTTGGCCGCACTCTTTATTCTATGTGGCGTTCCCACGGGAGGTCCTGCCCTGGGAGCCCACCTGCGGGGGCAGCCAGAGCAGTCATCCTGCACGGTCCTGCGAAGCTGCTCGGGGCTGAGATGCTTCCTCAAAACGAAATTCCTCTCCTGTGTCTTCACCCTTCGGTTCAGCCTTGCTATCTGCCACCGGTGCCCGTAACATCTGCCCTGACCCGGGTCTCTCACGCCTGTGCGCATCTTCCGCGTCCCCACAGCTCTCTGCCGCCCAGCGCCCGACACGCGCGGTCCTGTGACCGGCTCTGCCTCCACACCTCGCTCTTCCCAACGCTGTCCCTGTCCCCGCGGCCGCCTCGCCTTACAGCAGCCCGGGACCGAACGCGAAAGGGGGGACGCGGCCGTCCGCGGTCACACACGCAGATTTGAGGCCACATTATTCTGCTCAGTATTTCTATCCGCTGTCCTACTTTGTTTCAGCATCCCTTGAAACTGCCTTTTCTTGCAGTAGATAATTTTTTTGACAGATTCCTTACCTCCGTCAGCGTGAACGAAGTAACACATGACTGCAGCAAAATGTTCTGGATTTAAACATTTTCCTAGGCCTGACCTCTTGGCTGTCTCTGTGCACTTTTTCCTCCCAGTTAATGCTCCTTCCGTGGAGCGCCCGGCTCCTCTGGGCGTCCCCACTCAGCAGACGGGGCTGATAGCGAGCACCACGCGGGGAGAGATCTTTCGAATCAGATCATCATACTTGTTCCCTCTTGTTTGATTTCAACTTAGATACTGTTTTAATTATCGCTGCTAAGAGTTTTGGTGGTACAGTGTTTACATGAGGGAGTCTGTAAATACAGTGGCATCGCATAGCTCCTCGTAACTGAGGATCCGGCGTATATCGCCCAGTTGAAAACAGCATCCCGAGCCACGGCCTGCAGTGAGATAGATGTCTTTGCTCGGGGAAATTTTCCGATAGACTTCAGCCCCTCCGCGCTGCTGCCTGCCGCCTGCCTCCATTTTGAAGCCGGAGACCTTGCAGGGCGTCGGGCAGCACGGCTGAGAGGACATCGTTCTCCCAAAATACCGAGCGCCCGGTGCCCTGGTCCAGCTGGGTGCAAGATGAGCCGGGGGAAATTTCAGAGAGTAAGCATTAAAAAAAAAAAAAAAAGCCCCAAATAAAGCCCATAGATGGTAATGACAATGTTTTGTTATCTTTATGTTGTTTTCTTTGCATGCTTGTTAAAAAGTGGAGTCAGAGTGTCTGAGACGGAGCCCTAACAAGTTCCTTCTAATCAGCCCCGGAATGCTTCTGTCAGGCACAAGAAAAATGCTCAGCTTGAACAAAGCTGCATTTTTCCCCCAAGAAACACATTTGTTTAAAGATTGGCCTGTCAATTTGTGAATCAACATTTCGGCTTTTTGCTCAGACATCATGCTTTTGCTTTTTTTTCCCCCAAGAAGGGGAAATAATACAAAGCTGCTATTTGTTGTTTGAAGGAAGTAAACTTCATCAGGTCGACTTAGATGTGTGCTTCAAATGTCACTCAGTACAGCTTTCTTGTAATGAAACGCTGCATACAGATTTCTTCCTTTAGGCTCAAGGGGATTAGACCCAGTAAAAGAAAAATTCAGTCTTCCTTGCTGTGGTGCATCAGAGTGAGAAGTTTAAAATCCACAATTTATTCAAATATTGATATTTCTACTTGTCAGAAGAGAGGTGCCTTGAAATTTCCACTGAGCACTGTTGTCAGAAGAATTGCAAGAAATGTGTCAGATAATTCATAAACGGAGTTCACTACTGTGAAATCAGTTGGGAACAGCAAAAAAAAATATATTCTTGTCGATGTAGAATAGGGGCAATATAACAGAAAATAGCACTCACTTTTCCATCATGTCAAGCAAATGCTCAATTTGGGGCAGGTATTTTTTTTTAAACAGCTTGCCGCTTCTGGAGAAGCCCACAATGCATGAAAAATGTGTGGAGCTGGGCTCTGCAGACAAGAGCTCTGTTTGTTGCTTTTCCCATCCCGCCCAGCCCAGCGCGGGCGCGGGGAGGGCCTGGTTCTGCATGTGGTTTGCATTAAAGCCTTAAAAAGCTGTGAACGGCTGGGGTAATGATGTAAAGCGCTAGTGTAAATTCCAAACTGTTGATAGCAGCGAGGGAAGCCGGAGAAATCTCCTTCGGATTTTTTTAACCCTCGCCGTGTGCTGCAGTCACCCAGCCCTTCGCTCGGCGGCTGGAGAAGCGGGGTGCTCCGGGCTGCGCGGGGCACGCGTGCCGTTCCTTCTGCTTTCGGAAGGTGCTGCCCGGTGCTGGTGACGCTCTGATTTTTGCTAGATTTCAGCTATGAAAACGAGTGACGTCAGGAGCAGGCGAGCCTGCTTTGTGGCGGGGCTGCGCAGAAGCGGGGCTCGCTCCGAGCCGCGGCGCTGACAAGCCTGCCCGCCGATAACGAACGGCAGAGGAGCAGAAACTGGGGCAATAGAGAAATATGACTATGGAAACGCATCTCTCGCTGCCGTACGGTCGCATAGTTCAGGGGGCCGCTGACAAGAGGCATCCTGGTGCGGCTCGCAGCCCAGCTGGGTGGTGGTGATACGAAAGGCAGCGAGCGCGATAAGGCTGTGCCGCAGCGGGCTCACAGGGCTGCCCGAAGCATCCTTGCGAGCGCAGGTTTTGTAAGGGGCAACTCCTTAAAATATTTCCTGTTTTCCGTCTAACGCATTAAAAATGCATTTTCTGTGATTTTATTGCACTTTTATTACAATGCCTTTGAAAAATAGGTAGCTTAGTTAAAGCTTATGTGAATATTTTAGAAATACCCTTAAAATAACAATACGAGCCTTTTATTAGTCAGTATAAAGATAGCTAACTGCAGTGCCTTTACTAGTAAAGGCATTATGGTGATCGCATTCCTCTTTATTTTTCTTTTTTGTTTAAATTCGGTACATAGAAACTATCCTAGGCTGGCATTATACTTCTGCAGAGGAAACTGAGCTAAATATTGCAGGATTTACTTCTCTCCTACTGTAGTTAAACTCCAGGAAATAAAGAGGGTGAATTCAACCCACAGACTGAATTTGCAGAATGCGTTTTTCTGTGCGCTTTTTTGCGGCGGCGATTCCGGCTGCTGGAACAACCCCTGCCAGGAACCCCCTTGCTCGAGCACCCCACAGATGTTTACCCCACCATTTCCAAACTGGTTTCTTTCTATGTGTGAAGCGGAGACCGTTTCCTAATCCCCCTTTCATTAGCTCCCTGTATTCTTTGCTTGCTCCAGAGTGGACACTACAAGAGGCTGACATCTTTGGCTCGTTAGAGCATAGATGCCTGCAGAAGCTGACGTTTTCCACGCCTGCTTGCAGCCTATTTTTCCTTTACACCCATTGCTTACTGTCTGCTCGGTGTCTAGGCGAATCTGTCATCTGTGCCGGAGCACAGCCCGCTGCACCACTGACAGTAAGAAGGTAAACGCTGGCTGCCTGAATCCCCCATTAACTTTGTGAAGCGTATTGATTTCTTGTAAAAATAATGATATTGACAGGCTTTCCAGGAGTAATTGTTTCCAGAGCACAAAGGTCAGCGCTGAGAGTGAAGGGTTTTGGAGCCGGGGTACTCCGCAGACATTTCTGCAAAGTGCTGGGGGATGGATGGAAACAAACAGCAACAGTTTGAGACTCTCGAAATTTAAGTGCATTGACAAAACACCTAGTAGGGGGCTGGCAGCATTATTGTACTCATGAGTCATTAATAGCAAACAGCTCGCTTTGGACAACATCATTGTTTGGCGCGGGGAGATTTGTAGACAAACAATAGCAATAAAAGTAGCTCTCGCCATCGCTGCGCTGCCTCGCCGCGCAGGGCTCCCGCTCCCGGCCCTCCGAAACGGCCCTGCGGCTTCCTCTGCTTCCTAAGCAGTGGCCCAGGAAAAACCCTGGAATAATCTGGGGCAAATTCCCTCCCCTTTTTGGATACGCATTTTTTGCGTGTCAAGGCGGGGAAAAAATCAGGCAAAGAAAAAGCAAAACACGTGGAGTTGCCGTTGGCCTGAGTTAATCGGACGGCCGGAGGTGACCAGGCTGCCGGCGACAGAGGATGCTGTGCGGGGACGGGCGGTCCCTCGCCATCCTGGGCACAGCAACGAGGAGCTGCCGGGCCTCGGCGGCGTGGGGCAGAGAGCAGAGGCAGCTCAGCCCCAGCTCCGGAACAGCCCGGCGTTGGCTGCTCAGCGGCGTCGCTGCGAGCGGATTGCGTTTGAGAAACGAACTGCGGCGGGAAATCGCTTGCGGTTCCGATATGCAGCAGGGCGGCGTTCGTGAGGCTGAACGTCCATCTGTTTGTCTGCCCGTCCAGAATTTTCTTTCTCAGACCACAGCGTGAAAAGGCTGAAAAATGTCCTTTTGCTGTGCTGTAGCATCCTTGTGCTGTACCATAGCATCCCTGTGCCGTACTATAGCACCCCTGTGCTGTCTTGTAGCATCCCTGTGCTGTGCTGTGGCATCCCTGTGCTGTACCATAGCATCCCTGTGCTGTCTTGTAGCATCCTTGTGCTGTAGTGTAGCATCCCTGTACTGTGCTGTGGCATCCCTGTGCTGTACCATGGCATTCCTGTG
>Ga0065711_1050067_pt1 | contig 11005 bp, 18 predicted proteins | sample Hoacrofraction12_FD_59098 | JGI IMG/M metagenome (GOLD analysis project Ga0065711, IMG submission 59098) | Hoatzin crop microbial communities from Cojedes, Venezuela - Epithelial fraction 12 v2 (version 2) | ecosystem: Host-associated > Birds > Digestive system > Esophagus > Crop | place... | reverse complement strand
AAACCCTCCCCTAAAGCTAAAAAAAAAAAACAGAGTGGGAGAAAGAGAAGGAGAAAGGAATAAGCCTGGGAAGCTGGCTCTGCACTTTGCCCCGGCTGCCTGGGACAAGGGGCTCTTTGTTTCCCCGGCCGGAGCCTGCTGCCCTGGCCCTTTTCAGTCTCCCTCCCTGGGAAAGGGGCCAGAGGGAAGCAGGCATGTGCAGGGCAGGCAAAAACCCTGGGGCTGCTGTGAATAACCCCTGCTCGGTCCCCCACCAGGCCCCCCCATCTTCATATAGCTGGTCCGTATAGCATCTGCCAGAAATGGTACCGGGAGAACAAGGTGCCTGTGAGCCCCTCGGGTCTCTGCTTCCCGTGCACCATCCCTGAAAATGAACGTGCTCGCGTTCCTGCCGTGCAGGAGGTTTTAAACTTTTCCATGTCTCTTGGGCTTCACAATCCTAAAGCACCTGCTAAAATGCATCGAAGCACCCAGCCGGTGTGGAATCACCTGCCCGTGCCTTCCCGGGCTGGCCGTGCCGAGCGAGCCACATCGCCGCAGCTTTTCTGGGTCCCCGGGCGGATGGCAGCGTAGGCTGGAGGCTGCTGGGGACAAGCTGCTGTCATCTCCTCCCACCCCACGGACACTGCCGGCGTGTCCCCAAGCGTACGGGTGCGATGACACAGAGCTGGCGATGGTCGTGGATTCAGCCAGCCGAGCAGCAGACTGGCTGCAGGGATCAGGTGTAAGTCTGGGGCGGTGTTTCCCTTCTTCTCCATCTTTTCCTGCATTGAAAAACCCCGGAGCTCTGCCTGGCTGCCAGCAATTCCCCTTCTCCCAATCCCAGTCACACAAAGCCAGGGCTGGGAGTGATGCAGGGCTCCCCGCGCCCTGCCCCGCACCCATGCCAGCATGCACAGGGATGACATGAGCTGGATGGATGCTTGGCATCCCAGGGTGGTCTGGGAGGTAGAGAAAGTCCCAGGAGAGGAGAGAAGAGAAGAGAAGCCGAGGAAACCAGTCTCCACATCCCTGGGGAGCAAGGTGCTGCTGGGCAGCTGGGCACTCATCCTGCCCTGCCAGAAGATGTGCAAACATCGGCTGCTCCCGTGCTTGTTTGCCCAGCTCTGCTCCTGAGCACAGAAAGCAACAAAAATATGCCCAATTAGCCCCAAAATGCAATGCTGGCTGCTCCAGGAGGGCCCTGCTGTACCCAGGCTGGCCCAGCACTTTGCAGCCAGGTCCCACATCCACGATGCTCTGTTTCCCATCCTTCATGGGAGGATGCTTATTACAAAGTGGGACAGGAAAATGAGAATGATCTCTTCCCGGGTCAAAAAAAAAAAATCCTTCTCAAGGCTCTCTCTCCCTCTGGGAAAAGCAGGTGATTGCAGTGTGCCGCACCAGCACGGCTTTGGGCTGCAGGGATGCAGACACTGACCTCATCCCCTGGGGACGGCTGTGGTGGCCTTTCCTGGCCTCACCATCCAGAGCCAGGGAGGATACCTGCACCCCAGGGATCTCTTCCCAAAGGGTTTGGGTGCCCCGTGGCTCTGCGGCGGGGGTCTGAGAGAACCGACGCTGCTGCTGCTCCCCATTACTGGTCTGAACAGCAGCTGCCAGAATGGAGGGGAGACGGCATGGGGCTTTGTTAAAACAAGTAAATTAAGGAAAAGGCCTCATACATGTTTCCTCAGCAACCGCGACGTCACGCGGGATGTCTGGGCTTCCCCCCCCTTTTTCTTATTATTAAAAGGGAAAAGAAAGGGAAGTAGAAAGCAAAGGGGAGCTGGGGACAGTCTCCTGGCAACACTGGGGACAGTAACGTCCTCCTGGCAGGGGGACATGGCTCCAGTGCGGGGAGCCCGGCCAGCCCTCATGGCCGGAGTGGCAGGATGGAGTCATCCCTGGTGTCCCCTGGGATGGAGGTGACAGCACGCCAGGTATGAATGTGTCCCCAGGGATGCCCGGCTGCTCTCTGGCCATGGCAGCCTTGCTAAGCCCTCATTCACCCAGCGCAGGTCCTCGATTTGCAGAGTGGTGGAGCTTAATCCCCTCTGTTTCCCACTCTTAGTTCAAGATTCTCTTTGGTGATGATGACCACGCTTCTTCCCTTGGTGCTGGGGTCCGGCAGCAGGCAGGACAGGGGCTGGGGACACAGTCCCCACATGGGCTGTCACTGCTGCCTGCCGGCGAGCGCCTCGCACACCTGGGCCCACTGTGGCTACACTCAAACCCTCGTTATTTGAGCTATTTAATCCATTCTGGCTCCCTTTCAATGGACAGCAGCGAGTGGCTCAGGCGGTGGGGCTGAGCAGGCAGGAGATGGCAGAGGGGTCCGCACGGGTGTGGGTAGCTCGGGGTCGGGGAGAGGGGGCTCCTGCTGCCTTTCCCAGTGCCCTGGACGGAGGGGTCACCCTGTGCCCAGCGGCAAGGTCCTGCCAGCCCCCTCGCCGGGCGCAGCCCAGCTGTGAAACGCGCTGCAGATGGTGCCGGAGCCGGGAGCAAACGGGGTCACAAAGCAATTAGCCCAGGTCCTGCAGGGCCACCCCGCTGGCGCCGCTCGGCTCGGCTGTCCTGACCTGAGCCGCAGCAGAAAAGGTCTTTAAACCCCCGATTACCAGGAGCATCCAGGGAAGGATCACTATTTGCCTGTTTCTTCTTCCCTTTTGCTAAGCCTCTGCTGCCAGCCCCTGCCAGAAGAGGATGCTGAGCAAGGCAGCGCTTTGCTCCGACCTGTTCTCACAGATGCCCGTTTAATTTGCCTCTGAATACAGCATTTCATACCTAGCAATGGGCTAGCCAAGCCCAACACCATTTTCTATCGCTGTGTGTTGATCCGACAGGGGAAATCGATACGCTCCTCCGAACGCCAAGAGCAAGCCGATACCTCAGACCGAGAGAAACAGAAATAAAGATGCAGGTTTCCAAGGGAGCGCGGCGGGGTTTCCCCCTGCAGCAATCTGTGCTGGGACGCGCAGCCCCCGCGGGTAGGAGGTAGATGCAGGCGGTACCCAGAAACCAAAGGCATCACGGGGATACCCTCGTTGGAGCCGGGCACACTGCTGTGACGTGAGCGTGTCACCGCCAGATGGGTCATGGACCTGCAGCCACGTGTCCCCTCTTCTCTGCTGCCGGGGCTGCGCTGGTCCATTTGCTCTGGGGCAGATGGGCTGTAACCAGATCGTGCCGTTACACGGTGGCTCAGTTTTTCCACCCGTGAAATGAAGATGGTGAGAGGTGCCAGTGTCATGGATGCTGGCAGCTGGACACACCACTGACTGTCACCTGTGCCCCATCCTGGGACAGGTCAGGAGATGCTCCAGACCTTATTTATCCATCCTCGCAGCAGCTTCGCCTGCATCCTTCCTGCCGCTGCCCTCTCCTGCCCGCAGCAGCAGGCAGAGCTGGCTCCTGCCCTCTGCTCTCCAAGCGATGGCAGCTGCTGGGAAATGCTTCAGCCTGAGCCATAGCTGTGAGACCTGGGGTCTTGGCACTTGGGGCCAGCCAGATGGATCAGCCGTGCCCAGTGCCAGGGTCACTTCTGCAGAGCTGAGCTAAGGGTGGGGGGGAGTCCAGGCTATGGGGCTGGTGGGTGTCCCTGTGCAGACCCGTCTGAAAGTCATTCTCCCAAATCCTGTCCCCTAAGCATGCCTCTTTCCCTCCTTCTTTCTGCAGGTTCATGAATCACCGTGTCCCGTCCAACTGCAGGTACCAGCCAACGGAGTACGAGCACGCGGCGAACTGTGCCACCCACGCGGTGAGTCCCTGTCCCCATCTCGGGGTGAGCGAGGACGGTGCTCAGCTCTCCAGGGTTCCCCTGAGGATCTTCAGGGAACACCTAAAGCATCTGTGCTCCTGAGGGTCTCGGGGCTGTGACGAGGCAGACGTGTCCCAGGTGTTCCCACAGAGCAGGGATGCTCTCCCTCCTGCCCTGGGAAGCCAGTGTGCGTCCTCCTTGCTGTCACCCACCATGGCCCTGTGACCCCAGGGAAGCCGGCCGTGGGCTTAGTGGAACAGCAGTATTTTGCAAAGCTCCCTGAAAATGAAGTGTTTTTCATAGCAGGAACAGTGACAGGCACCCCATGGGGCTGCCTACGCGGTGGCAGGAGCAAGTGCTCCCCACGTCAGGGTTTCCCCTGGGAGCTGGCAGCTCCCACTCCGAGCCCTGGGAGATGACTCAGAGGTTGCCATCCACCTTGTGCCTTTCTCCTCCTCCCTACCTCCATCTGGAGAAGCTGTTTTGGAGCTGCACCATGGGGGGAGAGACCCTGCCTGGCTGGTGCAGGTGGCCAGCCTGCTGCTTATGGGTAGCTTTGACCAGAAGCAAGAGAAACACCTAAAAGAAAAAGGAGAGACTGTTGTAGCTGCTCAGTGGAAACACAGAGAATCAGCAGCAGGTTTGCTTCTCCCTTCCAGTTCTGGATCCTGCCCAGCATCCTCGGCAGTTCCATCCTCTACATCCTCTCTGACGACCAGTGGGAAACCATCTCAGCCTGGATCTATGGCTTTGGCTTGTCCAGCCTCTTCATCGTTTCCACGGTCTTCCACACCATCTCCTGGAAGAAGAGGCATCTCAGGTACCAGCCCGGATCGCATGAGGCTCAGGAAGGAGGAGAGGGTCTGGAGGCCCCCGTGCCGCAGGCTCTGACCTGTCTGTCCATCCTGCAGGTCCGTGGAGCACTGCTTGCACATGTTTGACAGGATGGTGATCTACTTCTTCATCGCGGCGTCGTATGCTCCCTGGTGAGTTACCGGTGGGTGGGGATCATTGCTTGGCCCCACTAGAAGGGAGAAAATCAGCCCAGCTCCAGCAAATAGTGCTTCCCTCTCCAGCCTTGGCTCTGCTCGAGGCTGCACCCTACCTCTTTCCACAAAACCTTCCTGTCCTCTAGATTTCAACCCCTTTAAGTTGAAGTTACCAGTTGGGAAGACCCTTTGGTGGGACAGCTGTGGGGGTGAGGGCAGCATTTCCCTGGCACCTCGCTGCCCACAGCCCAGACCGGGGTGCTGCCCTGGACCCCCCTCATCGCAGACCCGGCTCTTGCAGGCTGAACCTGCGCGAGCTGGGTCCCTGGGCCTCCCACATGCGCTGGATCATCTGGATCATGGCATCTATTGGGACCATCTATGTTTTCTTCTTCCATGAGCGGTGAGTGCCTTTGCCTGGCCCCACGTTGGTGGGTATCGCAGAGCCAAGCTCAGCTCTGCCAGCTTCTCTTAATGCCCCAAGGGTAGACAAGCTGCAGTGGAGAGCAAGAAGGGTGGAGATAGACAGGCAGACATACAGGTACAGGGTATGGTACAGGATCCCTGGGCAGCCTCCTGGCCAACTGGCAGTGGAGAGCTTCATTGGACCGCGTCCTTCCCCATCTGCACCTTGTTTTTAGGAGCTTTGAATCATAAAATCATACAATCATCAAGGTTGGAATAGACCTCGGAGATCATCAAGTCCAACCATCAACCCAACACCACCCTGCATGCTAAACCATGTCCTGAAGTGCAATATCTACACGTTTTTTGAACCCCTCCAGGGATGGTGACTCCACCACCGCCCTGGGCAGCCTGTTCCAATGCCTGACCACTCTTTCAGTATTTTTCCTAACATCCAATCTAAATCTCCCCTGACGCAACTCGAGGCCATTTCCTCTCATCCTATCACTTGTTACTTGGGAGAAGAGACCACCACCCGCCTCACTACAACCTGCTTTGGTGGCAGGGACGTGGGAGCAGGGACACGGGAGCAGGGACGTAGTGCCATGAGTTGCTTCTTCCACGTGGTGGCACCAAATAGAAAGCGAAAGGTCCCCAATGGCTCCCCGAAGCCCCAGGCGCCTGGCCCTGGGCTGGCGGCTCCCAAGCAAGGGTGGGGGTCCATCACCCCCGGAGCAGGGTGCCACCCCCGTCGCGGTGATGTGGCTCACGCGTGAGGACGTGGGACCTGCCGTGGTGGCACTGCCACCCCTTTTCCTGCAGCACAGCAGTGGACATTGCAAGTATAGAACTCCTCCGCACCTGCCTTCAAGCAGCTTCTCTGTCCATCGCAGGTACAAACTGGTGGAGCTGGTGTGCTATGTTATCATGGGCTTCTTCCCTGCCTTGGTGATTATCTCCATGGTAAGCCACTGCCGGGAAGCATGTGGGCTCAGCACAAGGGACAAATTCCAGTGGGGCTGGATCATCTCTGGTGGGTTGGCATGGTCCAGGCTGTGTGATGGATAAAGCCATCCCTGAATACAGAATCACAGAATCACAGAATGTCAGGGGTTGGAAGGGACCTCTGTGGGTCACCTAGTCCAACCCCCTGCCCAAGCAGGGTGACACAGAGCAGGCTGCACAGGACCTTGTCCAGGCGGGTCTTGAGTATCTCCAGAGAAGGAGACTCCACAACCTCCCTGGGCAGCCTGGGCCAGGGCTCCATCACCCTCAGAGGGAAGAAGTTCTTCCTCATGTTCAGCTGGAACTTCCTCTGTTTCAGTTTGTGCCCGTTGCCCCTTGTCCTGTTGCTGGGCACCACTGGAAAGAGTCTGGCCCCGTCCTCCTGACCCCCACCCTTCAGATATTTAGAGGCATTTCTAAGGTCCCCTCTCAGCCGTCTCTTCTCCAGGCTAAACAAGCCCAGCTCCCTCAGCCTTTATGACGTGGCCCAGCTCGGTTTTGCAAATTATTTGGGTTCCCAGCAGATACCACGTGCATCTCCTGCTGCTCAGGCTCCGTTGCGTTGAAATCCTCCCAGCAAAGCCAGGTTGCTGGGTTCCCACTGCCTTGCTGGAGGGGAGGGTGTAGCAGCAGGCGGAGCGAGGGTCCTGCCTGCACCCTGCAGCTGGGGCCACGCTTCTGGTCTTGATGGAGTGGTGGGGAAAGGACAGGCACGCCATGGCCATCACTGAGCCCTGCCTCCCTGCTTGCTCCCAGCCCAACAGGGACGGCCTCCCGGAGCTGGTGGCCGGTGGACTCTTCTACTGCCTGGGCATGGTCTTCTTCAAAAGCGATGGCCGCATCCCCTTCGCCCATGCCATCTGGCACCTCTTCGTGGCCATCGGAGCTGGCATCCATTACTACGCCATTTGGAGGTACCTCTACCGGCCCGGCACGCTGGAGGTGAAAACATCCCGGTAGATGCCTTGAGGACATCGTTTGCGCCAACCGGCACATGGGGGCATGGAGGGGAGCGGGGAGGCAGCCGGCGCCGTGGGCTGGCCCCAAATCACCCGCTGACCCCGTGGGCAGCAGCCGCCGGCGCCCTTCCTGCGGGGACAGGAGAGCCTGGAGGCTGATTTTAAACAGATTTTTCTTTTTTAACCTCGGGAACTGTTTGGGTTTTTTTTAGGCAAAGGTTTGGTAACTGGTGGGCTGCGGGGGAAAGGGGGCACCTCAGCAGCCCCGCACCACCCGTGCTTGGCTCCTAAACGGCCCTAAGTCCTGTCGGCATTAACCGCCCCCTCCCAAGTTCTTGACGGGAAGGTCCAGAGTCAACAAAGCCTTACATGGGATTGAAACTTGAATCTCTTCCAGGGGTCCCCGGAGTCTGGAAGACCCTTTCTCTAAGCCAGTATTAAGTGCACAACTCAGTACATCCCCCCAGATGGGCCCTCGGAGCCGTCATGGACATTTTCTCCCTGAGGTGCTTTGTTTTCCTCTCTGACCCCGGAGCCGCCGGCAGCCCCGAAGCACGGCCCCGCTCCCCGGCTCTGCCGCACGCGTGCCTTCGCCTGGCGGGGAGCACGGGGGGATCCGGCTCCCGGCATCCGCCTGGCTGGGGTCAGCCCACCCGCATCAGGGGACTGTTCTTTCTCCTCGAGGGAGGGAAACAAACCTCCTTGGATTGGGATCACGGGGCTGCCTGCCTTCCCCGCTCCCATTTTGATGATGAGCCGTTTGCTCAGCATCAGATTTAAATCCACTTTTGGGAGGATTTCTGACATTCCTGGGAATGCCACAGGGAAGGGACGCAACCGTGTGATGCTCAGAGGTGAGCTGTGATGGGGAGGTCCTGGTGACACTTGGATTTCAGACCCCTAACCATGGCTACGCAGTGCTCTCCCAGCCATCAGGATCAGTCCCGATGCTGCTGGAATGGGAAAACCACACCCGCTCCCACTGTCCAAACATGTCGGCAGAGCTGCTGGAGCCGGGAAGCTCTGGTGCGTGCCGGGGTCTGGTGCGTGCCGGGGTCTGGTGCGTGCCGGGGGCTGTGCCGGCAGCCGGCGGGCAGAGCAGCGCTGCCCTCAGCCCTGCCCGCACCTTCCCCGGGAGCCCCCGAAGGCATCGATTTCCCATCATCTCTCTTTGGCCTCTTGATTAATCGCAGCTGCAGCGGTCTCGGCGCAACGTGGCAAGTGAAGGAGATTTATGGCCACCGTCCCGCTTCTCTGGTTTCTCTGAGAGCTCCCGGCTCTGCCCCACCTCCCGCAGAGCTTAGGGTCCCCCCCAGCCTGCGGCACCCTGGGACCGGGTCATTTTGCAGCAAATTACCAAAGAGAAGCGTCCAGATACTCGTCCCCTCCTGAGGTGGTGGCCGTGGTCACCAGGTCAGCAAAAAACCAGACCTGGTGGGTTTTTACCTCTGTAGGCAGAAGGTTCCTATAAGGAGCCCTGGGTGCTGTGCTTGGCACCCCAGCTTGGCATGGGGCTGCTGGGGGGTCTCTGCTGGAGGCACCCCAAAGCAGCCTTTGGGCTGAGACACCTCTTGGAGTGACGGGTGGTCTTCGGGACAGGGGTTGAACGACCCGACGTGAGCCCGGTCTCTGCTGCTGCCTCTCCCAGGCCTGTGGGACGCAGCCCTTGCTCCGTCACCTACCACAGATGGAGGGGTGGAGAAGGACAAGCTGTGAATAACCAGCAGCTGGTGGAACATGTCTGCGGGTGGAATAGCGGGATATGCGGTCCCAGAGCAGGAACTGTCATTTTTTGTCTGGCAAGTCATTACCCTTCTCTGTGCCTCAGTTTCCCCATCTGTAAAATGGGGGTGAAGATGCTGACCTACCTCACAGGGCTCATGTGAGGACCCCATGAAGCACTTGGAGGATGACCAGTGCTTGACAAACACGTGCTAAAATTTTTACCGAGTCCGGGGGACCAGATTCCCAGAGCCACTGTGGGGCACGGTGACAACTGTGGCTCAGAGTGCCCGGGTCTCCTCCCCCTCCATCACTAAATCCCACAGAAGAACCACCCTGGGGACACACCATGCACGCAGCGGTCCCAGCCACCGCGCAAACATCCCCTGGCAGGGGCTGAGGGTGCCTAGGGACCACCAGCGTGTTTTGCCCGCGGGCTTTGTCCCATGGGATTTATCTCAGAAGCCGTTTTGCCATTGGGTGCTTTCAGCCCTAAATCCGTCCCGGGGGCTCCCGAGGCACAGGGAGGTGCCAGAAGGACCTTTCCGAGGCCACTTTGTCTCAGCCTGCTGCTGAAAACCCAGGGCACGAAGGATGCCCGGGCAGGAATGGGCTCTACTGGGGACATTGCCACCCGGCCTTGAGCCGGATTGGCCCAGTGGGCTTCTCTGTGATTGGGAAGTCCCCCCCATCCTTCCCTTGCAAAGCAGGGTTGGGGACACAGAGCAGGTTTTTGGATTGTCCTCCTATTTTCTACTAATTTTAAATGACTCGTAACATTCAGGATATCTGCGGAGGAGGGTTTGAGGGATCTTTTTAGCATCTCCTGTTTTTCACTGTCCATTCTTGTTCAGTCAGTATTTTATATTTAACACAGTATTGGGTCAAACTGAAAACAAATGTAAGGAAGATAACGCTAGCAAATATTGTTTCCTGTGGAGTAGGATTGAAATAAAAACTCAAGATACCTCGCTATTGCCTGCTTAAAATGAGTTTCCCTGCAGCATCTGCAAATAAACTGATTTTCTGCCCAACTTACGCCACACGGCACCGAGAGCCACTCAACCAGCTGCAGCGGGGCCCCGCTCACGGCGACGAAGCGCTGAGCACTGGCTCACCTCGGTGCATGGATGGCATTGCCACCCGCTGGCTCAGCTTCCCGGGGGATCCAGCGCCGCTTCGCCCTTCGCACCAGCCACACGGGGAAATTCAGGAGGTCGGGGATGGGTTGAGTTCCAAGCTGCAGAGTTTCCTGGAAATAAAAAGATAAGCCGGAGAGTTTGCTGACGGCGGCCCTATGCTCGGCAGCGCGGGCTGAAGCTGGCATCTCACCGGAGTGGTTTCAGCGTGAAGCCCTCCTGCTCTGGCCCCATCGTTTTCCCTCCTGCGGTGGGTGAGTCTGCGGTTGATGTGTGGAGCCCCCAGGGACGATCGCTGCAGGGGAGGAAGGGTGCCAGGTCCAGGGAGGAAGGGTGCCAGGTCCAGGGAGGAGGAAAACCTGTGGCAGATCAGGCAGAGGGTAAGCGCTGCTCACTGCAGACCCCAGAGGGGAAACCCACCATCACCCACTGGCTCCCACCCGCCTCTCCCCTGGGCACTGGCTCCTCTTGGAGAAGGAGAATTTGCCCATCTAGGGACCCTGCTGGCTGGTGCTGCCTGACCCGGGCTCTGCACACCCACTTGCTCGCACCTCTCCATTGCAGTCATAGCAGGGATGGATCCCCCACGGGCTGTGAAGCTCAGCAGCTTTCCCAAGAGCCGGGGAGGGTTCCCTGCTATCAGGGGCAGCTGAACTCACCCCAAAACCTGACCCACAACTTCCACCTCGCCCATAATTTCTTCGCTGCTGGCAATCAGGCTGGACTGGGAGGCCTCCTGGCTTCGCTTTGCTTTCATGCTGTTGTTCCCAGAGGGTGTCTGGGTGGCAAACCCACCTTCCCACCAGAAGTGTAACCACAGGATCCCAGCATGGCAGGGGTTGGAAGGGACCTCTGTGGGTCACCTAGTCCAACCCCCTGCCCAAGCAGGGTCACTCAGAGCAGGCTGCACAGGACCTTGTCCAGGCAGGGTTTGAATATCTCCAGAGAAGGAGACTCCACAACCTCCCTGGGCAGCCTGGGCCAGGGCTCCGTCACCCTCAGAGGGAAGAAGTTCTTCCTCATGTTCAGCTGGAACTTCCTCTGCTT
>Ga0065711_1012809_pt1 | contig 11005 bp, 11 predicted proteins | sample Hoacrofraction12_FD_59098 | JGI IMG/M metagenome (GOLD analysis project Ga0065711, IMG submission 59098) | Hoatzin crop microbial communities from Cojedes, Venezuela - Epithelial fraction 12 v2 (version 2) | ecosystem: Host-associated > Birds > Digestive system > Esophagus > Crop | place... | reverse complement strand
AGGGGCGGCGGGAGGAGAGCGAGGCGGAGCTGTGCCCGCAGGTAGGGGAGCCGCCGCCGCCCCCTGAGGAAGAGGAGGAGGAGGAAGAGGAGGAGGAGGAGGCGGCGGCGGCGTTGCACCTGGCCAAGCGGAGGAGGGTGCTGTGCTCCGAGTTCGCCGCCATCACCCGCAGCGACGCGGCGGTGGCGCGCACCTTCCTGGCCGGCAGCGGCTGGCACATGGAGGTACGGGCAGGGGGGCGGCGGGGCTGCCCCGGCGGCGGCGGCGGCCCCCTCCCTGCCACCGGCCTCTGTGTTTCAGAGGGCGCTGAACGCCTATTTCGAGCCGCCGCTGGAGACGGAGGAGGAGGAGGCGGCGGCGGGCGGGGTGCCGCCGTCCCGCACGGCGCCCGGCAGCTGGTAGGTGACCCCCGGGGCGGAGCGGGGATCCCGCCGCGTGTGCCATGCTGCCCCCTCCGAAGGGAACGGCCGCTCCCGGGGCCGGGCTGCCCCCTCCCGTCTGGGGGCTGCGGCCCCGTCCCCCCGGGCCGGCAGGCTGTGGGCCTGCTGGGGAGTCTTCCAACCTTAATAGTTCTACAACACCTCCAAGATCATCAAGTCCAACCGTCAACCCGTCGCCACCATGTCTGCTAAACCATGTCCCAGAGGGCCACATCTACATGTTTTTTGAACACCTCCAGGGATGGTGACTCCACCACTGCCCTGGGCAGCCTGTTCCAATGCCTGACTACTCTCTCAGTAAAGAAATTTTTCCTAATATCCAATCTAAACCTCCCCTGATGGAACTGAGGCCATTGCCTCTTGTCCTATCACTGGTTACCTGGGAGAAGAGACCAACACCTGCCTCACTACAACCTCCTTCCAGGTAGCTGTAGAGAGCAATAAGGTCCCCCCTCAGCCTCCTCTCCTCCAGACTAAACAGCCCCAGCTCCCTCAGCCGCTCCCCATAAGACTTGTTCTCTAGACCCCTCACCAGCCTTTTTGCTCTTCTCTGGACACGCTCCAGCACCTCAATGTTCTTCTTGTATGGAGGGGCCCAAAACTGAACACAGTACTCGAGGTGTGGCCTCACCAGTGCCGAGTACAGAGGCACGATCACCTCCCTATTCCAGCTGGCCACACCATTCCTGAGACAAGCCAGGATGCCGTTGGCCTTCTTGGCCACCTGGGCACACTGCTGGCTCATGTTCAGCCGGCTGTTGACCAGCACCCCCAGGTCCTTTTCCACCAGGCAGCTTTCCAGCCACTCCTCCCCAAGCCTGCAGCGTTGCGTGGGGTTGTTGTGACCCCAGTGCAGGACCCGGCACTTGGCCTTGTTGAACCTCATACAGTTGGCCTCGGCCCATCGATCCAGCCTGTCCAGGTCCCTCTGCAGAGTCTTCCTACCCTCGAGCAGATCAACACTCCTGCCCAACTTGGTGTCATCTGCAAACTTCCTGAGGGAGCACTCAATCCCCTCATCCAGATCATTGATAAAGATGTTAAACAAGAAAGGCCCAAAACTGAGCCATGGGGAACACCACTCATGACCAGCAGCTGGCTGGATTTAACTCCATTCACCACCACTCTCTGTGCTCGACCATTCAGCCAGTTCTTTATGCAGCCTCCCATCCAAACTCTGGGCAGCTACTTTCTCCAGGAGGATGCTGTGGGGAACAGTGTCAAAGGCCTTACTAAAGTTCAGGTAGATGACATCCACAGCCTTTCCCTCGTCCACTAAATGAGTGACCTGGTCATAGAATGAGATCAGGTTGCTGAAGCAGGATTTGCCTTTCATGAACCCATGCTGGCTGGGCCTGATCCCCTGGTCGTTTTCTCTTCACGGACTCATCTTGTGCAGATTTTACTGTGCACACACACGTTTGTGTATGTGTAAACTGTGTATGTGTATCACCTACCAGGTGTATGTATGTTTGTATTTCTGTAAGTAAAACTGACATTCGCGTGCCTTGCTGAATGCACCTGTGGAAGTCAGGATCTGAGAGCTGTGCCTCAGACGCGCTGGCTGTCTCACAGCGTGCCCACAGGACACACCAAGGGTGTTGAGCCGTGCATGGAATTGAACTTTTACAGGTCCCTGCCATTCGTGTAGATTTGTTATAGACTCACATATTATGTAGAAGAGCCCTTATGATCTTTATAGTTAAGAGTAAGCTGTATTTGATGACAGTGTACCTGTTTTTGCTTGATATGTATGTATGAAAAAATGCAAGCCTACTGAACATTAGTGTTGGGCTCTAGGTAGTCCATGACGAGTCAGAATACATCTGTATCAATCTGGCAGCACTATTTTCTTTTCCATCCTCTGTCAGCCTTCACACTGTGGGTTCTGTCCTGAGCTGTTGTGTGCAAGGTTTGTTGGGAGGGAGGACTGTTTGAAGACCGCCCAGTCAGGGGAAGGTCCCTGCCGACCACACAGACTTTTGTGTTTCATCTCATAGTCCTTCAGGTTACAGTATAAATGTAAAAAGTCATCATGGAAATACTGGAGGCGTATACCACGTTATTTACCTGCTTAAATATCCCTTAGCTTGCTCTCCTTTATCTGCTTTTCTTTTTCTGTTCAGTTTGGATTACACTTGCATGGTAGCAGAATCTTGCATTGTTTGTGCAGCACCAAGTTTAAAACCAGTACTGAGTTCTAGGGAATAGATTTGGTTTGGTTCACGGCTTTGTTTTTGTGTGCGCATACAAACTCTGTGTTTAAAAACAAAATTCTGCTATCCCAACTTTGCCAAAATGCAGTTTGTCCAGTCTCAGCTATGGTGAGATTTAATATTTAATGTATTTTGTTACAGAATCTCCCTTTACTCAAGGAACTTACATTGTATCAGTGTGGTGTAACCCCGGTGGGCAGTACAGCTGCTTACTTCTCCCCAGCAGGATGGGGGAGAGAATTGGAAGGGTAAAAGCGTGAAAACTCATGGGTTGAGCTAAAGACAGTTTAAGAGGTAAAGCAAAAGCCGTGTGTGTGACCGAAGCAAACAAAGGAATTCATTCGCAGCTTCCCATCGGCAGGCAGGTGTCCAGCCATGTCCAGGAAAGCAGGGCTCCACCACATGTAATGGTTACCTGGGAAGTCAAATGCCGTAACCCTGAACGTTCCCCTTTCCCCCTCCTTTCCCCCAGCTCCCGGCCGTGTCCCCTCACAGCCTCCTGCCCACCCCAGCCCTCTCACTGGTGGGGCGATGGGAGAAGCAGGGAAGGCCTTGATGCTGTGTGAGCACTGCTCACAGCAGCTCACACATCCCTGTGTTATTATCAACACTGTTTTGGTCACAAGTCCAAAACACAGCACCATATGAGCTGCTATGAAGAAAATTAACTGCGTCCCAGCCAAAACCAGTACAACCATGTGTTAGCAGGTAGAGTCTGGTTCTCTTCAGCAACATTGTCCCCAAACAGTTACTGGACTGGGCTCTCAGACTTTGGCAGTGCTGTTTAGCCTTTATCAGATCAGCAGGGTAGACGGGGCCTGTGTTTTTGAGGTGGAATTTGGGGTGAATATTCCCAAAGAAAAGGACTATCAATTTGTCACAGAGTGAATTTGCACATGTACCTCCCTGGGGGATTCAGCAATTGGAAGAATCCCAGGTATACTACAAAGATGGACACATAAAAGCAAATCCTGGCTGCAGTTATTTTTTCCTAATATGCTGTAAAGTGTTTGAAAAATTGATATACACAGTCTGTCTCTAGCATGGGAAAAGAATTTATTTACTCAAGTGCTTTGGATTACATTGGTCACCATCTGATTAGCTTGAATCAGAATGGTAAATGTTATCTTGTGTCTGTAAGGAGGAGGAAAACCCCCTTAACGTCACCTGTGTACTAAGGCTCTGTGTGACTGAGGTCTGTATGTTTTAGTTACTGCGCTTTTAAATTATCTTGCGATCAATCCGTGTTAACTTATTTGTTGGGAAAGTTTTAGATGGCCACCTGTAAGTTGTGACGGGTCTAAAGCATTTTCCTTTAGAAGATAAGGGAGGTAATTGCAGGAAGAATAGTATTATGCATGTTGAAAAACAAGTAAACTCTCTCCTCTTTAGTATTGACCTCACAGCAGATGCAACTACTAGTAATGCCAGTGTCAACAGTGCAGACTCGAGGCAACAAGAAGATGACAGCAGCTTCTCACTGATCACCTGGAACGTCGATGGGCTGGATCTAGGAAATCTAATAGAGCGAGCCAAAGGAATCTGTTCTTACCTGGCATTGTAAGTACAGCTTCATCTTTGTGTTGTCATGTACCCCCCTTTAAAGGAGAAAGCAAGCTGCTTGTTTTAGATGTGTACGAAATCTTTGTCCCCAAATTATCTTAACGTTAGATGCAAAGATACAATTGCTTCAGAAATCCTAAATAGCTGATATAGTGGTTGGCAGAGGTGTGAACCTATGCAGCATCCCAAAGGTTAAATATTTTGCAATGGCTACTTTAAAAAGCTTTTTTTGTAATGAACAGTATGTTTCAAGTTGCAGTCGTACATCAAGAGCATACTTCGTACTTCCACCCTGTGCATGAGAGAAGGGTAAAACTGCAAGAAATCTGTTTGTCTTGTTCCAGTAGTATGAATAACTTCATGCCAGAGCACACTTTTTGAAACTTCACGAAAAAAATCTTTTTTGCTATGTGAAAAGTGGCTCTCTTGCCATTACTGTTACTTGTCTGTCAAAAAAGAAAATGTGCAAGGTAAGATAAAAGCAATAGAATCTGTGGTTATGTTTTACAGTTCTACTAGTGGAAGCGCCCCCTGAATATATTTATGAGCAATTTTAACAATTACATAATTTGATTTATCTTAATACAGCAACTTATCAGTGTAAATTAAATTATTTAAAGAGGCAATAATTTAAGTTCATCTTAAAACTGCAGAAACCCCTTAACTAAATTAGTTTACACCTGATTTTGTTAATCCGGGGTGACAGTATTTTTCTTCTGGAAATGAGGCCTTAGGTTTGTCCTTCATCAGCTTAGAACAGGGCTGTAAAGCAGTGTAAAGTCATGTAAAGTCATGTCTAAATCAGCATTTTCAGGACTGCTGCCCCACAGGAACTGTTACTGATTGCACAGCTCTAAGAAATAAAAGAGCTTTTCGTTGATGAGACTGGAGAAAATGAATGGCGGGTTACCTGAGTTGGTCTGTTGTAAGGAAATGGGGTGGCGGCTGGAATCTCTTGGAGATCTTCGATGTTACAGAACATGTTCCAAAGTTGCTTTGCAGCTGCTTGAGTTGAATTCCTCGTGTGTGTAGTAAATGAAACCTATGCAAATGTGTGCAAGATCAAGGCATAAGGAAGTCATGCATATTATTACCATGTCAGTTCTGTGTCCATAATAACCATTGTTTCCTCCCTTTTAACAGTGGTGGTGTGTCTACATGGTACTAAATATGATGGAGAGAGTTTTTTCTTTTTAAAAAAGCAGTTTCTTACAAGATCTAGGAAGGCGAGGACAGGGTGCATGTGAAATCCCTGACCCTGTTCCATTTGGCCTCAGAGTGCAGCAATACTACCTTTTAGTAGTCAATTTAAAACTTGTCTTGCCGATTTCAGATACAGTCCGGATGTCGTGTTTTTACAAGAGGTCATCCCACCACACCTCTGTCTTCTACAGATGAGAGCAGGCAGTTACACTGTTATTCCAGGTAAGAAATAGCCCTCAGTTTCTAAAGACAGAAACTGGAAATAGTAAGTTCTATTTTATTTTGTCTCCCCTGCCAAAATCTCTGACCGTGTGTAGGAATGAAATAGGTAAAGTGAAGAAGGAAGCACTTAAGTTACTTTCTGTGTTTTGTTACCAGTATAATTTGATGCAAATTGTGCATCAAAGTTTGCTTGCCTGGTGGTTTTCTTTGTATTTTTTCTGCGTTTTGAAAGACTGATAGCAAGGATAGCCAAAGAAGTGCCATAGATAAGTAATTTCTTAAATATTTGCATTTAAAAAAGTCTGAAAAATTCACACCACTTTTATGAAACTTCTAACTATTGATTTTGTACATCTTACAAATTAACGTGATTCTCCCAGATCATCAAAAAGGTCTCTTTCAGAACCTTGACTTCTTTTTGGCACAGCAGAAGATATCCTTGGCTTTTCTTTCCCTGTTCCTCTTTAGGTAACATAGATGGCTATTTCACTGCCATAATGTTGAAGAAATCAAGAGTGAAGCTACTGAAACATGAGATAATACCTTTTCCAACAACCTCCATGATGAGGAACCTTTTGGTTGTGCATGTGAGTGAGTCAGTATGTACTAAACAGATGTGTTTCTGGCTACAAAACAAAAAAATCCTAGGAAAGGCTGGGCTGGCTTTCCTTTATGACAGTCTCAAACAGCAGAAAAACTTCTCCAAGCATACAAACCCAGTTGCATTTGATTACTAACAAACTTAAATCTTGTATGTAAGTTACTGGCTATACTTCGTTTTCAAGTCTCATAACCTCTGAAAACAAAACTAAAAACCTGTTATCCTCCTGTAAGCTGCTTTTTTTTTTCAATTTAAAACTAAGATTAACCAGAGTTCTGTCATTTGGTAATTTATTTTGTGATTAGATTTTTGTCTTTGAACTTCTTATCATGGTGTGGGTGGCAACATTGTCTCTGTTTTTTCACACACAGGTGAGCATATCTGGCAATGAACTTTGCCTTATGACTTCTCATCTGGAGAGCACTAAAAATCACTCCAAGGAGCGTATTAAGCAACTACAAATAGTGTTCAACAAAATGCAGAAGGAGTCGGAGTCCACCACTGTTATATTTGGAGGGGATACAAACCTCAGAGACAGCGAGGTAAATAGAAATAAGCAGCCTCGTTATTTTGAGAAAGTATTCTGACAAACTCTTCTCAGGCTTTTCTGTTTTCTTTATGAGAAATGACCTGCTTAGGCGGAACAGAGATATGCAACATTTAGTCTTAAAAAGGGGAAGTGTGACTAAGTAGAAGCTGTGGCATTGCTGTGCTGAGGCATTGTTATAGCTGAGGTGATGTGTATGAAGAGCTCCCCCCAGTAACAAAATGCTTTATTGGCAATAGTTGTAGCTGAGAAGATGCAGAGGTAGTCAATGAAGTTTCGACTTCAAAAGCATCTTCTCATTTTGAGAAGGTGATCTTTACTTGCTCAACTTTGCAATTCTCAGAGAGCTAATGCTTGTAGAATCAATGAAGGAAGAGGGTGCTCTGGAGAGATAGATCTTGGGAGTTTAAAATTAATCCCCCATCATCCAGATGTTTAAAATTAGAAGTTGTTTTTGGCTGTTGATACTAAAAGTGGAATTTGTGCATTATTATTTAAAGTCAGTGTTTCATCTTTTCCTATCGTGAAATTCATTGCAGTGAACTGGAAAGATGTTGTTTGAGAGAATATGGTGTTGACCCCATACGTCAAAATTTCAGAGCTGAACATTTATTTTGTAACATGTTTTGAATTTGTAAAGTACTACAGGAATTGGTCATGCTTTAGAGTATCCTGAGAAATACCACAATTTAGAAACCTCTCCGATATCTTTGGTTTTAACAACTCAAGTTTTGCAGAAAAAAGTGAGACTGTGACAACTTAGTTCTGCTTTTGAAGGTAAAATTTGTGAATTCAGTATCTTGTGAATTCTTTCCCCCCTTCTACTTTCAGGTTACTAAACTAGGTAACCTACCCAACAACATTACTGACATCTGGGAGTTTTTGGGTAAACCTCAACACTGCCGCTATACTTGGGACACACACTCCAACACCAACCTGGATGCAGCGTACAAGTGCAAGATGAGGTTTGACCGCATTTACTTTCGGCCTGCAGCAGAAGGGGGACATATTGTTCCACGAAGTATGGACTTAATCGGATTGGAAAAACTAGACTGTGGCAGATTCCCTAGTGATCACTGGGGTCTTCTGTGTAACTTTGACGTGATATTATAAAAAAGTAAAAAGGCTGCCATTGTTAGTTTTTAGGTGATTTGTTCTTGTTTTTACAGAATTTTACCCTCTCAGTTTAAGTAGGGCGTATTTAAATTTTCAACCCTAACACATTCTCTGCTCTTGACTTGTGCTGGAATGGCTTCATTTCAAGCCAGTGTTGCCTTTTCCTCATTGTATGCATCTGTTCTTGAATGACATTTTTAAATATGTTTTTTTAACCATACGTGCAAATACAAAAACAAATTCTAGTTTTAAAATGGGAAGAGAAACCTGTAAATACAAACCATAAACATAATAGGTGGTTTAAAAGATCCTTTTATTTTGGCATGTATTATGATCTCCTAATAAATGCTTTTTTTTATTTTAAGAATACTTTTATTGTGCCTGCTTTGTTTCTTTTGTAACCATTTGCATCATCCTTTACAACCCTGTCTTCTGTAGGGTGTTTTGTATTAGCTTCTGAAGTTTGTGTTGCATGTACATACCCCTTCAGGCAAGACAGTAAAGGAGCTGAGGAAAGAATAACTAGATTTCCACAGAATAAGGGTTTTGTAAGTAAGAATTAAACAAATATTGAACAGATTTAAGAATGATATGTCTTCTATTCAACAAGAAAAGGATATAGGCAGATGCATGAAAGCTGTTCACTTGGGATGGTGTATACCATACTTTGTATTTATTAACCTGGATAAGAGATGCGGATTAGAATGCATTTTCTTTCCAGTGAGCTGCTAGAAACAATGCCCTTAAACTGCTGCGCAAAGCCTGAGCAGCTCAAGGTCTCCCTGACTTTGCAAAAGAACAAACAGGTTTTCTTACTCAAAGAGCCATGTAATCAATCTCATAGAAGGTGTCATTTTATAGATGTGCAAAGTTCTAAGCTGATCTAAAAGGGAAAGTCTTCTAACTTTCTGAAGTGAAGTTCAGTGTGCAGGCATGGAGAGAAAGCTCAGATAACCCACGTCAATGACGCAAAGTGAACAGAAAATTTCCTAAATTCCTTTACATCGTTTTGTTATTGTTGTTCTTTGCCTTTGGTCTTAAGCCCAAAGTTTACAAACAGCTTGTGTTTTGCTGGACTTCTGCCGTGGGTTAGCCCCAGCCGGTAGCCAAGCTCTCACCCAGCTGCTCGCTCAGTCCCCCTTTCCCCAGCGAGACAGGGGGACGAAATGGGAAAAACAGAAACGAGAAAGCTTATGGGTTGAGACAGACAAGGAGATCACTTACCAGTTGCCGTCATGGGCAAAAGAGACTTGATCTAGGGAAATTAATTTATGACCAATTAATATAGATCTATATTTAATTACTGATTTGGATATTGGGAAGCAAGAGGATGAGCGTGAAAGTGTGGGGGAAACACCAGGCTGCCCTCTGTCCCTTCCCCAAGGTGAGGAGTGGGAGGAGAGGGGGTCATGGTCAGCATGCAGACTTGCCTCTCGGCTGTGCCCTCCCACTCCTGCTTCTCCTCTTCTCCAGGCTGGGTCCTCAGGCGGTGCGTGCTCCACCGTGGAGTGCATTCTCTGACCTTGTTGCTATTGCTCACTCTTTTTCCTACTCCTCTGCCTGCCCAGCGTTTTCTGCCCTGTCTTACACGTGCTTTTCTGAGGAGCCACCACCTTGGCCGCGGGGCTCAGCCGTGCCCTGTGGTGGGTCCATTGGAGCTGGCTGTCTCCGGCACAGGGCAGTCTCAGCCTCTCCTCACAGTGACCACCCTGCAGCCCCCTGCCAGCCCCTGGGCACCAGCACCCAATGCAACTTTACAAATAAATAAAGAAAAAAGGCAGCTTCTCACACAGGCAAACAGCAGTGGCACCCTGCTGCAGCCCTACCTGCCTGGCAGGAACTCCACTGAGGCCATCACTGCTTAGCCTAACGGGTCTGCCTGCATGCTGCAGCCAGCCAGGCGCCAGAGAAGGAGGAGTGTGTCTGGACATTGCCCTTCCCACCTCTGCCTTGCACCCTGCCGACGTGGCGAGTGGGGCTTGGTGTGATACAGCGCAGCGGAACACAAATTCGTGGATCCTTACCCTGGAATTAGACTAGGGACCTCCAGCGATCATCCAGTCCAACTGCCTGACCACTTCAGGGCTGACCAAGCTAAAGCATGTTGTTAAGGGCATTGTCCAAATGCTTTTTCCAACACTGACAGCCCTGGGGCATCGACCGCCTCTCTAGGAAGCCTCTTCCAGTGTCTGACCACCCTCTTGGTAAGGAAATGCTTCCTCATGCCCAGTCTGAATCTCCCCCAAGGAGGATCCTGAATAGTCAGGATCCTTCCTCAGCTCCTCCTCGTCCCAGCACCGGGGAGGCCTGTGGTAGGGGTGGATTTCTGTTGATTCAACAGGAGGCCTAGGTGACCTTACCAAACGGGCAAATAAACCTCAGGATGTTAATTCGTCTCCACAGAAATCAGCTGCAGAAATCTCCAGTTCTGCTTTCGCTTCTTTAAACCTAAAACCCCAAATTCCTTTTACTAAAGGTGAAAGAGGCCAGCCTGTTTTGAGGATGATGTCCAAATCCTCATGTCCTGGTTACTCCCAACATACCCCATTATTTTATAATAACTTGGCTTCAAAAACAAGGAAGAAGTCACTGATCCTTTTTTTTAACATGTGTTGGGCCCGTGATCTCTTCTTTCTATTCCCAAATAAATAGTTCTATAAAAAAGTGAAAAATAGGATTTTCCTTCTGGATTTCAAATGGGGCTGGCGCAGTCACGTCACCTGACTTGCTGCGTGCTCTCCTCTTCCTCACCAAGGGCCTTTGAAGAAATGTCATGGGGTTTGCTTTCATTGCTTACGCCTGCTCCTCCTCGCTGGTAGTTGCAGCCAAAGGACTTGTGGGGAAGGTCAAGGCAGGGGATGATGGTTTAACTTCCCTAAAGGTGCTGGAGCAGGGTAAAGCACAATAAACTCATGCTTCGTCACAAGAAACACCAGTTGTTACGTGGCCTCCTGTACTGTGGCTGGTTTTCGGAAAGCATTTGTTGAGGCAGAAGCTTTACCTGGCTATGGTAGTAGATATTGTATGCAAGTACAACTGACAATGCTGGACAAATATGGCCAAGAAAGGGAACTCATCTCATTGTGGCTTTCAAATA
>Ga0065711_1050066_pt1 | contig 11006 bp, 6 predicted proteins | sample Hoacrofraction12_FD_59098 | JGI IMG/M metagenome (GOLD analysis project Ga0065711, IMG submission 59098) | Hoatzin crop microbial communities from Cojedes, Venezuela - Epithelial fraction 12 v2 (version 2) | ecosystem: Host-associated > Birds > Digestive system > Esophagus > Crop | place... | reverse complement strand
AAAAAAAAAAAAAAAAAAAAAGAGAAATAAAGTGTTTGCCTGCGAATCAGCATTTCACCCACATTCCAGCCAGTATATTCAAAACTCCTGCCTGGAATGATGCACATTTCTCAAAAGCACAGACTTTTGGACACGGATTACTCTTTGCTCAAGTATATTTACGTAGATCTGGGCAAAAATACCCTCTGCAATCTAAGGAGTGTATACTGTGCTTTGTATGTTCATTCATGTGTAGATGTGTTTAGCTGAATGTATTTGTAGCAGTGCTTCAGCCATTTAGATAATTAAAGAACCTTTGACTTGTGAAGTGCTTAGTCTTAACACCTCCGAAGGATGTTTTGAAAGGACTCTCCCTTTGAGAGGCTCTCTGTGTGAGCAGAGGGACAAACTGGGCTGGAAGTTGTATCTGACAAAGAGAAGGCTGGGGTCTGGAATCTGTTTAGTAACTTCATCAGCGGTTGCCTTACGAGGCTGGGGTGGCTGTATCATTACTGCAAGAGAAACAGTGGAGGATATTATGAGGCAAATAATATTCAAAGCAAGGGAGTATGGGGGCTCCTTAGAAATCTCTTAGAACTGATGCTTTATTCTTAGAGGTAAACAATCATGATGACTCACTAAAAATTTATTATTCAGGCTGTCGGACCAAGGCAGTCATTTCCTTATCTGTCAATACTTTTCGACCTTTCATTAAGAGGTTTTAACATATTAGTTCCAAACATGTGTACCCACTCATTTGTCACTCATTTTTTCAGACTACTCAGTTTGCTTTTGGGGACATTTCATTCAATCTTTCATTCTGAACTGTTGCTCGGGTCTTAGTAGTCGAATTTTCACATACTGTTAGTTTTATGGGGCTAGTATTCTCACTAAGCCCTGTAAGAGAATGATTTTGTCACCTTAGACCTAATTTTTTAACTTTTTGAAAGTGAATTTATTCTTTCCCCAGGTCTACGTGTCAAGGGTCAAATAACTAGACAAAAGTTCTGTGTATTTGCTATGCAGAAAGAAACCCTCTTCCAGATCTGTTCTTACAGACTGGTTTCTGTCAGCCTTGACTTTGAGCAGAGTAAGGAGGTTACCTCTGAGAACTGCAAGATCATCCTCGAACTCTATATTCTCTGACCTATGCTCCTTGCAATAAAATGGGTGGGAACATGCAAAGGCCTGGGTTATGCTGGCTTTGATTATAGCAGGTAGTCCACCACCTTTACAGTCTCAGCTGAGATTAGAAGAAAATTTCTGAGAATTAAGACAGCTCAGACAAAAGCAAGTGTATCAGAATGGACCCTAAGAGAACAGACACAGGAAAGGTACCTCAAGGAAGTATGGCTTTTTTTGTTTTTTCCATTTCCTTTTTTTGGTGGACGATGTCAGTATTTCCATTGCCTGATTTTTGTTTCTCCAAAAGGAAAGAGGGAAAAAAAATAAATACATTATGGATGATTCCTTATTTATATCAGAAACACAGTGGAAAGAATTTAAATGCTTATCCCATACACAGAAGAAAATAAGTCTTGAGTGCCTCATTTTATTTTGATAAACTCTGTTAGTGCTTTCAGTAGTTCATTCATGACCTGATTTAAAGTTCTTCCTTGCTCCTCTCCTTCTTAATGGTGGCTAATGCTTGTATCACAGTTCTAATAAATTTTCTTAAATTCATTGCTTTTAAAAAAATGGCATTAATTAAATTAAAGACTGGTGAAAATGTTTTCTTGAAATGCTGAAGCATTATTTTGTCAGAGTCTGGGGAAATAGACATTTTTCTCCTTTCAACATAAAATGTGAGTTGAGAAGATGTATATCAGCAGGACTGATTGGTAGTGCATACTGGTGCCCAGATGTGGAAGCATCTGTAGCTTGCAATAGAGAGCTAAAGTATGCTGAAGGCGCTGTAGGTGCCTTTCAGTTGGTCTTATACTCTTCCATGTGATGTAGCTCCTCCAAGTTGTGGCACAGAAAAGGAAGGGAAGGACTATACCGAGATCGGAGTCGACTTGTAAACTCAGTAGCTTCTTGGGACAGAATAGTTGGTGATTAAGGCTTGGGAAAGCAGTAGGGCAGCAGGTGAAGATTAGCATACAGAGGTGCAATCTCTTTTGTGATTTGAAGAATGTGGCAACTGGTACGTACAGAACATGTGCAAAGTTTGGGAAGGCCAAATAGCGCCATGGTCTGACTGCTTTTGCTTGCAGGGTTTCACCAAGTTAGTTTGTGCGCTGACTAGAGGGCTGTTTGTAATGAGACTCAACGTGCTTAAAACCTGAGACTGTGTACCTTGTGCAGATTACAAAATAAGCACGGACAACTGATAAAAAACGGGAAGTGGATTTTGCGAATTTCAGAGGTGAACAATACAGCTGCAAAGTGAAGGTTTGATCAGGAGATGGCTTCGATCAATGTAACACTTCTGCCTAGGACATGTAGTGTAGTTTTGTCCTGTTTTGTTTTGCGCTTTGATGAGGCAAAGGAGAAATAATGGTGTGTAATGTTGTCCTGAATTGTTTTTGAGAGCAAAATCAGGCAAGTTTAGAAAAAGCACTGTGCAATGCCTTTCTTCTTCTAAGGGCATATCCAGTTCTAGGTCGTAACTCCGCTATTTATTATACTGCCGTGCATCCCATGTTTGTGAGGTGCCACCTGTTAGCATATCTTTAGTTTGGTTTTGTGTGGCTGTGAGTATATTCCTTGTTCTAATGTGTGTAAAACTTTTGGATCAATTTCAGTAATTTTTTTTATTTTAGAAATTAAGAACTCAAAGATTCCAAGTTCCTGCCAGTTTCATAAAAGTAGCTCATCAGCTGGAGGGAATGAACCCAGTAGCATTCCCCGTAAACAAAAGCTTTTGCATTGTAAATACTAGAAAATCCAGACTTGGAAGTGCCCAAACTGTACGAAAATCTTATACCAGATTCATCAAGCACAAGACGCTTGATCCATGGCAAACCAGGCTGCCTGAGTTCTGGTACTTATGGGGCTATTTCTGCGCCTTATTGTAGTCCCTGTGCACGCAGAGTATGGAATTCAAGAAAAAATGTGACAAGGATGTCGCTCTACAGGTCAGCTCGTCAAAGGCTTTGGATGGACCTACCCTGGCTTGGTATCCACCTTGTCAACTGTCGTTGCTTTGGTTGTTGCTCTGTCTAACTCAGGAGCTCTGAGTGCTCGGATGGGGACTGCTATCAAACCCTGCAATATGCCAGCAAAATTTAACAAAAGGGTATTTGAGTCAAAAAACTTAAGAGCAAGAACTGGTGGGTAAAAAAAATCCTCTCCTGTTTGCCATTAAGGAATAAACTGTTTGCATAAAATATTTCCATTCGAACTGCAAAAAATTCCCGTGGTGATTTTGTGCATGCGTCTGTGTTTCTGCCTGTCTCTTGGGGACTGCTGAGTGACTCAGATAAGTTTCAGCTGGATTCGTAAAACAAGGTCTGTCAGTCTGTGAGTATTTTTCATCTCCAACATTTTTTTATTTTGGTAATTTTTTTTCTCCCTCTTTATTATGGAAATAAAGTCATACTGACAAATCAAGATCTGGTTACCCTGTAGCGTGCTTGTGAGTACAGGCGAAATGTTCTTTGACCAAGGATCTGAAAATGATGCCATCCACTTACAATTTCGCAATTTTGCAGAAAAGCTCATGTATTATCTCAAAGGAGAAAAAAAAAGGGAAAAATGTATGTGTTGCTGCAGTGTGTGGCTGTGCACTTGTCTCTACTCAGGATCTATATTTAGCTAAAGATGACAATATCATTGCTGCCCTCTAGATGTGTTTGTGCTTTGACAGTGTGAAGCTTTTATTCTTGTTTTAGGAAACAGATTAATTCACTTATTAGAATATCCTGAAGCTTGATTAATTCAGCAGATGGGCAGTAATGAGACTCTTTTTGCTGCTTGTGAAAATGTGGTCGTACGTGTAAATACTTACAGCATGTTACAGGCTAAAGTATGTCTACTTTAGCTCTTTCCTTTCCCTACAAATTGCCCTGTGCAATGAGGAAATCCAGGATTAGATGTTCATCTGATAGTAAGTGTTGTCTCTTGTAGCTTTAGCTGTCTGATTTGAGTTTGTCTACAACTGCCAGTGCAGCAGAGGGGTATTCCATGGTGAGACCTGTCCATCAGGGGCTGGTCAGCTTGGTGTATGCAGGTTGCAGGCAGGAGGTGGAAGCATTGGAAGGCCTCCAGCTTGCGGATTAAGACACACAAATCTAGGTATTTCTGTGTAGGTATCAACAGCTAATTTAAGTATGTAAGCTGTAATAGAACTGGTATTGGGAATAAAGTGTAGAGAGTTACTCAGCTTAACCTAAATGTACAGATTAGTTCAGGAGTCCATGCAGAAGTGCTAGGACCATTTGATATGTCCAGGGGTATCTTACATGGTATCTAGTTCCTGCTTCAGAGGGCCCAGGCCTTGTGTAGGTTTGTGTTTTATCTTCCAGGCCACATAGGTGTTGTAGATATTCTAAGACAAATGATACGATGCAGCTGAATTCATCTCTGAACTGAACCCGCACCTGGATACTGAGATTAGGAGGCCAGACTGCTTTTGTGATCAACAGGAACACAAGATCTCCATAGCTCAAACTCCCTCTCTCCAAATCCTCCTCCCTCTCACTCAGTATAGGAAAGCTCTTTGACTGAGATAGATAGCCACTTCACATGAGTGGTTTGGGTATTGCAAAAAGCATCCTTATCTTCTCCAGGGATTATGATGCTAAAAACAGGCACATAAGCACTGCTAACTTTGCACTGATGGGGATTTGGTCCCTCCTTGCCTGCTCCTTGTTCTGAGGGTGTGTACAGCATGGTGTACATACCATGTCCTGGGGAGCATCAAGCACAGCATAGGTGATTGTCCCACTCTACATTGCTCTGGTGTGGTCCCACCTCAGCTATTGTGTGCAGTTTTGGGCACCTTGATATAAGAAGAACATCGAACTATTAGTGTGTCCAGAGGAGGGTGACCAAGATGGTGAAGAGTCTTGAGGGCAAGACTTAGGAGGCGCAGCTGAGATCACTTGGTCTGTTCAGCTTGGAGAAGAGGAGGCTGAGGGGTGCCCTCATGGCAGTCTGCACCTTCCTCAAGTGGCGCAGCAGAGGAGGAGGTGCTGATCTCCTCTTTCTGGTGACCAGCGGTAGGACACCAGGAAAGAGAAAGAAGCTGCATCAGAGGAAGTTCAGGGTGGACATTAGGAAAAGGTGCTTCACTGAGGGAATGGTTGGCCACTGGAACAGACTCCCAGGAAAGTGGTCACAGCACTAAGCGTGACAGAGTTCAAGGAGATTCTGAATGACGCTCTTAGTCATGTGATTTAGTTTTAAGTAGTCCTGCAAGGAGCAGGGAGTTGGACTCGATGATCTTTACAGGTCCCTTCCAACGCCAGATATTCCATGATTGTATAGTTCTGCAGTTTCTTGGTGGCCCTAGAATCAACTGCCTTGTTGAGAATGATGTGAAGAAGGCTGGTGACTTAGCAACTGGGCTGTTGTTCACACGGATGGACACTGGAGAAAAAGCCATTGGCAAAAGTATCACAGTTGTACCTATTAATATAGCTTACTCCACACTGAAAGAAAAATTCCTACAGTTCTTTGTTGTCTCATCTTGAACAGAGGCAAACAATCTTTTGTGTACTGAGGGAAGCATGAAGAAGTGAATTAATAGCTCTTGTTTTGCATCCTTCCTCTTTTGAAAGGGCTTAAAGAGATGATTTAATTTTTAAAAGAGCAAAAGAGCTAATTTTCGTAAGGTAAACAGCCATTCTTTTATCAAGATTTAGCCTCTGCTGCTTTTCTTTCTGATTAATTATTGTTCAAAGTTCTTCTGGAGAGGTGGCTTCAGCCTGCATGTAGAACGTGAGCCTTGCTTGGAAGTCATTGGTCACAGAGTCTTGTTCATACTGTATGAGTAAGACCTGTCCTGATAATTACAGAAAAGTGCACTTTTATAAGTGATTAGCCTAGAGGCTCAATTAACATTTTCACTTGTATTTTAGCTTGTATATTTTAGTGTCTTGAGCACTTCTGTTGATCCCATTCAGATGACTGACTTTTTCCTCAGGTTATTCTGGTTTGATTTCTGAAGGGTGTATTTTTGAATGCTAAGTCCCTTTGTAAAAGCCAGAGACGCTTTGTGCTCCGGTGGCCTTGTGTCTTTATTGGAGAGAGAGAGAGAGAGAGAGAGAGAAATAAAATGCCCATCAACACAGCCTGGTAAGAGTGAGTGGTGATTTCTAGAGATCCAGCTGGATGCAGTGAGGAGATGCAGCTGAGGTGTGAGCTGGGGAAAAGGACAAGGTGAGAGAAAGCATCCCAGCCTGAGAGGCAGCAGATGTTAAGCAGTTCTGGTGCACTGCCATTGGGACTGAAGGGCTTTTTATATATTTAAAACACAGTTCTGAAAGAAGAGTTTCAAAGATGAGATACACAACTTACTTTTTTTTTGCTAGGCAATGCATGTGTTTTCAGACTCAGAAAAGCCCTACAAAGCCCTAAAACTACTTCCACTTCATCCCAGAAAGGGACAGAAAGCCAGAAGGCTTTTTTATTCCACTAGACTGTTTAAAGACAGGAGGACATTTGTGGTAAGAAGAGATGTTTTGTAGCCCATTTTAATTATCAATTCACTACAAAGAAGCCGTTTAAAAAAAAAAGTGTCTGCAGTCTTGCAGAAGCTGTGTTTTAGCCATCCCGGGGTGACCAACACAGTATTTGTCAGCTAGGGAGTCAAGAGTACATGAAAGGTAAAGGAAGGAGACAGATGAGAAACCGAACAAATATGGCAGAGGAAAAAGAAGGCCGGAATTGGAATTCTGGAGGAGGGAATAAAACATATTTTTTAAGCTCAGAAAGCTTCTCCCTGGGGAGATCAAATCTGCAGTTGATTGGGTCAGCTTGACTCCAATAGCGCTGTATCCAGATTAAGATTTCAACCATCTTTGTTCATTTTCTCTTGCTAGTTTATGTTGAATTCTTCCACAAATACGGCAGTGGGAGGCGCTTGATTTCAGTGCATGCACAGATGGGAGAGGCTTTTTTTTTCCCCAAGTTTTTCTTTCTTTTTTTCTTTCCATTGTGAAGCATAATTTGTGGTAAGAGATCGCTCTGATTTTGCAGTGTGGAGAAAGAATGTTGAAAACGGTATTTAAATAAAGAGAAATTAAAATAACCCATCTTTCTTGCTCCTGCTACTATCATCCTGTGAAATGTGTGATTTCTTTATTGAGCGCAGAACAGAAGTTAATTGCATGTAGTAAAATAAGAAGATTGTTAATGTTGCTTCAGTCATGTTCAGGGACGTTTTCTCCAGCTAATTATACATTAATTAGTATTTTGGTTCTTCACTTGTTATGTTATGAGGTGGCTTTGCTATGATCCCATTGTGGCTGATTGGGATTCTCTGAAGTAGGCTTGGCTTTTGAGGCAGACTTCACACATTTCCGAGAGCCAGGAATTGCTGCTGCTTTTCTGCATCCAGCCCATCTGATCCTCTGCCAACGTCAATCAATCAGACCTGACAGCGGTAGCAGGAGGCCCAGACCCTTGCTTTGCCCTTCAGGTTGGTGACCCTGAACCTGTGGCAGAGGGGATTCACCCTGGATTGCTGGGTCTCTTGACCCAGCAAGAGAGCGGTGATGGGTCTCTGAGAGGGCTCTGAACCTTGTGACCTCCAGGAGGGTCAGCAAACACAGGGTTGCCCACATTATCTTTGGAGGCTTCTGTGACCCTCTCTAAGAAAGCTGCCCCATCCACCTCTCTGTGACTTGCATGATATAGTGAGCTCTTGTCTAAGCTGACAACAACTACCAGCTGGCAAACAGATGGACTGAGGTTCAGTTTCTTCCCACAAGTTAGGAATTAGATAAGACTTGCAAAATTGTGTGCTTCTAGGGCCAAGGGATGAGAGGAAGAGGGAACAGCTCAAGAATGTACGGGAAAGGGAAACAATTAAATACATTACATTTCAGGACATGGTTTAGCAGGCATGGTGGTGTTGGGGCCACAGTTGGACTTGATGATCTGAGAGGTGTTTTCCAACCTTAATGATTCTATGATTCTATGAAACGGAGCCAAAGCAGGAAATCCTCATCTCACAATGTCAAAATGAGAGGGAAAATCCCACCCGGCTTCATCTAGTGTGGGCACTCTCTTCTGGTTGTGGGATATCTTGTTTTATTCTTCCGTATGACCCATTTTCTGTCCAGCCAAGCTGTGGAAGGATGACGTCTGAAATCCTGCTGGGAAAGGCGGAATCGGGCTGTTCTCTCCTGTCGCTGAATGTCTGAGACTGTTTGCGACTCACTGAGTTTCAGCCTCTGCGTTTATTGTCACAAAACCTTGGGGAGAGTGTCACTGAAGGAATGGTCACCAGTAATTCCTGCTCTCAGCCACAGGGTGTCACTTAAAGTGCAGGTAAAGTAAGTGTCCACCGGCAGCTGCACCGAGTCACCTGGGTGTGGAAATGATGGATGGGGTGAAGACGACTGGTGTGAATAGTGGTCCTGGGCTTTGTCCTGCTCTAATTACTGACAGTGCTGCCCCTGCGGCTTCCCCAACCTGCTGGGTAGTGAAAGAGACTTGCTGAAGTGAACTGGGGACAAGGACACATAGGAGGAGGAGGCGGAGGAGGTTCTGGAAGTAACCCTGCTGTTCCTGCCTTTGTGGAGCGCTTGCTTGAGAGCAGGTCACTGGCTGAAGGTAGGTGGTTGGTGGTGGTTTCATCAGGGCTGCGCTGAAAGGGTAAAGGAAGGGAAATGCTAAGCTTTGTTCCCAAGCAGGTGTGTGTTACCTTAGAAGATGTGGAGCTATGCAAAATACAATAACTATATCAAAGAAGCTTAAGCAGTCAACAAGAACCTGCTTTTGGATGATACCTCCTTCCTGTTACACACCATGTTCATTGCTGTACTGCTTCCTGTCGCGTCAACCTGATCTCTCTTTCCTGAGTACTGTCCCCTGGCAGGGACTGTTGGATTCTTGCTGTGGACCCTCAGGTACCTGACAGCTGCTCTAGGTACTCCTGCTTAACATGAAAAACAAAGTATATTAAGAGTGGGACAATGCCTTCCTCAGCTGTGACCACTAAAAAACTTGCCCATTGCTCATGGGAAGGGTGTTCTGCAGGTCAGTAAGTCCACCGAGTGGATTTAGGTCCTTTGTATTTTCCTCCATGTTCTTCAGTGGCATGGACGTATCTTTGCTGTTTATGTAATGGTGAATCTTTGCAACTTCTGTGGCTTGGAAAAACAGTATTTCAGTTTGCGTCTCGGTCCCAGTAAAGTTCTCACGCTCTGAAAGTCTTGCAAGGCTTTGGTCACGGTCTGCTGTCCTGTGAAAAGCAAACTCTTACTCAGCTTTGGACACCAACATTACTTGTGATTTGATATCCAGATTAGGGTAGCCACTCCTAGTAGTTTGGGAAGGCAATGAGAAATACGGTTTCCCATGGAAATTAGAGGGGAATGGATTTTTAGTAGTTATTTTTCTTTTTCAGTGCAGTTTCATTCCCTTCAGATCTTATTCATGGAGTTTGTAATTGGTAGCTCTTGGGACGATTTCATAAAAACAATAAAACTCAGATTGCTTTACACTGAGTTCTTTCTCTGCAGTGCTGGGAATAACGGCAGGCCAGATGCTGCTTCATATGAGACTTCTGCAGTGAGAAGCAATCCGTTGAAGCAAATAATAAGAACATAAACTCAATGTTTTAAAAAAAAACAGAAAAAAAACTTTCTAGATCTCATCAAGAGTTTTCCCTGGGAAAACGGAAGAAGAAAGAACCATTCCTAATGCAGTTGCGTCGTCCGAAGCCCCTGGTGGTTGGAAAGCACTGACCATACAGTGAGACAAGAATTAACGCAGTTCTTTATTCTCCTGAGTCAGCCAGGGAGCAAACAGAGATTTGGAAAACAGAAAAAATGTTGCAGAAATGAGACAAACAAAAAAAAATAGGAAATTACTTTGCTAGTGCATCATCAGCATTTTAACTAAACTTAGATGTGAACTCCTAGCGATGCTTTTTCTCACTGCTAACAATTTTAATTTAACTTAACTATTGCTGAATTATGCCAGTAATACCTGAAACATCAGCATTTGTGTTTCAAAGTACACAATGAGCAGTCTGTTTCTTGCAGAATCTCAAGGCTTGCCACAGTGATTTTCAGCTAAAGCAGCTAACGCAGAATTTGGAAGCAGAGACTGTTTTCAAGGATCCTAGTTTCTGTACTAATCTTGATACACTTGACCAATGAAATGTTCTGAGCTCTGCTTGGAAACCAGTGGGGACAGCAGGTCTTTAGTTGCTGGAAATGGATTTCCAGGTTTCACAAACTTGGGACACCCTATTCCTTTTCAAGACATTCAAATAAAAGGCAGGGAATGATGGGGGTGATGAGAAGCAGGGGCACTTCAGAGAGACCTCCCAGTGTTAGGCTTCCATAGAGGAAGCACCTATCAGGTTGCTGGCTGGTAGGAATTTCTTCTGTCCCAGGAGCTGGGGGAAGGGGGGGGGAGGTCTGTGAAGAGAGAGACCCCTGACTTGGGAAGCCCTTTTCTTCAAGGGCTTATATTCCTGTTCTGAGAGCTCCTTGCCTCAGGAGGTGGATGGTGACATCTTGGGTGGGAAGTTGCAGGGATTTACACAGTCATGCACATGTCCCCTGAGTGGCATGGGACTGTGTGGGAGCCAGGTAACACTGCCATCAGCTCAGAAGACTTCTGTAAAGCAAACTCCTTTCATTCTTCCTTCACAGAATCACAGAATCACAGAATCATAGGGGTTGGAAGGGACCTCTGTGGATCATCCAGTCCAACCCCCCTGCCGAAGCAGGATCACCCAGACCAGGGTGCACAGGAGCTTGTCCAGGCAGGTCTTGAATATCTCCAGAGAAGGAGACTCCACAACCTCCCTGGGCAGCCTGTGCCAGTGCTCCGTCACCCTCAGAGGGAAGAAGTTCCTCCTCATGTTCAGACGGAACTTCCTGTGCCTCAGTTTGTGC
>Ga0065711_1050065_pt1 | contig 11006 bp, 7 predicted proteins | sample Hoacrofraction12_FD_59098 | JGI IMG/M metagenome (GOLD analysis project Ga0065711, IMG submission 59098) | Hoatzin crop microbial communities from Cojedes, Venezuela - Epithelial fraction 12 v2 (version 2) | ecosystem: Host-associated > Birds > Digestive system > Esophagus > Crop | place... | reverse complement strand
GTCTTGCTGTGTGACGGGCGGTGGCAGGATGCCGCGGTTGTCGTCCTCATACTTGTCCATCGCCTGTGCCCACGCCTTCTCCAGGTCCTCCTTGTCGAAGGTGAACACGTGACCAAACAGACCCAGCGAAACGGTCTTGTCCTTCATGTCGCCAACGGTCATCTTGCCCACCGAGCAAATCAGGTAGTTCTTCACGTCCAGGTAGTGGGTCACTGCCATGTCGGTGCCGTAGCCCGTGACGTTCTTGATGAGCTCGTTGAGCATGCGGCCAAAGATGCTGTTCTCGTCCAGTGGGCTCTTCTGCTCCACCTTGTCGTTGACAAACGCCTGGGTCACTTGCTGGATGGCACGCTCGTGGTCGCGCTGGCTGGGGCAGGTGAACACCATCACCGCAAACAGGATGACCATGATGAGCAACGCCAGCAGCCACGGGGTGCACCCGCTGCCCTTCTTGGGCTGCGGATTGTAGGGCTGCTGCTGTGCGGCACGCTGTGGTGGCACGGGTGGCGGCGTCTGCTGACGCGACGTCGTGGGGTCGTAGGGCTCGCCCACGGGGGTAGCCTCGCGCTGCTGTGCCTGGTGCTGGTTGAATTGCAGCTTCTGCAGCACCTCGGTGAGCTCGGGCACGTCGCCCGCCTGCTTCCAGTCTGCCATACCCTCGGCCCACACCTCCGACTCGGGGGTGATGCCTTTCTTGGCGAGTTCGTCGATGGTGAAGGGACCCTGCTGCTCGCCGTTCACAATGAGGTAGAAATCCATGTCTTGTTACGTTTTATGGTTCAACTTTGTTGTTTGTCACTTGATGCCCGTGCAAAAAACATGCCCAAACAGCCCCAAGGACACATGCTGTTTCTTGCCCTGACGGTTGAGCGAGCCCACCGAGCACAGCAGGAAGTTCTTCACTTCCAGCTGCTTACCAATTTCCTCGGCTGCCGTCTTGAGCGCCTCGTCGGGGTTCTGTTGTGCCTGCTGCTTGAAACTCGTGTTCTTGCCTTCAAAGTCCCAGCACACGATGGCGTTGCTGTCCAGTGGCTCGGTCTGCGCCAATTTAACCACCTGACTGGCAATAGCTTGCTTGTGCTTCTCCACACCAGGACGGGTGAAGTACATGATGATGGCAAGCACGATGATGATGGTGAGGAATGTTTTCATTGTCGTTTATAGTCAAGATATTGATTTCTAAAAATATATACAACCTACAAAAATAGACATTTTTATATCAATTTACACAAACGATCCCATTTTTTAGCCTTTATTAACACTTGATGATGTCAATAAGGGGGGATAGCAGACCGCCCAGGGTCGCTATCCCCCTCCACACACACTTGTGTTGTGTGCCAACGGGTTTAATGGGCTCTCATAGCTTCAGTTGGCACTTGCCCCACGCGCGATGGGGTGGGGTGTTACTTGTTGTTGATGAAGTCCTGGAACGCCTGCTTGTAGCTGTCTCCGATGGGGATGTACACGTCGCCAAACACGATGCGGTTGCGCTCCACCTCGCGTATCTTGTCCTTAGCCACAATGAACGAGCGGTGCACGCGTATGAACCGCGATGCGGGCAGCATCTGCTCCATCGCCTTCATGTTCATGAGCGACAGGATGGGGTGCTGGGACTGCACGGTGTAGATCTTGACATAGTCCTTGAGGCCCTCGATGTAGCGGATGTCGTCAAGGTCAATCTGCAGCAGCTTGTATTCGCTCTTGACAAAGATGCTCTTGTTGGTCTGCTCGTCGTTGCTCTGTTGCAGCAGCGTGAACCACTGCAGCGCCTTGTTGCACGCCTCCAGGAAGTCGGCATAGCTGATGGGCTTGAGCAGGTAGTCGAGCGCGTTGATGCGGTAACCATCAACGGCATACTGGTTGAACGCCGTGGTGAACACGATGCGGGTGGTCTCGGGCAGCATGCGGCTCAACTCCAGCCCGTTGAGTTCGGGCATCTGGATGTCGAGGAACAGCAGGTCCACCTTGTTCTCGGTGACGCCGCGCAGGGCGTCGGTGGCGTTAGAGTACTTCCCGACCAGTTCCAGAAACGGGATTTTCTTGACATAGCTTGCCAGCAGTTCCACTGCCAGGGGCTCGTCATCTACTATAGCGCACTTGATTGTCATTGCTTTATCTGAATTTTAGAGTAATATTGGTTTCCATCCGGGGTGATACCCTTTTCCCAGGTGTAGCGCCCGGGATACATGAGCTCCAGGCGTCGTCCCACCTGTTCCAGCCCGATGCCCGAGCCGCTCTTGTCGTTATCACGCTTGGGATAGTAGGAGTTGCGTATTTCGCAGGTGATGTTGCCATCCTGCTGGCTCATGCACACCTTGATTTCGCCCGAGCCCGACGGCGAGATGCCGTGCTTGAAGGCGTTCTCCAGCAGCGAGATGAAGATCATGGGCGCGATGGGGGTGGCGTCGTCGGCAGCGATGGTGATGTCGGTGTCGATTTTCACCTTGTTGGTCACGCGTATCTTCATCAGCTCGATGTAGTTGCGCATGAACTCCACCTCCTTGTACAGCGGCACAAAGTTCTGCTGGTTGTCATACAGCACGTGGCGCAGCAGCTTGCTCAGGTCGCCCACAGCGGTCTGTGCCTTCTCTTGGTCAAAGGCGATGAGGGCATAGATGTTGTTGAGCGTGTTGAGCAGGAAGTGGGGGTTGAGCTGGTTGCGCAGGTTGCTCAGCTCGGCCTCGGCGCGGGCAGCCTCGGCTTCGCGCTTGGCTTCCTCCAGGTGCTGCCAGCGTTGTGCCATGCGCACCGCCACTGCCAGGGCGATGAACAGTATCAGCACCAGCGTGTTGTAGAAGTAGTGTGGCAACCGCGGTGGGCGCGGACCCTCGGGACGTGAATGTTGCGACAGGTCGGGCAGCAACTGGCTGACTATCGAGTGCCAGCCCTGCATCAGTGCCACGCCTGCCACCAGCACCACCACGTTGATGAGCAAGAACGACTTGATGTCGCGGTTCTTGAGCACATAGCGCGGTATAATCCACAGGTAATTGATGTAAAACACCAGCAGGTAGGCCAGCGGACCGCCCATCGAGCGCACATAGTGGCGCATGACGGTCTGCATGCTGTCGTTGCTGCTGTGAAAGAAGAACGGCATCACAATCACCACAGCCCAGCACAACACGTGCAAGATGAGGCTGCGGTAACGTGAGCGGTTCTGTTCAATGGGTGACATGGTCTATAAAATGGTTTAAAAGTCGGTTTATTCGTAGCGGATAGCCTCGATGGGGTCCAGATTGGCGGCTTTCTTGGCAGGATACCAGCCAAAGAACACGCCCGTAATGGTACACACCAGGAACGACAGCAGCACTGTCCACGCCTGGATGCTGATGGGCCACTTGAGGAAGAACTTGATGCCAAACGACGCTCCCACGCCAAACAGCACCCCGATGATACCACCCGTGACGCTAATCAGGATAGCCTCGATGAGGAACTGGCTCAGGATGTCGATGCCGCGGGCGCCCACGCTCATGCGCAGGCCAATCTCCTTGGTACGCTCGGTCACACTCACATACATGATGTTCATGATGCCGATGCCGCCCACCACCAGCGAGATACCAGCCACACACGCCAGCAGGATGGTGAGCATGCTCATGGTGCTGGTCATCATGCTGCTAATCTCCTCCTGGGAGCGTATCGAGAAGTTGTCGTCCTCGCCCTCCTTGAGCTTGTGGTCGGTGCGCAGGATGTTGGTCACGTCCTTGATGGCAAGGTCGGTCATCTCCTCGGTGAGGGCGCTGGCATAGATGCCTTGCAGGTAGGTCTGCGCCAGGATGCGCTTCATCACGGTGGTGTAGGGCGCCAGCACGATGTCGTCCTGGTCCATACCCATCGAGTTGTAGCCCTTGCTCTTGAGCACGCCCACAATCTTCATGGGGATGGTGTTGAAGCGTATCACCTGCCCGATGGGGTCGCTACCCTCGGCAAACAGGTTATCGACGATGGTCTTACCCACCACGCACACCTTGGCTGCCGACTTGATGTCCGCCTCGGTGAACATGGTGCCACTCTCCACCGTCAGCTGGCGGATGGTCAGGTAGCCCTCGCTCACGCCCGTCACGCTGCTCTGGTAGTTGTTGTTGCCGTAGATGAACTGACCGCTGCTCGACACGTTGGGACTCACGGCAGCCAGATACTTGCTCTGGTCAACGATGTTCTCATAGTCCTGGATGGTCAGCGTCTGCATCTCGTCGGCACTCTGGCGCGCTCCACCAGGTCCACGGTCGGCACCGGGGTGTATCATGATCATGTTGGAGCCCATCTCGCTGATGTTCTTCTTGATGCTCTGCTTGGAGCCCTGGCCGATGGCGAGCATGGTGATCACACTGCCCACGCCGATGATGATACCCAGCATGGTCAGGAAACTGCGCAACTTGTTGTTGGCAATCGCCTTGAGTGCTATTTTGAATAAGTTAGTTCCGTTCATTGATCCAGTGTTTTAGTCATCGTCGTTGACGGGCAGCGATGCCAGCTTGGCAGCGGCATCCATGATGTTGTTGTTCACCACGTCCTCGCGTATCTTGCCGTCGCGCAGGTTGATGGTGCGCGTCGAGTATTGCGCAATCTCGGGGTTGTGGGTCACAAAGATGATGGTGCGACCCTCGGCATGCAGCTCCTGAAACAGCACCAGGATTTCAAACGAGGTGCGAGTGTCCAGGTTACCCGTTGCCTCGTCGGCAAGGATTACCGCGGGGTCGTTGACCAGCGCGCGAGCAATCGCCACACGCTGCATCTGACCACCCGACATCTGGTTGCTCTTGTGGTTCAAGCGCTCGCCCAGGCCCACGCGCTTCAACGCCGTGATGGCGCGCTGGCGACGCTCACTGGCGCTCACGGCGGCGTTGTACATGAGCGGCAGCTCCACGTTCTCGACCGCGGTGGTCTTGGCCAGCAGGTTATAGTTCTGGAACACGAAGCCAATCTTGCGATTGCGCAGCACGGCGCGTGCCGCCTTGCTCATGGTGCGCACGGGGGTGCCATCCAGCTTGTACTCGCCCGTGGTGGGCGTGTCTAAGCAGCCCAGGATGTTCAGCAGGGTGGACTTGCCGCTACCCGATGTGCCCATGATGGTGACAAACTCGCCCTCGGTGATGGTGAACGTCACCCCGCGCAGGGCGTGTACCACCTCGTCACCCACGACAAAGTCGCGGCGGATGTTGTCAAGTTCGATAATGGGTTTTCCCGATGCCATCTGCTTGTCGTGTTTTACTTCTTGGCGCCAGCGTTGCCGCCACCGCCCTTGTTGCCGTTATTCTTCTTGTTGTTGCGCGGGCCAGGCATGAACGGTGAGTTCTCACCGCTGTCGTCGCTCGCCTCCTGGGCTTGGTTGCCGATGATGAGGTCTTGAACCACCCGGGTGCCCTCCTCGATGCCGCTCCTGATCTCGGTGTGTACGCCATCACTCAGGCCCACTTCCACCTTGTGTGCGGTGAACGTGTTGCCCTCCAGGGTCCACAGCTTGTGCTCGCCCTGCACGTCGTTGATGACATACTTCTTGCCGATGATGCTGGGCTCGGGGGTGAAGCGCAGCGCTGCACTGGGCACGCTCACCACGCCATTGCGCTCCAGCGTGTAGATGGTGACGTTGGCGGTCAAGCCGGGCTTGAGCTTCAAGTCAGCATTGGGGGCGGAGATCACGACCTCGTAGGTTACCACATTGTTGGTGGTGGTGGCATTCTGGCGCACCTGCTTCACGGTGCCCGAGAACACGTCGTCGGGATAGGCATCCACGGTGAAGGTCACGCGCTGACCCTCCTTGACGCCGCCTATGTCGGCCTCGTCAACGTCGGCGATGCACTGCATGTCGGTCAGGTCCTTGGCAATGGTGAACAGCGTGGGGGTGCTGAACGACGATGCCACCGTCTGGCCCTCCTCCACGTCCTTGCTGATGACGATGCCATCGATGGGCGAGTAGATGTAGGCATATCCCAGGTTGGTTTTCGCCTTGTTGACGCTCTGCTGTGCCACCTTGACGCTCTCCTGCGCCTTGCGATAGCTCTGCAGCGCCACGTCATACTCCGACGCGCTCACCAGGTCCTTCTGCTTCAGCTCGGCATAGCGCTGGTAGTTCTTCTTCTGATAATCCAGGTCGGTCTGGGCGCTGCGCAGGTTGGCTTGTGCGCTCGTGAGCTCACTCTGCAGGTTGGTGCGGTCCAGCTCGGCGATGACTTGCCCCTTCTTGACCACGCTGTTGTAATCCACATACAGCTTGCTCACGATACCCGACACCTGTGTACCCACGTCAACCGAGGTCACAGCCTCGATGGTGCCCGTGGCGGTGACGCTGGTCGAGATGTCGTTCTTGGTAACCTCGGTGGTCTCGAAGCCTATCTTGCTGTCGGCCTTCTTCTTGCCCAGCAGCAGGAACGCTGCGGCGGCAGCCAGCAGGGCTATCAAAATCAGGATGATGATGGTTTTCTTTTTCATTGTCTCTTGTTGTGATATTTCGGGTGTTTGTTTTGATGTTTACAGTTGGATGGTCTCGCCGTTGTAGTAGCGCAGCATCGCCAGGTTCAGCAGCACCATGTACTTGGCTTGCAGCATCTGCTGCACCGCGCTGCCCAGGTTGGTCTTGTCGGTGGTCAGCTCCACGATGTTCTTCAAGCCCAGGCGGAACTGCTCGCTCGTCAGCTCATAGCTCTGGCGGCAGTAGTCTACATTCTCCTTCGACGCGATGTAGCGCTGCTGGTTGCTGTAGGCATTCAGCCAGTAGGTCTCGATGGTCTTCCACAGCGTCTTCTGCGTGTCCAGCATGTCCAGATAGGTCGTCTCGCGCTCCAGGCGAGCCTTGGCGACCGCATTCTTGGTCTTGCCGTGGTCCCAGATGGGGATGCTCAACGTCACGCCCACGCCGTTGTTCCACTGGTTCTTGAGCTGGGTGAACATGTTGCCATTGCCCGTGGTGTTGTTGGTGGTGATGCCCGCGTTGGCGCTGATGGTGGGCTTGGTGCCCGCGGCAGCTATCTTCTCGTCGATATAGGTCTTGTCCATCGCCAGCTGCTGCGCCTGTATCTCGGGACGCGTGGCAATGGCGTGGTTATACACGTCAAGCTTGGCAGGCATCTCGGCCAGCACGTCGTTCTCCAGGTCGGGGTCGGCAAGCACCAGCGCCTCGTCGCCATCCAGCTCCATCAGCTGCTTGAGCTGCAACTTGTAGTTGTCGCGGGTGGTCTCGTCGGCCACCTTCTGGTACTTGTCCTGTGCCGTCTGCGACTCCAGCTTCGACACATCGGCCTTGTTGAGCAATCCAGCCTTCTTGAGCTCGCGGGCGCGGTCCAGCTGCTTCTGGCTCAGGTCAATCAGCTCCTGGTCCTGCTTCACAGCCTCCTGCGAGTACAGGATTTGCACATACAGCTGGGTGATTTGCTCCTCGATGCTCAACTCGCTCGCCAGCGTGTTCAGCTCGGCAATCTGCGAGTTGATTTCCGCCAACTTGATATTGTTGCTGGTCTGGCCGCCATTGTACAGCGTCATCGACGCATTCACGCCATAGCTGCCCGTGTAGCTGTTCTTGTTGCTCGTATAGACCACCTCGCTACCCACCACGCTGCTCGCGCTCTGCTGGAACGGACGGTTGCTAAACTGCTGGCTGCTCGAGGCCGTCACCGTCGGCAGGCGGTTACCCTTGGCGTCAGCCAGGTTCAGGGCGGCGGTGCGCTCGCTCAACTTGTTGCGTTGCACGGTGATGCTCTGCTGCTTGGCCCAGTCGATGCACTCCTGCAGCGTCCAGGTCGATGGCTTGCTGGCTTCATTGGCGACAACAGCCGCACTATCCTGCCCCAGGGCAGCGAGTGCGGCCATTGTACCAAAGCACCAAACCAATATTAACTTCTTCGTCAATCTCATCGTGTTTATGTTTTGATTAGGTTGCTATGAATTGCAATATTTGTTACTCCGTTCAATATTTTTTAACTATTAGTTAGACGTCGCAAAATTACATCCCCCACATCAAATGAACAAATGTAATGGACGAAAACCCTAAATTAATAGACGAATTTCCTCCATGTTCCACAAAACCTCACGCCAATCGCCCACCAAATCGCTATGCACCTCGAAGAGGTGTACCCGCGCGGAGCGCCCACCCCAGCGGGGTGGACCATAGTTTAGCCCCAGGTCATCGAAGCGAAGCGTAGAGACCTGGGGATCAAGCGTATAAAGAAGGTGGCACCTCGACGAGGTGCACCATGGACGTCATCGTTCATAAGACGTATTTTCGTGAAGATGGTGCGTTGGTGTTGGTGCACCTCGTCGAGGTGCCAATGTTTGTATGTATCTGTTCCCCAGGTCTTTCCATTCGCTTGCGCTCATTCCAATGACCTGGGGCTAAACTATGTGTCACCCCCGTTCGGGGGTGAGCGCTCCGCGCGGTGGCACCCCTCACGGGGTGGCTCTTGAGATACCACACATCTGCCCAATCTGCTCGATCTGCGTGAGCCTTTTCGAGACATCTGCGTGAGCCCTTCGGGTTGCACGCGTGGGGGCGTATATATAATGTGGAGGGCGCGGGGGCTATGGTTTTTGGGGAAAGAGGGGTGAGATTTGAGGAATTTTAAAGAATTTTAACAGAGGAAAAGGGCCGTTGTGCATAATTATTGCTACCTTTGTGTCTCAAAATGATGAAAATGTGACGAGATGCAATTTCCGCGATAGAATCAATTATCTGTTCTTGAATAACTTGACGGCAATGAAACTTTCTATAGATTAATTGTTTCCGACCAGAAACCATCCCTTCAATACTTTGCGCCTACCTGACTAAGGTACCCCCAAGTTGTTTGCAAATGGCGACACCCTGTAAACCATTGTGCATGTAAACCCTAAAAACGCTAATTTTATTAATTAACTATTATATTGTTTTTTAAACTCAAACGCTTATGAAACTCAAATTTACATTTTTGCTCTGCTTGATGCTCGCATTAGGCAGCATGAGTGCTGGCGCACAACTCTTGCCCCAGTCCAGCGAGCAGCGAGTGCAAATGCCATTCGGATTCGCTCCTGCTGAGGCTATCAACAATTTTGAGCTTACGCAATCTAATGCACCTCGCCGTGCAATCTCAGGTCTGCAGACGCCCGAGAAGATTTTGACGCTTGAAGAAGCACAAAAGTTTACCTATACATGGTACGAAAATGGCACGTCTGGCACTCAGCATACCAACAACATTGCCGAGACTGCAACGAATCCTCACCAGATTATTGCCCTGTTGAAGAAGATCTATTGCGACGGCAACATTCCTGGTCCCTTGTGCTCTGCTTACAACGCTCCTAACCGTAGTAGCTATGATGGACCCAACCTTAGTTCGGATATGGAGAATAAAGGCACCTCTGACGAGCCTCATTATTATGTAAAGGAAAGTGTGCAGTCCACACGTGTCCGCGAGGTTTACTATGGCGCCGTTGGTGGTGGCTGGAACATCAGTGCCGATGAGGTAACGGCTCCCAGCGTTGACAACGAGGGCTATACTGTCGTGATTGTGGCATTGAAGGACACCCTGCAAAGAAACTATGGCAACTGGCCTAACCACTTCACGACCTATACCGAACTTGCTAATTACATTGAGGCAAACGTTGACTCAGTTGTACTGCTGACCGATGGTATGCGCGTGGGTAGCGGCAAGAATCGTGGTACCATGTTCAACTATAGTGGTAAGCTCAACCAATTCTTCTTCTTGTCAAAGGGTCAGTCACGTGATGACAGTGTTGGTAAGGCTGAATATAAGGCTTGGTGCGAGAAGTATAGTAACTATACCACCTACGACGAATATTATGGTGAACTTGTTCCCTTTGATGACTTGTTTGAGCAATTTAGCCCCAACACTGGTAGCGCATCATCCACTGACTACACCGATTTCTATGACAAACTCAAGGATGGTGAGATTTATCCCATTCTGCATGACTGCTATTCAGTCATTGAATATTATCACCAGTTCCCCTTGGCTGATTCGATTTCTTCAGTTCACACATTCAGTGGCTTAAATCTGTTCGTTCCCGATTATCGTTTGGAAGAGAACGGTGCTTACGGCTATGACGCTGAAGAAACTGGAAGTAAGTATAGTTATGATTATAGATTTGTTGATATAGATGTAAATTACCATTATTTTAATCAAGTATATACATGGACCGATTACCGTCACATGAGTACATGGTACGAATCAACTAATACCGTATATTACTACAATGGTACATGGTATAATGAATATACAGTAACCAGTGCAGCCAAGTACTATGGAGAATCATATACAATTTATCATAGTTATTGGCTTGATCCCAGCCATCAGTTTGCTGCTGACTATGTATTCTACAATGCGTACCACCAGCCCAAGATGTCGCTGTATGATGTCACGTTGACCGCCACGCGTGCCGAGGAGATTAACGATGATGGCACCTACACGGTTGATCTGGAATGGGAATCGACGCTTGATAAGATTGTGGGTGAGGATATTCCTCAGCACTATTATGTTTACACCATCGATGAGGATGGTAACTACGTCCTGCTCGATGAGGTTAATCTGAACCCGACCACCGCAACGACTTACACTTACACTGTTCCGCAGCAGGAGAGCTCTTACACGATCACCTATATCGTGTCGGCACAGCCCTACGACCCCGATACTAAAGAAGACATCTTCAAGAAGGCTTGGTCCAACACTGCCACTGTTGTTATCCCTGGTACCGACAAGTCCGAGGGTCTGGAGTTGCAGTTGGTTCGCTATGAGAGCGACTTCGTTTCGGACGAGCCTGCCAACTACTATCGCAACTACATGACGCTGAACAACGGTATTGCCTACAAGCTGACCGTTGGTAGCATCACCGATGGTGACGTGATTAACATCTATCGCTATGACGGTGACGACATGGAGAATGGCACGCTGTTTGCAACCGTAACGCTGACCAAGAGTGGCACCAGCAGTGCAAAGATCAACTACACGATCGCTTACCAGAATCAGGCTGTTCTTAACAACACTGCTTATCCCACCCAGAGTGGCTCGCTGACCGCAAACACGACTCAGGCA
>Ga0065711_1050054_pt1 | contig 11006 bp, 4 predicted proteins | sample Hoacrofraction12_FD_59098 | JGI IMG/M metagenome (GOLD analysis project Ga0065711, IMG submission 59098) | Hoatzin crop microbial communities from Cojedes, Venezuela - Epithelial fraction 12 v2 (version 2) | ecosystem: Host-associated > Birds > Digestive system > Esophagus > Crop | place... | reverse complement strand
TCCGTTCCTACCTTCCTGTCTCACACGGAAGGGCGAGAGCTCTCTTCTTGCTCCTGTGTTCTCCGCTGCCGAACTCCCTGCCCCTGGCTGGGACCTCTCTGTGCACCCCAAACCGCCCGAGGAGTCTTAAACAGAAAGCACGTGGGCAGCGTCGCGGCTCAGCTCCGCTCTCCTGCGGTCCCCAGGGCTGGTCGCCATCGGCTGCGCCGTGCCGTGTCCTCGAGCGACCGCGCGCAGCTCCGCCGACCGGCGCGCAACCCGCTCGCCTGGGTGCTTTTCACAGAATCACAGAATCACAGAATGGTGGGGGTTGGAAGGGCCCTCTGTGGGTCACCCAGCCCAGCCCCCTGCCCAAGCAGGGTCACCCAGAGCAGGCTGCACAGCACCGCGTCCCGGTGTTGCTCTTCCAGGCAAGAGACCGTGCGCTCCCGAGCGTCGACCCCGATTTCATCCGGAGCTTTGTGATCCTGTCGCTGCGGCTGGGAGCCGGCGGTGATGGAGCCTTGTCCCAAGACCCCGCGAGACGCCCAGCAGTCGCAGCCGTTCCCATCCGCGGCTGCTCTGAGAGGCGGAACGCGGAGCTGCAGGACGGTTCTCAAAATGCCCCTTGGTGGGAAGGGGCCTGGCTGCAAAGCGCAGGAGCAGGGGAAGGGCTGTCTGGAGGAGAGGACAGGCGGTAGGCCTGGGTCTGACGAGACGCCTCGCGATGCGGCCGCGGGGCGACCAGCTGAGCTGCAAACGCCCGCCCAGCCATCGGGGCTGGCGTTACTGCGGGGTTGTCACAGCGGTGCCGTTCGCAGCGGCGCTGACCTGGGGCTGTGCCTTAAAACCGCCCGCAGCACCGTCCTCCGTCCTCGGCGAGGAGGCAGCACGGCAGAGGAGCGGGCCCTCGGTCTCAGCCCCTTCGCTGGACTCGAAACCAAGGCGGCAGGAGAAGAGCCACACGCTAAGCTCCCCGCGTTCCTCCCCGGCACAGCACGGAGGCAGGGAGCCGACGTGGACGACCGCACGGCGCTGCCTTTGATGGCAGACACCACAGTTCTGTGAACGACCGAATCGTTCGATTCTTGCTGCTCGCTACGGTGCCATCAGCCACTCGGGGACAAATTCTGTCACGACGCAAGCAGGGACGGCTCCACTGAGCTCCGCGGAGCCTCACCCACCTACATCAGCTCCTGAGTTTGTTATTGGATGGGATTTCATTTGATTTTTTTTTTCCATTCGGATGAAAGCTTTCTCCGAATGTCCAGCTGGAAATCTCGCAGCAGCTCCTGCACAACTCGCTCCTCAGACGCCGGACAAATAGCAGTGCTCTGCACTTTGGAAGACCCTTTTGTCTGAGGGTTTCAGGGGACTTCGCGTATGGGAATGCATTAACCCTTCCAGCAGCCCCCAGTTTTGCTCCAGTCCCTTTACAAAGGCGGGAGGCAGCCCTCCCTTCCGGAAGGTTCACGGGCTCGTTTGTGTCCCCAGTGGGTCAGGCTGGAAAGGAGAGCAGAATTCCCAACAGCCAGCCCTAACTGCCAACAGCGGAAGGTGAAAATCCTGATTTTTCCAAGTCTGGAGAGTCAACCCGCAGAATCTGAGCGTTGCCATGGGTTTACCCTGCTGGGACTCGAGCGGGAATGGGCACCATGGCCAGGAGCTGCGAGGTGATCCGTGTGATGGAGCACAGTCAGACCGGCTGCGGGCTGCTGGGTGTGCAGCCAGGCAATGGAACGTCGGGGTTTGGAACTGGGGGTGCTGGGGGGCCTTGCTCTGAAGTCAGAAAGGAAATACAAAGCAGCATGCTGCAGAGGAGAGTGCCGGCTCCAGGAGGGAGAGCGCGGGGAAGGCATCAGCCGACTCGGCTGAAGAACCCCGTTTTCGCTCGGTTTCTCGGTGACGCGAGCGGAGCCTTCCCCTGGTGGTTTTAGCTGGATCGGCGTCAGCGAGGGTGCGAACGGGAGGACGGGGCACGGGAAGACGGCGAGGGTGAGGCAGGGCTGGCGAGAGGCAGAGCGGGAGCTGCCGGCTGCGGAGCTGCCGAGGGGAGTCCACGTCTGGTGCTGCCGGAAGGGGCACAGCCCGGGTGTGACCTTCCCTTCGGAAAGCCCCAGAGGGGAAGCAAATCTGAGACGATTGTGGGTCCGCTGGGATGTGTTTGGCTCACTCGTGAACTGTTACGCTTAATTTTGTGACAGCTGGGGTGGACTGTATGGCTCTTCATGTCTTGGAAATGAAAAAAAAAACCATTGTGAAACAAATTAAAAACTCATAAACCCAGAGAGGAGCTAAAGCCCCAAGCCACTCCCGTCTCCCTGTGTTGGATGTTCCTGTCCCTTCTGCGGAGAGCGAGGTGAAGTGTGTGTTTGTAGGAGGTCACCGACGCGGTGGCATGGAGCCCCCGCTCGCTCAGCCTGCTGCCAAGCCCAGGGGGGCCCAGCATGCGTCACCCCGGGTTTGGATGGGGTTTTCCCCCACGGGGACACGGGCTGGTGTCCCAGCACAGCAAAGCCCCCGTGCAGCCCCTCTGCGTCCGACCGAGGAGCTGATTTTCAGGCTGGACGCTGAGCCTGAGTCCACAGCAGCAACCCCGCTCCTCCGGCGGTGAGGAACGGACCCACAGCTTCACGCCACAGGCAAAGCGCAGCGGTTTTCCCTTTCTTCTGAAGCCTCGGGCGCTGGTCGTCAGCCGAATTAGTGCCCGCCGTGGCACAGGGCTGATAGCAGACTGCTGGAGCAGCCGTAAGGGCCCGCTGTGCTGACAGCACCCGCGGCGTGACGCACCAGCACCGTTACGGCGCTTGGCATCACGGGTACGAAGGAAGATTAAAGCGCGGTCTCGACCGAGTGCGCTGACTGACCTGGATTTGTTAGGGGACGTGAGGATAAATGAGAAGAGTGCCACAAAGAGGATCAGGGGCTGGAGTCGAGGGGGATAAAGACAGAGGAGCAGATGGCGAGCACCGCCAAGACACCGAAGAAGGGAGGCGAGGCACTCGGGAGCCCAGGACCGCCGTTGTCCAGGCCATGTACCAAAATCATTTCACTAGCGAGGAGAAACGTATGACGAGGACGCAGAGGGGTCGCAGACACAAAGTCTTTTCAGCTTAACCTGGGCTCGACCAGTTAGCTCTGGTCTGGTTTGCAAAGAAGACTTATAAAGGCCTCCACTAGCAGGGCCGTGAAAAGCTTTTCTTGCCTTAAAACTCACTTGACTTTTCCCAAAAACCTTACGGAGTGGCCAATTAACTCAACGTAACTGACAGATAGACGCAGCTTCCAAAAGACAGTGGATGAAGTTTTGGACCCAGATGAACCTTTGCTTGTTTATTTGCTTCCCCCTCCATCACTGTTAAAAGGGGAAGCACAATAAGATGATGAAAAAATAATGAGGTGAAGTAAACCATTCCACATAATGAAGCGTGCTTGTTTTCCAAGGCCAACAGGAAACCACAAGGCTGACTGTAGGCCAGCTCAATAGCTGCAGAAATTGTTCCCAAGGCAGTTAAAGGGAGTTACTTGTAGTTACTAATGAGAGATAATTGAGTAGGAAAAAAGACATGCCTACTCATGGTGCGATGACTTTTTTTTTTACTTGGTTAGAAAAGCAGAGGGCTAAATGGCAGCCGAGAAGCAAAGCTAATAGGAAAATGAACTCATTTTTGGCTTCGCGGGCCTGAAACTCTTCAAAGATGGAAAGTCATCCAAACCTCGTTTTGCCTGCCAAGAGCCTCTTCTTTAGGCAGCGCTTTTCCTCGGGAGACCGGAACGCTGCGGCAGAAGGTGTCTCGGGCGGGAGCGTCGTTTTGGAGTGTAGGCACTGAGAAAGGGCCGGGACTCTCCCGAGTCACCAGAAACCAGACGCAGACCGGGACCGGGGTGCTGTAAGCTTTCTTGCACGCAGGAGGGAGATACGTAATGAAAATTACTTTGTATTAATGAAAACCAGACGAAGAAAAACATCACGAGACACACAGGCACAACTGTTTCTAAGCAACTACTCTGTTTTTCAAAGTTTGCATGAGTTTCAACTCCCGTCTGCTGGCAGTGGGCTGCTTTTCCTCTCCTGTGCCCAGCGCTGTTGCCCGTTCAGTGATGCGGCAGGGAGCCGGTTTTGTCGCTGAACTGAAGATGTTACTTTAGAGGAGCAAAGACTTCGTCCTTGCCCGTTTCTGGAGCTGGGCTCGCTCACGCCGCCGTTTCAACCTGAATCGCTGGGATTCCGTTTACAAGCTTGTGTTCAATTAGTTCGAGGTGAGCAGTGGTGCACGAGTGTTCCGTGGGACAGCCGCTCAAATCTGGGGAAAGAACCAGCATCATCTGCTACAGCAGAGACGGGAAGAATTCTTTTCCTACCCTGAGAGAGAAGCAGAAGCATTTTAAAGATGGGAGACAGACTGGGATGTGAATCAGAGGTTGCCAAGGAGGAGTTTTCTGTTACGTGGTAGCGTGTGGTGTCCCAGGGAACGCAGACTGCCTGGGCCCACTTTCCCTGCGAAACGAGAAGAGGAAAATCGACTCCTTTTTAAATCATCAAGATAAAATTTGATCTCTTAAAACAGACAGCACTGTAATCCCGGGACAATCCTATTGACTGAACTTAGGTGCCAGAATCTGTCCCTGAAGCTGTTACCGTGCCGTTTAAATTGGAATTGGACTAGAGTGATTATTAGTGAGATTAAATAGATTTTTATTTATTCAAATATGCATTTGAATGAATTCTTAAAGAAGATTTAAATTAGAATGATGTCAAGTGTTACGTTGTCCAGCAAGAAGTCCTGTTGACATTAAACTGCTCTTCCGCTACCTGAAGTCATCTCGCGGGAAAGGAACATTGTAAAGATTTCCTCAAAATAAAAATAAAGCTGCTTTAAAAGTCTCATCTGCAAATAACGGATAAATATCCTACAAGCAGGATGGACTTTTTCACTCTCAGTAATTAATAAAATGATCATTGGAACTATTTTTGCCCCAGAAGAATTTCTTTTCTGTTAGTTTCTGGCAGAAAGCTTTTAGCACGTCCACCAGTTGGTAACTTGTGAAAGTGGCAGGTTGGCACAACCCACCCACTTCCGTGCGGATGAAACGTCGGCACGAGGAAAACCCGGCACGACAGCCACCAAACGCTGTGCTGCATCGTCCTCAAACTGCCCGCGTCGCCCCCGCCGACCTCTGCGGGTGGATAAAACCCTCGGTGGAAGAATAACGACGGGGACGGAGGAGCCTGACCTGCGGAGCCTCGAGGGCCGTCCTGCCTGATGGGCTCGCTGGGGAGCAAGTCCCAGTTCAGAGTCAGGAAAGCCTTCAGCTCCCGGACACCGCAGATTTGATTGCGATTTTATTGCGATTTTATTGCGGTTCCCTTTGGTCCGCAGTTCCCAGAGCGCTGCACCCTTCGGTGCGAATCGAGTTGGTCAGCAGGGTTTTAGGGCTGGTTGGGAGGCCGACGCTGGGCTACGCCGGCAGAGCACGGGTGGGGGAAGGGGAAAACGAAAACAGATGAAGAAGAAGTGGTGTCTGGCCATCATTTGCTGGATTCAGAAGAAGCCGGGGTATTTGGGGTAGTTGGGCCAGTGACTCTCCAGACACCCAGGTAAGTTCAGAGGGCAAACAGACAGACCACACTAAAGATAAAATCTGCATCGGGAGATCTGCTTCATCTTTTGCAATAAATGAACTCGATAATTCATCCAGAGGTTTACGTCGCTGGGCTAGCGCACCTCTAGTCTGTGTCCGGTACTGCTGTTGGTTCGGATTTTCCAGGCAGGTGCTCGGATCCGTCTGTTATCGTTATTATTTGATGCTTTGGTGCTGCGGGAGCTTGCGGGAGGGTGGTGCCAGCCCGGCTGCTGGGCTCTGCGGGCAGGCAGCACAAACGCCGACTCCAGGCTGTGTTGAGGTTACGCGCGCAGTCCCTTCGCTGCCAGTTTAACGCAGGCTCCAGCAGCAGAGGACAGTTTACCACCAATCGTGTCTTCTTCTGTGGTCGAATGTCTCGCAAGCGTCAGACTTCGTCTGCAGACACAGCTAACGCTACTGAAATTTGGCGGAAGAACCAGCCCCCGATGTCTCAGCACGGGCATCCAAACCTGTGCAGGAGCCGCCGTGTCGCGGCTTTGGGTGTAACAATAGGTTCCAACTACAAAAAGCAGAATTTGGGGTATTTTTGCATCTATCTTAAATGTTCTGCTGTACATTACCTGGAGCTTTGCTCACCTGTCTGAGATGCAACAGTCCTGTAACGAGAGAATATCCCCTCCCCCCAGTAATTACAGGGATTTTGAATCCTTTCTGATAGCAGAATATTGATGCTAAAATAACAAAATAATTCTTGCACTGTACTTTTGCTCTGTAATTCATCTAGTTAAATCCATCGCGACAGAAAAACAGCAAAGGCACAAGACGGCGTTTGCGTGCCTTTAAGGACAATTGCAAAGATGTGGTTTTTTGGAGGAGGCAACACTCTGGGCTTATTTAGTTGAAAAAAATCATCACTGACATCATTACAAAAGCATTTCCAAGGAAACCGGACAAATAATTAAATGAGAAGTGCTCTGCAGACACTAAATCATTTCAACTCTAAACAAGGCCAGGAAACAATAGGATGCCATTAAACGCCGACTTTTTATTTAGTTTGCAATTATTGTGCATATCAAGCAGAGAATTAAAATCAGGTGCCTGGAATAGCAGTTTTTCTGGGGAAATCCCGAACCAGCTAAACCACACAGGTATTTTTTTGCGTAAAGATTGCGACGTACGCAGAGCTTCCGGGCCCCTCACTGCTCCGGAGGAAGAAGACCCAAAGTGGTTTGAACGGTGCTGTGAAATCTAAGATGTGCTCTCAGCTGGTGATCTGAGTGCTTGAGAGACAGCAGACGTCTGGGTTACTCGGTGAGGAAGAGGGGAGCTGCTTAATTGGACGTGAAAGGCAGGATTTACTCACTCATCCCTTCTCCTATAAATAGTGCTGCGACAGCGAGGGTGCGCGGGCTCTGTTTCGCGCGGCCCCTTTTTAGCTCTGTCCCTCTGGGAATGGCGTCCAACCCCGACTGCTGCTCCGACTGCGATGAGCAGGGCCAAGGGCTCTTCGGGACGCCCGAACACCACGGCGCCAGCGCCGGCGTTCTCGAAGAGGAGCGTTGCCTAAGCCTCGGTAAAACCGGGTAACACGCTTGTGCTTTGAACCTGGAAGTACGCTCGTCTGAGTCACCAAGCCCTCCTCGGTACGGGCACGAGTTCCAAACCCTGTGTAAGTTTGAGCAGAAGGATTAGTGGCGCGAAAAGAGGAGGGAGGGGGAAAGAGCTCTCAAAAGATGGGATTTGTGGAAGCGTACGAATGGGTGCTGCAGGCGAACACCAAAGCTCTAATGCCGTCTTAGAGATCCCTAAATAGGAGCATAATCTGTCTCAGTTCTTCCCCTGTCGTTGAAGTGGATGAGAAGCAGTGGGTTGTCCAAGACGAAGAAGCTCCTGTGTGCTAATATTAATGATGTGGGGAAAAAAATGGAGTACCCGACTCCCTTGGCTCCTGTAGGGGCTGGTTTTAGCTCTTCCACGCCAGCACACGCTGAGCCAAGGCTCCGGCTGATCTCCCGAGCCTGCCTGGTGGAAGCTGCACTGCCCGCCCTCCCCGCAGATCCAGCCGTAGGATCGTTTTCCCACCGGAGGAGCAACAAGGTCCCCTGACTTTCAGGTTCTTTTTTCCCAGGCAAGACATATTGATGTTTAGCTATGGGACTGCCGTGAACTGGGTGACCCTCGTATCGCAGCTACGCACAGAGCCGTGCTGGACAAACACCTTCCATCGGAGTGCCAGGCAGACCTCTGCGTCCCAGCTGCGCCTTGCAACTGGCCCCATTTGTCGCTCCCTTTTGCTGGTTTTTGGCTACGACGGGCAAGGAGCCCGGCCGGGGTGATGTGCCTGGCGCAGGACACGCAGCCGTGGGACGCGGGCGCTGCTGGTGTGAGATTCCCCTGCGGCTCCCGTGCCGCGGGGAGCTGGGACGAGCCCCCGGTCATGGAGCACAGCGCGCACCCAGCCGGTGTCACCTGTTTTGGGTCATTGCTGCGTCTCAGCAGCGTCCCTGCAAACCGACCAGGCATGGCCAACGAAGGCTGTTTAATTCCCCGTGGTCAGGGTTCTCCCGGGCCGTCGAAGCCTTCGGCCCTGAAGAGGATGCACAGCTGCCGCTCCTCGCTCCGCAGGCGCCCTCTGCCCCGGCATGGCAGGAATTCAAACCCAGTTGAAATCGGATTTAAAACGCCGCCGCAAAACTACAGAAACGCTGACAGCGAAGTCTCTGTCAACGAGAGAAGCCAAAGGCGCTGAGCTGAGGTGCGCGATCGCTCCCCGAGCAGCTGCAGCAAGCGGTCGTACGGCAAACTGCCTACACGTTTAAATCAAAATGTGAAACGCGACGCATTTTTTAGCTTCCGATTTTCTGTCCTCAAAGCATCAATTTCCTGGGCCTGAGAGAGGAAAAAACCATTGTGTTTGGAAAATTCGGATCCGCATCAGCTCCGAACCTCCTTAACGTCAGCTTTCTTGAGGGCTGATTAAGTGTCTTGGATTTTAAAACATCTCTAACTTTCCCTCTCCGTCTTTGCGCTGCACGCCGTTCGGAAGGACAGCACGAAATCGATGCCAAGCCAACAGCGTGTCATGAAGTTACTCAACCCTGCTCGCGCCGGCTGCATTTCTGCTGTTGCCGTGTTTACGGCTTTCCAGGCGCAAGCGAGAATACGAAAACGTCTCATCCTTTTGGGGTTAAGGCTGGTTTTTTTCGTTAAATGCCGATAAACGCTGGAAGGAGCTCGCTACCGGAGGGCAGGGGTGCGTGCAGCTGAGGGGTGTCTGCTCGCGCGGGGTGGGTATGTTGCACAGGGTCGGCCTGATGCTCCCTAAACCGCGCTGGCAAACAAACAGTCAAGTCCAAGCGCCCTGAGCCTGCGCCCTCAGATGAAGGGGCAGGATTTTTTGCTGCCTCTTGTATTATTTCAGAGACACAGCTCATTTTCCCTCCGTTCAGGCCGAGGAACGGTGAGAAGCCACTCGGGCCCCTGCCTTTCCGCTGCACTCGACACCGAGCGAGAGGACGGCTTCCCCTTTGTCCGGACTGTGATTTACAAACAGGAGGCAGTTTGGCAAACCAACACCTTGTCTTCACCTGAATGTTTTGGGTTAACGACCACCTTTATGGCAACTGCGTGCGCGGAAAAGCCAAACGTCCTCAGCCCACTGCATGGGGATGCTTCTGAGCACTCGGCTACAACGGCTTTTTGCGTACAGCAGCTGGGATTTCTAAACCTTACCCCGTTTACTCGCCAGAAAGGTGAAAGACTGCAGCTTGTAAGGAGAGAAAACCTTGGTTATCTTCAGCTTAATGCAGCCAGGGAAGGGGTGACGCTTCTGAGCAGCTCCGTGACGCCGCGCTGCGGACAAACTCCCCGTCTCAGCTCCGCAGGCAAACTTCGGTGGTCGGCGCGTCGCTAAGGTGTTGCCAGCGTCTCCGGGAATGCGCTGATAAATATCACGGACCAGCTGGCTGCTGTCTAAAGCGGAGGAGATTTCATGGAGAAGCCTCTTTCTCCAATCCTTATTTCTCCTATAAAACACAGAGAATTTAAGCTGTATCCCCATTTCCGTAATGTTTTTCGATGTATATTAAATGTAAATCAAGCAGAACACAAGATGAACTGCGAGTGCGGCAGAGTTCCTTTGTGTCAGCTTTTATGAAAGGCTCCTTACAAGATTTGCAAATAGCTTTCATTTTTCACCAGCACCTGCTCACCGGCCGCCGGATAAAACATGCCCGTTCGATTATTACATTTTTATGAACATAACAGCCCTTTTCCACAATTGTCACACTTGGGAATAATAACAGCAGCAGAACGAACAGCTCGCAGGCCCGCTCCTTGAAGGGTTAGCAAAACAGATACCGGCTCCAGTCACACCAGTTATCCCATGAAGGGGCACGGCTGCGCTCCCAGCCCGGCGACAAGAGATGCAGGGGGGGAGCGGCCTCCCCTCCCCGAAATCCTGGCACCGCCACGGTTCTTTTTGCCGTGGATTATCACAAATGTTATTTGTTTTTGGGAGCCTGGCCGGCATAGGGACTTCAAAAACCTGCCTAGATGAACGAACGCGCAGTGAAATACAGGGGTTTGTCCCCAGCTTCGCCTCGCCCAGCCCAGCCCTCCCCAGAGCTGGTTCCCAGCTTGCTCACTGGGTGCTACTGGTGAGAAATTCCCGGTTAGAAAGAGTTGCCCTGATTGCTTTGTTGTGCACAAGACTGAAATGCTATTTTAATGCGTCTTTTGTACATCCCGATTGCTGGAAAAGACGACTGGCAGCGAGGGTGCCGACGGGAGGGAGCCGCGGCCTGCCTCCAGCACCCACACTGCGGGAGGGTGCCCTGGAACTGGGGATGGAGGGGGGTTTGGTGCCTGGTACTGGGGACGGAAGGGGGTTTGGTGCCCGATAGCAGGGACGGAGGGAGGCTTGGTGCCTGATAGCGGGGACGAAGGTGGGTTTGGTGCCCAGTGGTGAGTATGAAGGTGGGTTTGGTGCCTGGTGGTGGGGACAGAGGTGGGTTTGGTGCCCGATAGCAGGGACGGAGGGGGGTTTGGTGCCCGATAGCGGGGACAGAGAGAGGTTTTGTGCCTGGTGATGGGAACAGAGGTGGGTTTGGTGCCCAGTGGTGGGGATGGAAGGGGGTTTGGTGCGCGGTGGTGCGGATGGAGAGGGGCTTGGTGCCCGGTGGCGGGGACAGAGGCGGGTTCAGTCTCAAACGGCTTTCCCCTCCCAGGCCATTTCCACCCCGTTCCCCAGGTCGGGCCCCCTCAGGCCCCTGGGGAGGGCTGGGCGCAGGGCCAGGCCCCTGGGGTCTGCAGGACGGGGTGGGTGGGGGGGGCCGTGCCCGGCTGCGGACAGAGCTCGGGGACAGCTCCACCGCTCCCCAGCGCAGGGCGGGGCCTGGCCGCGGGGCACGCTGGGAGTTGTAGTCCCCCGGCGGCGGGGT
>Ga0065711_1050064_pt1 | contig 11007 bp, 9 predicted proteins | sample Hoacrofraction12_FD_59098 | JGI IMG/M metagenome (GOLD analysis project Ga0065711, IMG submission 59098) | Hoatzin crop microbial communities from Cojedes, Venezuela - Epithelial fraction 12 v2 (version 2) | ecosystem: Host-associated > Birds > Digestive system > Esophagus > Crop | place... | reverse complement strand
GCAGCAATATCTTGCCACAATGGGGCAGCCCAGATAGGTTTGCCTCTGCGCTGCCAGTTGTTCTTCTTCCATTGCTGCAGCCACCCCCACAAGGCATTTGCCACCATCCAGGACTCGATGTAAAGATAGAGCACTGGCTTCTCTCGACTGGCAATGTCTAAAGCCAGCTGGATGTCTTTCACCTCTGCAAACTGGGTTGACTCATCTTGTCCCTCAGCAGTTTCCGTGACTTGTTGTGTATGGCTCCGTACAGCAGCCTTCCACCTCTGCTGCTTTCCCACGATGTGACAGGTGGTTGTTTTGATGCTCTTCAGTGGCCTTTTCAGACAGTTCCTCCTCGTCTCCCCTGCCTGTCTTTCTTAAAGAGCCTGTATCCTCCTATCACAATACTCCAGTCATAGGAGCTGTCCCACCACGTCTCTGTGATGCCAATGATATCATAGCCCCACAGATGTGCGCACATCTGTAGCTCCTCTTGTTTATTGCCCATGCTACATGCATTTGCATAAAGACATTTGAGTTGAGCCCCCAATGAATCTGCACTGTTGCTACCGCACAGCTCCCATTTCCGTACCCTCACTGACTCAGCAGAGTGAAGGTCCTCGCTAGCACACTGTCCGCTAACAGCTGAGTTGCACCCCCAAGCTTTTCACTGGCTAGCCTGGTTTTATCCTGTTCCCCCTTCAAATCTAGTTTAAATCCCTATCAATAAGCCCTGATAACTCCTGAGCTAGGATCCTCTTCTCCTCTTGCGACAGGTGTACCCCATCTGTTTCCAGCAGACCTGGTGCCATGTAAACTCACCCATGATCAAAGAACCCCAAATTTTGCCTATGACACCAGGCTTGGAGCCAGGTATATATCTGTTGACTCCTCCTGTTTCTTCCCTCATCTTCCCCTGCAAATGGAGGGATAGAGGAGAACACTACTCGTGCTCCTGATCCTTTAACCTGTCACACCAGAGCCCTGACATCCCTCTTTATTGCCCATATACTTTTGTTCCTAATCTCGTCACCGCCAAGCTGAACAGCTAAGAGCGGGTAATAGTCAGTGCCGTACCAGACCAGGGAGTTTCCTAATGATATATCTCACCCAGGCCCCAGGGAGGCAGCAGACTTCCCTGTGGGATGGATCCCGTTGGCATGTCAGGCCCTCTGTTCCTCTCAGAAGGGAGTCGTCTATGGTAATTACCCTTCTTTTTTTCTTCATGGAGGCAGTCTTGATGCGTGGGGGTGACTGCCTAGCTCTGGGAACCCAGTGCGTGGGTCTTCATCTGCCTCGTCATTTGCCTGGTCCGCCGGTTCCAGAGTCTCATAACTATTGTGTAAGGGCATCTGGGGTAGAGAGGGAGGCTGGGAGGGGATTCGCCTGCTGTCCTGAGAAGGGACCTGTTTCCATTCCCCCCTGTCTCTCAGGTCCTCTCCTTCTGCCTAGTAGGGTGAGGGCAGGGGATCTTCTGCTTCTCATGGAGTGTCAATCCTTTGTGTTTGTCTCGGGGATGGTAGGGCATGGCTCCACCAATCTATTTCCCTCTCACACTCCCTGATGCTCCTTAACCTTTCTACCTTCTCTTTGATCTCTGCCACCAGGCTGAGCAGATCATCCACCTGGTCACAGCGCACACAGGAGTTCTGTCTGCTGCCCTCGGGTACCAGTGACAGGCTCAGGCACTCCCTGCAGTCGGAGACCTGCACAGCTGCCTGTTCATGCAGGAGATCTGTCTGGATTGCCACATTATGCCTGGTGATGGCTTTCGGCTGAGTGGAGACCATAGCTCGATCTCTCCTAGCTGAGCAAGCGATGACCACCAGCTGAATTTACCTGGGGAGCTGGCCAAGCCTTGGGGCCTTGCCCGCTTGCCCTGCCTGCACCAACTTCTGCACAAATTGCCATACCACGCCCTGTTTCCTCATCCTGTTCACTGCGCTCCGGGTCTCTTGAGCTCCCCAGGGGCTGCTTTTGTGAGGGAGTCTGAACAGTTTTCTCCCCTTTCTCAAAAACTTTCTCCGCTGTGCCACCCCATACAATGATGTCATCAATGTACTCTAGATGTTCCATAGCTTCACCCTTTTCCAGTGCAGTCTGGATTAACCCATGGCAAATGGTGGGACTGTGTTTCCACCCCTGGGGCTGTCGAATCCAGGTGTACTGGACGCCCCTCCAGGTGAAAGCAAACTGTGGCCTGCACTCTGCTGCCAAAGGGATGGAGAAGAATGCATTAGCGATGTCAATTGTAGCATACCACTTGACTGCCTTTGACTCCAGCTGATATTGAAGTTCTAGCATGTCTGGCACGGCAGCGCTCAGCGGTGGTGTAACTTCGTTCAGGCCACGGTAGTCTATTGTCAGTCTCCACTCTCCAGTAGATTTTCTCACTGACCATATGGGACTATTAAAGGGTGAGTGAGTTTTGCTGATCACTCCTTGACACTCCAGCTGGTGCATCAGCTCATGAATGGGGATCAGGGAGTCTTGATTGGTGTGACATTGTTGCCAGTGAACTGTTGTGGTTGCGATTGGCACCTGTTGTTCTTCAACCCTCAGCAACCCCACAACGGAAGAATACTCCGAGAGACCAGGGAAAACAGAAAACTGCTTAATTTCTTTGGTGTCCAAAACAGCTACGCCAGAAGCCCACCATCATCATTCTGGCTCCTTGAAATACTCTCTCCTGAGATAGTCTATACCAAGGATGCATGGAACCTCGAGGCCAGTTACAGTGGGTTGTTGCTGCCACTGCTTCCCAGTGAGGCTCACTTCAGCCTCCGGTGCACTCAGCTCTTGGGACCCCCCTGTCACTCCAGAAATACAGATGGACTCTGTCCCTTAATAATCTGATGTCATTAAAGTACACTGTGCACCAGTGTCCACTAGAGCTTTATAGTCTTGTGGGTCTCACGCGCCAGGCCATCAAATCCACACCGTCCAATAAAGGCGGTTGTCCCTTTCCTCTACCTAGCTGGAGGCAGGGAACCTCTAATCCTGGTCAGAGAATTTACTGCTCACTTGCTGTAAAAATGACTTGGAGGTCCCTTCAAGAGGTTTGGAATCAAGATCAAACCGTCTACCTTGTTCTGGAGTGCTGCCCGCTGGACACTGGAGCGCTAACTAATACAAGAAATGCGTATAACAAATTATAACAAATTCTAAGAAAGTTATTTTAACACACTCTGCTCAGCCCTGCTGTTACCCCCGCCCCACATTGGGTGCCATATTAAATGTTGCAGTTTGGCTGTGGCCGGCAACAAAGGGCCACGTGGTCGCTCTATCACCCCTCCCCCTGCTGGAGTGGGGAGGAGAATGCAAAGAAAAAGGAAAAAAAATCATGGGTCGGGATAAGGGCAGTTTAACAGAAGAGCAAACATAGCAAACAATAACAAAAACAATACTGATAAGGAGAATATACAAAACAAACAGCGAAATGGACAGAGCAACTCTCACCACCCGATGTCCCTCACGCTCCCCAGCTGCGACCCCTTTCCCCCGGCCAGCTACCTCCTCCAGAACCCAACACGGCGGCACATGGTATCCAATACCCTATTTTGTTTGGCCAGTTTGGATCAGCTCGCCCAGCTGTGATCCCTCCTGCCTTCTGGTGGAAATTAACCCTCTCCTGGCCAGACCCAGGACAGAAGGATATTGGAAAGTGTGTTAATCTATTATGGAATTCTTGTACTTTGTCCCATGTTAGTACAGAAGAAATTAAAGAATGCAATGAAATTACTATGCTTTTAGACAAAATTTGTGGATCTTTTCTACCAGCAGGACTACGCATGGCAGCAGTATTCTTTCTTATACCATTTCTTAGGAGAAAAGAGTCAGTAATACAGGATCTTTCAAATTGTTCAGTAGGAAAACACACTTTGATGTTTATATCTAGATGTTAATTTGTATATATCTTCAAATTTTTTACTTTAAATCCTTATAATTTCTCTCATTTTATGTGTTTTAAGAACAATAAGAATTTCTGGACATTTGGAATGTTACTGGTGAATGTCTTATTCCCTAAAATGTAAGCAAATCAGTATTCCACATGTACACACCTGCTGTCCAAGGTTAACCTTTATTCTCTTATAAATTCCATTGAGATCACATGATTTTTGACTGGTATTTTGTTCATTAAGGAAATAGCTAATCTTCTGCCCTAGATGTGTGAGGTGGGTATTTGTTGTTTGTTTGTTTGTTTTTTTTTAATTTGTATCTATTGGTCTGTCAAGCCCTTATAATTATTTTGTTTTATTTCTACTGAAATAGAAAGCAAAATGTCTGTGTCAATGAATTACTCATGGAATGTACAACCAGAAACTAAATGTAAAAATATGCACATTCTTTTCACATGGAATTTTTAATTATCTTAAACTCTCTGAACTTTTGGGGGGTGGTTGTCCCATTGAAAAGAGTTGCAACTTGAGTTGACTATTGAACAGTGCATGCTATAGCCAGAAGGTAGAAAAGCATCCATCTCTGAGGACACCTTAATTTATTTTTCATAGGATTAAAGTACATATAGTAATGAAAATGTACTCTACTTTCCTCATTTTTTTACTTCAATGGATCACTTTTAATAAGAATTCAACATCAGAAAGTAGGAAAACAATGCATTTGATTTTGAAATAGCAGTATTTGATTTCTTTTTAAGAACAGGAGTTATGAGTATTTTAATTTTTACTTTCCAATTTGTATTTAGGATTTCTGTACATTTTAATTAGAAATTGTTGATATATATACTATCTTTAAAATGCATTGGCATTTGTTAGAATTACAGTGCTGAGTCGTCTTTAATCTTTTTTTACTGTGCAAGATGATTTTCTTTTACAGCTTCTGGCAGTAGACACAAAACAACCTCAACCGAGTAAAAAAAATAGAGACATTAAAGGTTTTTTTAGGGATCCATACAATTAATTTTCCTCAAAGACTTGCTTAAACTAGCTTCGTAAGTCATGAAAAGAGGAATGACCAAGTAGAAAGTGATTCTAGCACCAGCAGGAAAACAACATTTCCTACAGTCTGATAGCACACACTAAGCTCTAAGATCCCTAGTTCAGCAAATAATCCCTAGTTAGCAGTGGTAAGAGTTGTCCGTATTTTTAAACAAATGAAAACATTTTTCTGCTAGGCATATTTAAAAACACCTGAAAAATGGGAAAGTCTTTTGCGAAAGGAAGAGTAAGTGACCTCCAACTAAAATTATGGTAATTGTGTTTGGTTTCACTTTCCCCCAGGGCAAAGAGAAACTAAAGAGAAAAACAAGCATATGGTATTTCTGTTTGTGCTAAACAGATAGATTAAATGTGGTTTTGAATACGGTAATTCTAGTATGCAATCTTAAGGAACACCTGCACATCAGTTTATCCTATTGATTACATTAGATTCATCACTCATCACTTTGTGAATGGCCTGGGGCATTCATTTTATCATGAGGTAACTAGGTCTACAGTGCAGATTAAAATGAACTGCTAATTCAGTAATAATCCGAAAATGAAGTTAAAATGGCACAACAGGCACAACTGTCTGAGATGAATCAGTAAGTATTCTTTACCTACTCTTGAAATTATAGACTACTTTTGCTCAACAATTCTGTGGGAATATGTATGTAACACAACTTCCTAAAAAAGTACTATGTTCAGTCAGCACAATATTACCAGCCTAAATTGTCACATCTTCTTTTGTATGTTTTGGAGTCATTCCTTAAGTCACATTCTTAAAAGAAAGTTAAAAAACACACCAAACAACAGAATGTGTCTGCCTGTGTGCTAGTGATAATGATTAATCATCAATCTCTTTTTCCTTTGTATTAGTGTCCACTCTGTTCATTGCTGCCCTGCTCTAAACGGTGACCATTACCAAAGAGAAAACAAAATCAAAAGAAAATATATATTCTTTGCCAGTCTCCTTTCTCTCTCTTTCAGAAGGTACAGGCACAATTCTGGCAAATTCTGTAGTAGAACTGCAGCTGGGCACAAGCAGCACAAGGGAGAATTTTGTTTACTAATCAAAATCTTTACCATGAGTATTCTGATGAACACCTGTAGTAACACATTCTGTCTTCTCTGTAGAAAATCAGCAGAATGTTCAGGAAAACAGAAGCCTCAGGGTTCATTTGGGTTTTTTTTTACTAAGAAAAAGGACTCTCCACGGCATCATAGTTTCATAGTCACAGTCTAGTCTGTTGCTCCAAATGAACATGGCAGATGAAAACATTCATCTTTTCTTGCCTTCAACTCCTCAGATATCTTTGTATCTTTACAATTATTGCCTCAAAACCCCAAAGTCTGAGGGAAGTAAGTGTTCTCTTTCAGTATCTCATATGAAGATGGTAGTTATAAAAATCTCATTCTCCTAGGGATGCAATAATCTTTTTCCAATGCTATGTGTATTTGAGACATAACATCTTCAGTATCCTTTCCTCAAAAAGTCTGCTTTTTAAAATAATGGAAGATATGGAACTTTACATTTTGAATTGCCTCCGGTAGTTTCTGGAAATTTTACTATTCTGATATCAGCCCTAGCCCATCAAACCACCTAAACATGTGTTCAATGCATGTGACATAGCCATTCCAGTCAAGCCTACTCTATGCTCGCAGAAAAATGTCAACAGTTAAAAATAATTCTGCAGGTTTTAATGGTGATGTATCTTTATTTTATTGTGTTACTTCAGCCTTAGTTGCTTAATGCACCAAAGATTTACATCCTTTCAAAGAAATGTCTTCCCACCTCAAAACTTAAAAAGCTTGTTCCTGTTTAATGTTCACCAATTTCTCCATTGCATATTGCTGATAGACTATGTCAGTGCTTGATGATGAGAAAGAAAACCAACAACAAAACGACTGGCTTTTCTTCCATCTTTCCAGATGTGTCTGTGGTTAATATAGATACAATAGTGATAGATGATTAAGATTTCATTATGGACTGCTTCATGTATGATTAGCATTTGCCATTGTGAGATTAATAATATATGGGCATAGATTTTAAAGGACAGTAAAAAATTGCACATTTTAATACAGACTTTCAAGACATGCACAGTTAGAAGCTCGATTACTTAAATACAGTCTTTTAGAAACTTTGTTATTCCATATTATACAGAAACTAGTATATGAGACCAGTTTCTGAGAAGTGCCATTGCTAATAATGATGACAACACAGTTGAACTTAGTGTCAACGCTTATAATGGCATTGCAAGAAAGAACAGAGATGCGTAATCATGTAAATGTAATAGTAATTGAAGGCTTTTATGATTGTAAATTAATGTACTTTTCTATCTGTAGATGAAGACTTGAAAAAAATGATTTGACAGAGAAAAAAACGTAAATGTAAAGTATCTTTCCATGAGTATTCTTTGGTATTTTTCAGTTCCTGTCTTAGACTTCAGTAAGTTTGCTGAATATTTTGATGTTATATTAATTTATAAAGTACAAAAAAAGTGTTGTGCATGTCACAACATCTGTATAGTTCATTATGTTTTGTCTTACTTCTCACTCCATTGTTACAACCAGAAATACATAGATTGTTTTAAATGAGAGTATGACATACACAACTGCCAGCACAGTTGTTTTACTTTGGGTACTCGTGTGTTAACACCATGGCTAACTGTGATATTTGCATCACTTGTTTTTCTGGACAAAATGTATTTTTATGGTCAATCTGTCTCCAGAAATATGCTTTTTTAAAGAAGACGTAAAGAATGTCTCCAGTATCTGGACTTCTTGAAATACAGAAATATTTTGTCTGCCGCCTTTGTTGTGAATTATGTTAATACAGTGAAGGAGCGTGAGTACTACTGTGATAAATAAAAGAGCCAGTGAACAAGCACATGCCTGAAATCCTTGCCTCACATCGCATAGCTGTTGCTTTACTCCCTGACAGATTTGGGTTGCTCAGAACATGCTGTCCAAGACAGTATCCGGGCATGTTTTGTGGATGGTTCAATCCAGATCTGTTCATGATGGGACTGCAGCAACTGTGTTTTTGTTCCCTCTCCCAAGTCCTCCAAAACCTATTCCAGCAGTATGCGCATCCTCAGAAGCCTTTTCTTATCCTCACACCAAACCCTTGTTTGATGCATTAAAAAACAATGAATTATAATACAGGCCTCACATTATGTTGCACTCCTTGAAATGAAAAACACCCCCACACTAAGTAATGGTCATGTTTCAGGGGTACTGTATGGATTCAGAGAAGCTGCAGGGCCGAAAAGTTTGTAGCATGGGTGTATCAAGTCTGATCCAAGAGAGGTTTTTCCTAAGCACTGTGGACATCAACCCCTCCACGCTGTCTGACGTGAAGAACATCATTACTTAGAAACCAATGCAAAGCCAGATATCTCACGACAATGCACAGTGAGCACTATTCTTAAAACATCTTCCAGCAAGAAACAAATAAATGACAGGTTTTAAAAAAGACAGTTGTAATGGTTAACATAAAACATGGAATATTAGTGTCCCAGTATGGCAGGAGAGGATAAAGCCTCACTGCTTGCTGCAGTTTCTTTTGGACTCGTTTCTGTGCAGTAAAGCCAGAAAGGCTGTTATAATCTACTCGCTGTCACCAAAATTACCAGTCTTTGCTAAAACGATAATAGTAACATGATAACAACTCTTATTGTAGAGACACAGGAAAGACATTAGAGCATAAATCTCTTTCAAGCATCTGCAACTCCTATTTATCATAATTTTACAAGAGAAGATGCTTGAACTTCAATCAAAAGGATAATGCTAAGCAAATCATATAGCAACACATGTGCTTCTGAGTTTTGTTTTCATTACGTATTTTAAATTTATCTACTTATGTGACAGCTCCATATTTGAAATGGACACATGGACAGTAATAATCCCACCATTCTTGCTTTGGATATATTATTGGTTCTTTTCCCTCTAAGCTAGAGTTTGGTACTTAAAACATACATCTTGTAATTTTGAACAGCGCTTAGCAGAAGTAGCTCAATATATTGTTTTTCTTCAAATATTAATGGTTTAGAAAATGAGCCACAGAAGGTACAATATTGTAGCTTCTATCCTACACCATAAAATCCCACAAAAATATTGGATTCTGTGATTTGGCCAATCAATCTGTGTCAAACTACTATTATTTAATCATAATGATAGTTCCAGGCCAGTGATCACGGGGGCTATTCACCCATGTGTTCCCCTAAGGCCGTGGTTATAGTGCTCATGCCTATTCATATTACCTGTGAATGAAGAATACAGAATATTAATGCTGTGTTATTCATCCTAACCCACAGATTGGGGGCAGGGAACTGTGGCCCGTATTGCTGTTGACCAAAGGATCCACTGTCTAGAGATAGTCCTGCCATTTGATAAAGACTTTATAGTTACTAGAAAAGATGCTTGAAAGTTTCCATGTTAGACAAATTATTTTCTTCTGACAGCCTTTAAAAGTTACTTTCCACTTTCTGTAGAAGAACTTAATATATTCGGGTGACCAGTGCACTAGGCCCATAAAATTTAGACAGAAGTTAGAAGTCTAGGTGAGGCAAACTAGGCCATAATTCTGTCTTCTTCAAGAACTTCTGGCAAATCTGTGATCTAACTCATGGCTGAATATCTACACATATTATCAATTCTCAAGGGAGTTTTGTTTTTCCTTTCGTACGTTGTTTTTCAGAAGACAGCAATTGTATATTGTATATATATATACATAAAATTCTTACATCAATGTCATTTTAAACAGTAAACTAACATGATGGCAAATAAAATCTTAGTACAGTGAGAAGAGTATCACAATAAAAAAGTTACAATACAGAAAACACTTTTAAATTTATGCTTTGAAATCTGTTAAAAACAGGTTCCATTGCATTTGTTGTCTATTGGGATATATTAATATAATCTTGTCAAATGTGCCATCTATTAGATCACGCATGCAGACGATGCATTTCTTATTTATTTTAAAGGAGCAGATTCGTACAGTTTGCACAAATAAATCTAATATACATATATAAAAGGAAATGCAAAAAGACTAGTTCCAAAGTTTTATGACTGTTACTGTTTGCTGCTGTTCCAAAAGAGTTGAAGTATGTTCTACCTGTGCTTTTTGTTATGGCAATAGCCAATAGCTTGTCAGGCTTACAGGACCTTCACAGTACCAGTTATCACATCTCTACAGTCTGCTGCTTGCACAGGTGCACTAGTCTTTGGCTGCTAAAGAATCAGTGGGGAAAAAATTTCTCTGCAAAACACTCAAAGGTTCATTATGGTGTTCACATGTAGTGATCCTAGGGAGTAGTCTAACCAACATAAAGTTTAAGGGTAAGAATAGGACAAGCGTGCTTTACAAAAGAAAATAAAAAGTTCTCAATATTATAGAATCATAAAATCATAGAATCAGAGTCATGTAGGCTGGAAAGGGCCTTTAAGATTAATGAGTCCAACAATTAACCTAACACTGCCAAGTCCACCATTAACTGATGTCCCTAAGCACCCCATTCACACCTCTTTGAAACACCTCCAGGGATGCTGACTTCACTACTTTTCTGGGCAGTCTGTTCTAATGTTTGACAACCCTTTCAGTGAAGAAAATTTTCCTAATATCCAATCTAAACCTTCTCTGGTGCAACTTCAGGACTTTTTGTCTTGTGCTGTCACTTGGTACTTGGGAAAAGAAACCGACAGCCACCTCTCTACAACTTCCTTTCAGGTAGCTGTAGAAAGCGAAGTGTATGCCTGTCCAGCAAGTTTCTCTGGGAGAATGCTGTGGGAAAACACGGAATCACAGAATGTTAGGGTTTGGAAGGGACCTCTACAGGTCTTCTAGTCCAACCCCCCTGCCGAAGCAGGGTCACCCAGAGCAGGTTGCACAGGACCGTGCCCAGGTGGATCATGAACATCTCCAGAGAAGCAGAATCTACAATCTCCCTGGGAAATCTGTTCCAGTGCTCCGTCACCCTCAGAGGGAAGAAGTTCTTCCTCATGTTCAGACGGAACTTCCTATGCTTCAGTTTGTGCCCATTGCCCCTTGTCCTGTCACTGGGCACCACTGAAAAGAGCTTGGCCC
>Ga0065711_1050063_pt1:0-10000 | contig 11007 bp, 7 predicted proteins | sample Hoacrofraction12_FD_59098 | JGI IMG/M metagenome (GOLD analysis project Ga0065711, IMG submission 59098) | Hoatzin crop microbial communities from Cojedes, Venezuela - Epithelial fraction 12 v2 (version 2) | ecosystem: Host-associated > Birds > Digestive system > Esophagus > Crop | place... | reverse complement strand
GATGATTTTGACAAACTGCTGCTTATAAATAACTACAATATCCAGAATAACAGATGAGATTCTGCAGGCTTTTTGCATGGCCTTTGAATGGAAGAAATGTAGCAATAATTGAAATCAGTACTGGAAGACTTATATCTTCCCAAGTGATGTGTTTTCTTCATTCTGACACTAAAGCAAAAGGGTTTGGGGGATGTGATGTATCATTTCACTCCAGATGTATATAAAAATCTTCTCCAATTTAAAACTGTATTCTCGTCTATTTTACACTGTATATCTAAGGTTGGATGTCAACCCAAAATGTTACTGAGGCTTATTATTTCAGAGCAGTTGTCTTTTCATTAGATATCTTGTGTAGGTCTTATCTGGATTACTCTAACTGTTGTCATCTGGAGAAATCTTCAGTGCTAGGGAGCATCTGTTCTCAAGTGAAATGGATAACCTGACTCTTCAAGTGTGTCAAGTTAAGACACTCTCCAGTCTTGAGGTCTGTCTTTTCTTGGGAGTAAAGTATTCCAAGCTAGCTGTTGCTCTCAGACTGGCTGCTTGTGGGAGATGGTGAGTGGCTGCCTTTGCATCAGTTGTTTCGTTTCCTCTTTCTTTCACTGGTTAAACTGCTTTTATTTCAACCCAAGTTTTTTGATTTTAGTCTTTATATTCTCTCACATGTGCTACTGCTGGGGAGAGAGTGCGCAGTTCCGTGGGTGCTTAGCTGCTGGCTGGAGCCAGCCCATGACAGTTTACTATAGTTATGTTGATGTATCCCTTTACTTTGTTTATTTGTAAGTCGGATAAGAACAACAAATCCATGGACTGCAGGCTAGGCTTTGCCTTATGCTTAACTTTCTTTGGGATTTATCTATAGCAGCCTAAATGTTCAAAGCCCTAATTCCCTCTGCCTGAGACACAATGATATTTCCTTTATATCCATGGTGGAGTTCAGGTGTCGGGCCTGCCTGAGTATTGCTGCTCGAGTCATAGTCTTTCTTGCAAGGTCAACTAACAGATGATCCTAACCAGTCTTACATCCATGGAATCATTTAGGTTGGAAAACCTAACTTTGCTTTTCTTCAGACATACTCCAGTACCTCAGTGTCTTTCCTGTAGTGGAGGGTCCAGAAATTAACACAGTATGATTCTGTGATTTGAGGTGCAGCCTCACCAGTGCCGAGTACAGGGGCGTGATCACTTTCCTACTCCTGTTGGCCACGCTATTCCTGATACAAGCCCAGGATGCTGTTGGCCTTTTTGGCCACTTGGACACACTGTTGGCCATGCATAAGTAAGTGTCCAGATAAAGTATGTGAATAGTTAGGTCATTGTTAGTGGGTTTTTAAAAATACTTCATTGATGCTGCTGCTGCACACCTACTAGCTGCCCTCCTCTGCTGTACTGTATACAGATGCTTTCCAAAATGAAAACGGGGGAGGGAAGCAAGCTTCTAGCTGTAGGTAAATAACTGAAGTGTCAGAGTGGTGTAGGATGATAATCAAAGTCACAGGAGAGCAAAGATCAGTTTAGCCCTTAGGTGGTACCAGAGAACATTTTAGCCTGTTTCTTTTCATTGACTAGTGATGGTGACTGCTGCAATTACAAACTCTTACTCAATACTTACCTCTGTCCTCCCGTGTCTGTTGGAAAAGCCCACAGCAGTAATCAAAAAAAAAGCAATAAAAGTGGGTATCAATGAAGAACAAGTGCTGAAGATGTCCTAAGATTTCCTTGCTTTACTTTAGGAGCATGATTAATTCCACTGCCTGGAGGCTGTTAGCCCATGAGCACAATCGCACACTTGACTGGTGGTGCAGATCCCGCTTTAGAGCCTCTGATGTGGGACCACCCTGTCTCCTATGTATTAGTGATAAGTGAGTGATATCCTCTGGTCTGAGCTGAAGATGCAGGTGGATCCTGGGTGCTGTGACTTAGCATTCCCTCAGCAGTGAATGGAGTGACTCAAGTAGTGCTGTTTGAGAGGAAGCTGCTCTTGAGTAATTCAGTCCTTGGGAGCTGTCTTCTCAGCAATAACACAAAGCAGCTTGTGCATTTGTTGTCACTGTCACTTATGCCAACTCATCTCAGATTGTGTTGAAGTACTTGGGAAATAACCTGAGAAATTTGGTGCAACTAATTCATAAATAAGGCCTAAATTGGCAATGAGAGTGTGAATATGTTTTTTTCTGGTCATGCTGAATAATTTATTAGAACAGAACTTTAATTCTAACAAGATGTGAACACAATTGTGCAATTTATGTGCCACAGACAATATTAAGTCAAACAGGTTATTTGTTATTGTCCTGAAACTAGATGATCTTTAAGGTCTCTTCCAATCCAACCCATTCTATGTTTCCTGTGCTCTTCTCTGTATTATCAAAGCAGGAAATGCAGCTTAATGTCTCTTGTTCTTCATCTTACCCAAACGCTTTAAACAGATTCTCTGAAAATTGCTTGAAGACTTAATTTCTTATGGATTTCAATCATTGTTGCTTCAGATTTTGTCAGGATCTAGGTCAAAAGGGATTATGAGTGATTCAGTTTTGCGATGTGTTATTTGGGTCATGTAAATTAAGTCTGATATTTAGAGCTGGTACCTGACAGCTTTTGTTTAGGGGGTTATGAAGAACAAAATTGTCAGTGTTTTAGAAATAAAGTTGAACCCTGTGGCTGCATTGGTGTATCAGAGCTCAGATGAAGAGGTCTCTTTGGCTCTTTATCACAGCACTTTTCTATCAGAACTTAGCAGTCTTGCAAGGCTGGAAAGCCAGACTCTGAGTATTTTCCCCCCTTTGCCTTATAGTAGATGTTAAATAGCTGTAGAAACCCTGAGAGAATTTGGAGGTATTGCTGATTATCTGTGTCAAATTTCTGTAAGAGCAAAGTGATTCTGAGTCTGTGTCAAAATTGATCTGGGATCTTGCTGGCGGCTGGGAGTCTCTAGCTCTTGCAGTTGCCCCTCAAGAGGCTGTAGAGCCTGTGCTTGTGCTGCTTCAAGTGGTCTGTTCCTCTGTCTCCCAAGGCACCAGTGCTGCAAGTTATGTGGCCTGTTTAAGTGTCTGTGTGACTCCAGACCTCATAGTGCCATGCAGCTAGTACTGCTGAAGGCTTCTGTGGGTATAATGGTATTGGTGAAATACTGTCTTGTCTTCCGGCCTATGGCTTCCTGACTTCTGACTCACCTGCACCACTGTTTGTAGAATCATAGAATCATTAAGGTTGGAAAAGACCTCTAAGCTCATGAAGTCCAACCGTCACCCCAACACCACCATGCCTGCTAAATGATGCACGCTATCACGTTATCGAATAACTTCCTAGCATTGCTGGGCTACCTCTGCTTTTGCATGGAAGAGCTGTTTAGCTGGATTTCTTCTTTCTTATGATGTGCAGATCAAGCATGTATACTATGGTGACACAGCTGCTTGAGCAGTTAATATTGCTTAATCTGATGTATGAAATCCACAAAAGACCCGATTGTGGAAAAGGTGGGAATTGAGTAAGGCACATGGTGTATTATCTAACTGGAGGGGTAACTTTTTTTCTTGAAGAGCTGGAGAGAATCCACTGGCATCAAACAGAGACATAAAATTACTTCAGAGCCTGAGCTAAGTGATGTGATGGCCGTTGTGTTCAGCCTCTTGTAACAGCATGAGCTGAATCTCATTTCAAATCAGGGAGTTTATGATAATGCTTTTCAAGTAATCTATTTCACTTTGACTATATTGTAATAAGACAGCTCTACAAAATAGAAAAAAACCCCTACCCAACAAAACACTTGTATCTGGGAACTCATCATGCTTTTCTGTATAAATTATAGTACAGCCAAAAGTAGGAACTTTTACGTATTCAGTGTCTGAGTCTATGGAAGACCAGACTAATTGTAATGGTCATTTGAAACTTTACGTAAGGCAGCTCTCCTCTACAGGGCAGTTTGAATACTCAGATACTTTCTTTAGAAATGGTTGAAAGTCAGATTTTTATTTATTTTTTTTTTAAAGAAGTCCTGCTGCTTCAGAAAGGGGTTTTCTGTCTGACTTAGAAACTTGGAAATTCTAAAAAATAAAATAAACGGTTTTAAAAAAACTTATTTGAACTGCAATTTCTTACTATTGAATAACAGCTGGTTTTAGTGATTTTAATGTTTAGTGCAGTAGCTAGCTTCTGTCATATTTTAGTGTTTTCGTAATGGTCCTGGGTACTTTTTATTATTAAGTATTGAGTGCTATTACAGAAGAATAATGCAGAATTATTCTACAATGAATAAGAAATCAGTCTTGACAATTTTAACAAGAATGTTTAAATATTTTGGAAAAAAAGTTCTGTGTAGTTATTTGTGTTAACGCTTATATGGGTTTTTAACATAGTTTAATTGAAAGCAGCACTTTCACTAGAAAAGCTACAAGCTGTTTTCTTTAACTATTTGCCACTGCTCCCGAGAGTCAGCCTCCACGTTGTGGCTGTAATTTTGTAGCGGACTTGGCAAAAACCCTTGCAGTTGCACGTCTGACTTGAGGAGCTGTTAGGAACTGGAATGTTGCTATTCAGATCATTCTACTTGGTGCTGCCAAAGAACACGTATGGATTTTAGGACTAGGAAAGTAACAGTAGATATTGGTAGTTCTGTTAGATTTTCTCTAGTTTGTGAGGGTTGCAACTGCCCCAGGATATCTCTCTTGTTTGTGGTTATTCAAACCTTACAGTGGTGGGTAACTATTTTATGTTGGGATAAGCCTACAATAAAATGTTTGACCTGTCGCTCTTCTCCACTAAGTCACTGGGGTGTTAAAAAAAAAAAAAAAAAATCTTCTTGTGGCACAGAACAAGTGCATAATTTGTACTTTTGAAATCAGTGGGAGGTGGAGCTATGAGTCAATCTATACAGATCTTCTTCCCTGCTTCAGTTGGTTGGAAAATAGCATGGTCTGGGAGCACCTGCCAGCTGTGAGACGTACACACTGGACCATTGTAGTGTTGCCTTTTATGAAACAGAGATACTAATGGGATCATCAGCCTACTCGCCTCTGGTAAGAGAAAATCATCTGTGGGACAGGAGGATCTGTTTGGCTATCTTGGTTGAGATTCATGAAAAGCAAACGCTTGGGGAATTTTGATCCTTAAATGTCAAATGGGTCTGAGGCAGGCAGATTTATTCATAAGACCAGCAGTTAGGTCTTGGTGAGGAGGAGATCTATCCTGTCATGAAGAAGAGAAATGGTAGGACACCCTGCTGTTGTCATGGTGAATCTGAGTGGAAACTGAAAACTAGGAATTGTTGACTGCTGGGTTTCATTGCTGGTCTTTTTTTTTGGCTCCTTGTCTCCAGCGTTGGTTCGTCCGAGCAAACCCTCACAGGAAGATTGGAATCAGGAGGAGGAATCATGAAAGTCCACACAGTGCTGAAGATGAGGTACTGTATGGAGGGCAGCTTCTGGGTGGCAGGGAGAGGGCTGGGAGGTATGAGTAATGGCCGTGCTACCTGCAGTCATCCATCAGCCTTTCCCGTCTCTCCCTAAGCTGAACTGTTATTATGAGAAGTGATATTTTTTTAACGATTAGTTAAGGGAATATTTATTTCTTCTGTGAGTGTGCTCTCTACAGTGGAAAACATTCACTATGACTTGGGGGCTGGGAAGGTGAGGAAGGTGATGATCTTGTGGTTTAGATGCTGGGCAAGGAAGTGGGAGAGCTGGATTTTAGGCTTGATTTTACTGTGACCTCACTATATGACGGTCATCATGCCTCATAACACCCAAGGCTCAGTCTTCAAATTGTTTTTCCTTTGCTTTATGGAGACAAATCAGCTGATAAAATGGATTATTCAGGGTCTGCCATGTAAAATAATTCTGAATGCTAATTTTTATGGAACTGAATTGGTAGAAGGTGTAGAAAGGTACTGAATGTGGTACATGCTGGATATGTAATGAATTGTTCAATTTTCTGAGTAATTGCTGGTTTAAATGATGTTAAATGACAGCTTAAAAAATAATAAAAAATTGTACGAAGTGGTAGTATTTTTTTCCACTGGGTTTCCTGAATCTGCTCCCTAGCTGTATTCAGTGCAGAAATATGAGGCTAACTCTTTGCTAGATTTGGAAAAGGAGCGAACTCATGCGATAATAGCTGGTTTTGTGTCTGCGTATTTTCTTAGTCTTTTAGCCATGTCATAAATAAGTTTTCTTCAAAATCCCGGATATGGGTGGTACTAAAGCTGAGGATGAAAAGTTAATCTTGTGTATCTGGGATGAAAAGTTGATCTTTCAGCAATCCTGATCATCTAGTCCTGTCGTTCTCTCTAGGTCCAGAAGCATTGCTGCCAAAAATTGTGCAGAGTTTGATGGGTTTCTTCCAAAACTGCTGGTTTTGTTCAAGTGACGTTTTCTGAGAGAAAAGTATTGGGTTGGGAATTTTCCGGTGGGCTTTAAATAGCATCTAGCCTGGTGATTTACTGCTTTTTAGATGGTTAACCTGCTCCTGTCAGGATACTGGCGTAACAAAATGAGAGGTACACCAGGAGGTCCTGAGGAGACAGTTTCTGAAAAGTCATCATGCTTTGAAGGTTTAATTGCTCCTTTCAATGTAATTAATGTAGCTACTGCTTCTATATGTAGTATTTTACTTTTGATGTTTTCAAGATTGTCTTGCTTTTCCTGTAACCAGGTATAGGGTTGTATGTAGCTGTGATGAGGAGTAGCAGGGAGAAAACAAAAAACGGAGTGGTTTGTGCAGCCTTAAAGATATTCGCTTGTAGACCCCTATTCTATGGGATGTCCATATATTGCTATACCTCAGTGCTTCTCCTTGGTAAATCAGTGAGGTTAGCCTAGTGTTTTTCCATGTGAACATATTTTTAAAATAATTTATTATTGCAAAAATCCTGGATAAGCAAGGGCATTCTGAATCATCTATTTGTGCTTTTGATTTTTTTTGTGTGTGTGTGCATTCATATGCAATTACAGCTTTTATTCTTGCTTCTTTGGTTTAATTGCATGATCTAACACATTGGCGATTTTACTCTCATCCTATCAGATATGTAATTCAATTTGTATTTGTAACTTTCCATTTTCTTACATTGCTTAGAGTTTTTGTAATTTAAGCTTTCTTCAATTTTGGTTTTTCTCCAACTCTTGGTTTATGTACATGTGTCAGTTCTGCATGTTTTGGTGATATGGTTTCATTTCAATTAATGTAGACTGTATCTATGGATGACAGGCTATCTTCACTCAATGTCATACAGAGACAAAAAACCCAAACAAACCACCTTCTTCTGCCTTATGGCATATCAAATTTGCACTGAAATGCTACAGATGCTTTGTAGGGAGTTGGACCTAAGTGTGAAATGAAAGAGTGCTTACCCCAAGCCTCTGATTTCAGCCTTCCTCCTGCTGGTGTAACTGAAGAGCTCTGGAGTCCCATACGGGGCTGCTCGCTTCTAGAAACATGCTCTCCCTCTTTTAGTAATTTTTTTTCCTTGTAAGGGCCATATGTTTTGGTATGGTGAAGCATTTTGTGATGCTACGTACCACACAGCCAGATTCGCTAGTAGCAGTGATACCTTGAGCATTATAAAAAGCAGGGTATCTGTCCTGTTCTGCGGTTACATGGTAGATGGGGAACCATCCCTGCCGGAGGATTGAGGCCATCCCATGGTCTCCTAAGCTGGCACACTGGGACGTGCTGTGCCGTAATCTGTTTCACTCAGCCTGAAATTTGAGGAGGAAATTCTGTAGTTTGAAAGTAGCTGGATTTTACAAGGGTGATTATGTAATGACTTCTTAAATGAAAACTGTCTTGTGATATTTTGCATTACTCCCTGTATTGAAACTTAACCTCCAAAACCTAAGTCTTTAAAAAAACCTTGACTGTAAACACAACTGGTTAGTAAAAAAACTGGAATCTGGCATTATATAGTATCACAAGAAAGATTTTATTCTCAGAAGTTGTCTCAAGTAGTTAAAATGAAAACCTACTCACTTCATTAATAAAAGAATAGCCTATGGCTACTTATTTTCCAGTGTCTTCCTCTTTGCTATGCTATATAGGTGGTGTTATTTATATATGAATTATTTGCTAATAATTAAGTTTTTTCTCATTATTCTGCAGCCAGATATGTCTCAGTTGTGCTGGCTTACTGTAAAAATTATAAGCATGAGAAATCTCCACAAAGCAGACCTGTGTAAGTATCACGGATGGCATGTTTATAGGTTAGCAAGAAAATCAGTCACCTGAATTTAATGCTTTTGTACACCCACAGAATCACAGAATGTTAGGGATTGGAAGGGACCTCTGTGGATCATCTAGTCCAACTGCCCTACCGAAGCAGGGTCACCTAGAGCAGGCTGCACAGGCCCTTGTCCAGGCGGGTCTTGAATATCTCCAGAGAAGAAGACTCCACAACCTCCCTGGGCAGCCTGTTCCAGTGCTCCATACTGGTACAGGTTGCTATCCTGCTGTTAGGATTACAGTAGTGTCTCAGTTTTTTTTGGCTGAAGAAGTTGTATCTATTTTCATTTTTGTTTAGACTCAGTTACAATAATTTAGAAAACAGGTAATGATAGAAAGGAAATAGAGTAGAAGTTCCATGTTGGGAAAGAAGTTACCCTTCCCTTCACCGGCTGCTCCATGATATTTCTTATTCACTGACTCTTCAGTGCGTCTTTATCCACACGTTGCTTATTTCCCTGCTGAAAGGGATGCCTTGGTGAAAAATATAGGACAAATGGGTAGCTGTGTTGGGTGCTGCTGTGTTTATCTCTTCATTGCTATTTTACTGTGGATGACTTGTACATTACAACTAGGACTAGGTAAAACAAAATCCTCAAAATTAAATTACTAGTTTTTTGGTGTAAATGTGAAGTCATATATGAATTTTCTTGGAACCTGGCAAATATTTGAAAATAGAAGTAAAAAAGTGAGAAGAGCCAGAATGTTTCAGTTCAGTGCTGTTGTGGCTTTTGTTATCAAAGAGTGTTAGTGGTTTAAGATTGAGTTTTGTTTGGAATTGACATAAATTTAGATAGAAAAGTTAAATATCTCTAAATTTAGAATGTTTTCTTTTGTGTGTAATGAAACATTTAGGACTCCTCAGAGGTTAAACTTTTTTCCTCTGACTGGGCTAAAGACATAATAAAAAAAGTACTGCTGTACTAATTTTATACCTCTTTTTGTTACCACAGTGAGCCTAACTGATTGCTATGTGAAGCTGTGGCTGCCAACATCTTCGTGTTGGGAGGCCCGGACAAGAACTGTATGCAACTGCGGAAACCCTGTCTGGAAGGAAACCTTCCACTTCATGATACAAAGAGAAGTAAAGGTAGGATCTGCACCTGTGAGAGTGAGCAGACGCTTTCTAAAGGGGATGTCTCCACCTGCTGCGTGTGGACGCTTTACGAGAGCCTTGAGGCTCGCATAGATGCTTGAACTCACGCTGAGGAACAGGATGGTAATGGAAAGACACAGAAAGCATCAGAGACGGCATGAGAGATGCTGTTTCCTACCAGAAAGTAAATATGCAAGCCTTGGTATGGATTCTCTGGTCCCCTGACTGGTCCTTGTCATCTTCTAAGCACTAGGACCCCAGGAACTGGATGGGAGGTTTTATAAGCTCTTTAGAGGATTAGTAATATTTTCTTACATGCAACCTCAAAGGCATTTTTGCTGTGTGTTGCCATGAGCTTGTAATATCTGCTTTATAGAGTAACACTGACATTGTTTGTAAAGTATAGAATCATAGAAAGTTTCGGGTCAGAAGGGACCCCTAGAGGTCATCTAGTCGAACCCCCCTGCAGCGAACAGGGACACCACTAACTAGATCAGGCTGCGCAGAGCCTTGTCCAACCTGGTCTTGAATGTTTCCAGGGATGGGGCCTCCACTACCTCTCTGGGCAACCCATTCCAGTGTTTCACCACCTTCATTGTAAAGAATTTCTTCCTTATATCCAGCCTAAACCTACCCTGTTTTAGTTTAAAACCATTACCCCTCGTCCTGTCACTGCTGTCTCTACTAAAAAGATTG
>Ga0065711_1050062_pt1 | contig 11007 bp, 4 predicted proteins | sample Hoacrofraction12_FD_59098 | JGI IMG/M metagenome (GOLD analysis project Ga0065711, IMG submission 59098) | Hoatzin crop microbial communities from Cojedes, Venezuela - Epithelial fraction 12 v2 (version 2) | ecosystem: Host-associated > Birds > Digestive system > Esophagus > Crop | place... | reverse complement strand
CCAGCTCTGGAGCCCTCAGCACAGGACAGAGCTGGAGCTGTGGGAGCGGGGCCAGAGGAGGCCCCAGCAATGATCCGAGGGCTGGAACCCCTCTGCTGGGAGGAAAGGTTGGGAGAGCTGGGGCTGTTCAGCCTGGAGAGGAGAAGGCTGCGGGGAGACCTTAGAGCAGCTGCCAGTGCCTTGAGGGGCTGCGAGAGAGCTGGAGAGGGACTTGTGACCAGGGCATGGAGTGACAGGACAAGGGGTGATGGCTTCAAACTGACAGAGGGTAGGTTTAGATTAGACAGAAGGTAGAAACTCTTCACTCTGAGGGTGGTGAGGCCCTGGCCCAGACTGCCCAGAGGAGCTGTGGCTGCCCCCTCCCTGGCACGGTTCAAGGCCAGGTTTGAACGGAACTTTGAGCACCCTGGGCTGGTGGAAGGGGTCCCTGCCCATGGCAGGGGGACTGGAACTGGGTGATCTATAAGGTCCCTTCCAACCCAAACCACTCTGTGATTCTATGATTCTAAGCAGAGACTTCAAAAAAACTTTCTTGCTTGGGCTGACTTGCATTGGCATGTATTTACCACATAAAGTCTAAGAGGCATTCCCCGGGTGGCTATGCTACTCCCTCTGGGTTGGCACAAGGTGGTTTGCCTACTTTTGGATACTTATCTAGGGCTTGGCACTACTCAAATTGCAGTTTCACATCTTCCACCAGCTTGAGTGCAGCCAGAGATCACAATTCAGCCATAATGCTAAGATATCCAAGCAAAAGATTAAACTGGAGTCAGAAATTACAGGCTTTGCTACTCCACCATTCCCATGAACAGCATAGGAATAATAGTGTGTTGTGCTAAGTTACAGCATTTCTCAAAATCTGTAAAAGTGAAAAAATCTAAACTATTTCCATAGGGTGTTTTTGAAAAGTACTGGAAAAATACAGTAAATCACAAAGTTGTATGACTGTTTGCAGAACTCCTTATCACAGCAGCTAGAAATTAAGAGGGTTATTTAACTGAAGCTCAATATTAATTCGTTAGCCATAATTTGTTTGTGGCTCAAAGTTATCATACTCCAGTAAAAAAATAAATTGGGATTTGTAAATTGAAATCCTACTTAACAACTTAGTATTTCTTAAATTAGGAAGATTGTTACTTCGAACTTGGGCCACTAACCTGGTTTCACCTAGTTAATGACTTGTCTGAAATGAAATATGGAAGTTTTTCTTCATAGTGTACACTCATCACTCATTGGTTCTGTGGTCTGAGTAACATTCTATCCATCCATCATCTGCAGTACTGAAAGAAAAGCTAAATGACAGCTTTTTGCAATGAACTGAATGAGATGAGATAGAAACCATATTCTCACTTTCATCTGACAAGCCGTGTGATTGACATTGGTTCTGAAGACTGAAACAATACCGCACCCAGGGCTGAGATGTTTGCAAAGTTTTACAGAAGTGTTTATAACAGTTAAACCTTAGAAGACAAACCCCTGTTATTTTTTGAAGTGGACCAGCCACACATCTGAAAGAAAGTATTCCAAATTATTTTTAGCCAAGTTCCCATGCAGTTTTACTGACTTTTTTGAAGGATGCAGATGTGCAGGAAATTGTGTATTTGGATTTAGGGTATTTACAGCAATGGTATCAAGCATGTGTTTCAATTTTTACCTGACAGATGTAATCAAATTAAATTCTATCAAAATTTCAAGCAAAACAAAAAAAAAGCATGATATAAGTAGCTATCATTTTTGTATGCCATCTTTTGAAACATACATCTGCTGCCTGGAGACAGGCCTGTGAGAAGATGCAGAACATGTATTTTGCTTCCTACCGAAATGATGCTGATTTTCCTTTGCATATTTCCTTTATAAAGTACCAGTTGGGATGTCAGCACATGGTTTTGCTCTTTGAACATGAAAAATATAACACTTTACACTGGGGATTTAAGACTTTAATTCAGTTCCCTGTTGTGTATAATTTGGAATACAGTCTCTAATGACATGATCATATTTGCTTTCTCTTGCACACTCTGGTTTTATTTCTTCTCCCTCTCTGCAGAATGCCTCCACCTCACTGAGAGCACGGACAGCTTGGACAAGATGAGTCAGAGCTGTTCAGTAAACAGAGACTATTACATTTCCCCTTCCTATGCTAAAAAAAGTTTTATCACCTATGTCTGAACAGCCTTGTTTTTGAAACTGTGGAAATGGTTTTCAAGAAGATATTAAGCCTGCTGTAATAGACAAGTTGCTGGAAAACATTGAGACCTTAAAAAAAAAGACTGCCTGGGCAGACTGATAGAAACATTAGAAAAACGGTGAGTCATACAGGCCACTAATTAAAAAAAAAAAAAAGTCAAGGGAATATTGTTAAGACACAGTTGCCTTTGTATGGGCTAAAAATACCTTAAAACATAGTAGTTGAAGTAAATGATGGTGAAAAGCAACACGGAGAAAACCACCTTTTTATGATCATAGGTGTTTTGATTTAAAACAAGGTAAAAAATATTTGTTTAGCTTAGTCTAAACACTTGTATATGACACATTTATCTTTTAAAATGCTTGAGTCTCTTTGGCATTCTTTTACACTGGCATATGGAGTGATAAATGTGCCATAGTTTCTCCATTCTGCCCTTTACTTTCTAATTAAAGGAGAAACAACCCACTTATCTGACTGTTTTCCAGAAGGAAGGATGATGAAATTTATGATACTCTGTGAGCTGGAACCTTCTCCCACTTTGCCTGCACAAGACCATACAGGACAGAATCTATTTCATAAGTATCTGGTAGAGGTAGGAATATTTTAATGAGAAAATCTGGACATAAAAATAACACAGTTTACTTATTATCCTGAAAAAGGGTAAACAATGAAAGATTTCTTACATTCTCTAGTAATGCCGGTATTTTGGATGAGCAAAAAATCAGACTCTTTCCCTCATGGCTTAGTTTGGCATATGCATAGTCATTCTAATTGAAACAAAATTAATTATCGAGTTTTTTTCCAGATTTTTTATGGAAGGAAACCAATATTCTCAAAAGAAATTCTTTACGTATCACTTCAGTTTATCAGTCACGCTCAGAATCATCGAGAAGGGACCCTTGGGTGTTCCCATTACAATGCTTTTGCTATCTGGTAATTGTGGTTCATAAGACTAAACACCCACAGTCTCTCTTCAGAGTGTTGCTTCTATTTGTATGAACTTCATGCTTGTCCAGGTACAGCAGAGCCTAAACTAGTGCTAATCAAAACAGTGCCGGAACCAAAAGCAGCATAAGCAGCTTTAGCAAGTCACGTGAAATCTTGCATGATGAAAGCAGGCATTCTCACTAAGGAAAGGGCCTGGCACAAAGGACTGCAAAACAAACTTCATTTGAGATATTTTTCCAAATGGAAATAGAACATGAGAACTTTCAAAGAAGTCATATCTAAAAAAGCTGTTTCAGACAATGACCTTTAGTGATCATCTAGGCAAAGACCAGTAGAAAGAAAATTTTTGTAGAGTCATCACAGAAACAGTGGCTGGAAAGGCTCTATGGAGACTGCCCAGTCTAAGCTCCTGTGGAAAGCAAGATTGTCCTTGGCCCTAGATGAAGTCAGCCATCACTTTGTGTAGCTGACCCAAGGACAGAGAACCCACTGTCTCTCCGGGTACTTGTTCCAGTGCTGCACCGCTTAATGAAGAAATTTCTGTTAACATCCAACATGAAGGTTCCAAGCTTGAAACTGTGGCTGCTGCCCCTTGTTTTGCTACCTGACAGATCAAGGCCAATTGTGTTTTAAGTTGCCCTGCAGACAACTGTATCTTGTATCAGGTGCCAGCGTAGCCTCTTATTTGCCACACGGATTTCACAGCCACCAACTGACGTATCTTCTAGTACATCATCCAATTAAAAAAATTAATTTTTTACTTTGTCTTCCACAGCAAGTATTTCCTTCTGGTTTTGAATAGAACTGCTTCTCAGTCACGTTACAGAACCCTCTGAAATTTCCCAGCTCTTATCATTGCTATTCCTGGCTGCAGAATCCCTGGCTTCTCAGTCCTTCCCACACAAAAACTTGTCTGCACTCCTTATTGGTTTATCGTTATTAATCCATGTGTGTTTTTTGAGGTGGGACAGTGGGAAGTCACCGTTCTCCAGAGCATTCATCACGAGAGCGTTATTAAGTAGCAGAACATCTTCTACTCTTCTAGTTTCTTCTGCATTCTTTTCGTAATACTTTCTTACATTTTGAATATCTTTGAATGTTGATCTCACATTCTTAGAGAAATCCAAAAGCCAACAGCTAATTTTAAAGGTGTAATTGGGTAAGCAAAGTATTTTTTCCTGATCGCATCATTTTGCACTTCCTGACATCCTGTCTTTCATTTCATCCTCCTCACTCAGTGAGATCCTTGAAGTCTGCTTTAGATTTTAGCACACTGGAAAACTCGGTGTTTTTCACCCTTTCTTGCAGAGCACTTCTGCAAGTGTTCAACAGTACCAGTCCCACAGTACGTGCTTGGTGACCTCATTATTTATATTCCTACTTTGTGAAAATTGTCCAATTATTCCTAACCTTTTTTATTTATTAAAAGTATTAGTCCATGCAAAGACTTTTCTTTTCATTCTAGGAGAACTTCTTTTTGTGAAGAGCCTTTGGTGAGATGTCAGAGGTGTGAAAAATCCCGTTATCGTACACTTAGTTTTAACAAATGCAGTGACTGGTTTCTTTAAAGAAGTCTAGAAGATTTCCTTAGCTTTTCTCTGATGGTTGTATCTTTCCTGAGTAAATAAAAGGAGTGTGAGCATGCTTAAATTTAACCAATCGCACTAATACTTGTGTAAATATTGCAACTATTTCTTTGCAGCCCAAACAACTGTATTACTCAAGCGCATTTTGCTTTAACTTTCTAACATTTTCCAGAGAATTTCTGCTCCCCTGAAGTATTTGTCCTAGTCTCGTTTTGATTTTATTCACTTGCTTGGGGTCTGGTATATCTAACAACACAGATTACATTATTTTAAGAAAATATGGAATGCACAGGATGAGCTAAATGCTTGAAATCGAAAAGCTGTCATTGTAGTTTTTGAAGAGAAGCCAATTAATAATTTAAGCTCCCAAAACAAGATCTGGTATTAGAGAAAATGACTGGAAGCAGCGGAAAGTCTGTTTTAGGTCTGACTGATTAAATAGAAGCATTAAATTCTCTGGAGATGTCTATACACTGTAAAGACATAATCTTACAGATGAGGTGGTGATTTTTTGTGGTTGCATCTATTTGTAGCTGATTGCTACCGGCTAGATCGGCTCTTACTATTGGAAGACAGATACTGTTACTTCATTTAGCTTATCACTGTATGGGATTTCCACACAAGAGCAATGAAAGGGCCAGTCACTGTGGAGGATTTTCTGATTTTTCTTCAAGTGACACAAGTTTTCTGAGCCTCCCATTCCAAAGGTATGATCTTGCCATTTGTTGGGATGACGCTTGTGACAGAGGTTGACCACTGCTGGAACTGTGAAAATTAAAATACTTCTGCTCAGTGGTTGTCTGGAGAAAATACCCATAACCCTGACTTTAGTGGGGACACAAATACCCACATGAAAGGGATAACAGGAGCTACAAAAGGAAGGACATTTTTTCTAATTTTACCCTCTATATTTTCCTTCCAAAACCTGAGAGATAAACAACATGTTTCCCATGGCAAACCCAGCATTTGCATGATCATTTCAAGTCACCACAGCCTTCAAGGTAGGGCATTTTTTGAAAAGCAATGACTCATTTGTGATCAATTACAATTGTCAAAGCACTGCTGACCAACATGGAAAATCCTGTCACAGCATTCAGTTTCATGCATAACCCCTGCTTTTATTTTTCTCCAAATATTCTAGATACTGTGCAGTGGAAGTATCTGTTAGAACAAGGGAATTGTGAGGAAGTTTAATAAATTGTGGATATGAAAGGCAAGAAAGAACGCAGTCAATGGTAACCTATACAGATAGCCTATAGGGAAGCAAGCTCTTATTCTGGGCAGCAGACACTTCACCTCCAGCAGCTGTCAAGTAGGACTGCACTTGCCAGTCAATAAAAAAACCTCTTCGCTGAGTGTAGAGGTTATGCACTACCACAGTTACAGCATCTAACCCTTTGCATAGTCTCTGTAGCTGAAAGGTTCCTAAATACTGTTTTTGCTAGGCTTTGTTCTTACAAATCAGCATCTCTTCAAGTGGTACGCAGTGTGAGAGGGAAGCTGGCGATATAATGTGAATCAGAACGTGACTGATGGCAAAGTATTCCAAGAAAGTTAAATGTCACTGCAGCCCTACAGATAGAGGATTTCTTCTGTGAGGCTTCTCAGCTTTGTCAGCAGAGCTGTACTCTAGTCATTAAGCTATTACAAAATAAAAAAAGAAAAAGATAAGTCTAGTACTCATATCTATTAAGAGACTCTTACAAATGAAAACATTCTTAACTAAGGCTGTCTTCATGGCAACAGGATACCTTTGGAAAATAGGCAGGAAGTATAAAGCAATGAGTTGATGCATTATACTGCAACTTGGAGAGCTTTTAATTATAAGATGCCTCAAAACCTGTGGCTAAGTTGCTTTCCACACAGGTTCAGGTAAGCATTCCTTTGGCCCTACCTGCCAATCCTCCCTGAAAACATGTATACCTTAGCTGTTTAAGGGACCCAGATTCTTTACATTGCTACCATTGTATAGTTATTAATCTTTTATTGGTTTTAAAATTCAGGTTCTTTTCCTTTCTTTAAATACCAGCAATCTTATTATAGAGTTTGATCCCAGCTTGCTGTCCCATGAAGACACGGGACTTGCCAATTCTGTGTCGGAGGTTAAAAGAGATCGTCTTACCTAAAAGTCTAGCTAGCTACGAGCTTGACTATCTCCCATTAACAGCTACATAATGCTGTTACGTAGGTACATTGCATTCTTTTCAACGTATATCTTGAATGAGAAGACTATCGGTGACTGATTTAAGTGAAAACAGCAGCATGAAATAAAAAATTGAGAGGTCTGTTATTGTGACATGTAGTTTCTGCTACCTTCCATATATGGTAATTCCTTAAAAAAAAACGCAAAACTTCAAAAAATTCCAAAGTGACTGCAGAGCTAATTATAGAGAACATTTCTACGGGAATATATCCATTTTTCTTCTTCATCCAGGATAAAAGAGATCATAGGATAGGTGAACAGAGAGAAGCAGCCCTCAGCTGGGAGCAGTGTTTCCTGCCTCCAGCGACAGTTCCAACACAACTCGACACAGCATACCGACAAGTATTTACTGCTTCCATCTCTCTGAGAGCAGCACACTCTTAGGTGACGGAGTCAGCTTGTCCTAGCAATTTTCTGTTATTCAGTTTGTTCCAACAGGCGCTATAACAGGGTACATGTGACTGGGAGATAAGACTTAGGTTTGGCTGTTTCTGAGGCTTTGGTTTGGGGGGTTTGGGAGGGGAGGAGGGCAGAATTCTTCTGCTTTGTAGTGTAATACAGAATCAGCAGTTCCTATGTTTTACTTGTATTGCTTTTTTTTTCTTTTACTCATAATTAGTGGTTGCATTATATCTCTTCTGTTTGAAAAGATAAATAGAACTGATTTTTCTCTAGTGCATATTTATCTTCAGTAAAACATTTTTACATGCTTTAATTTATGTTAATAATAGAAGTCTTCAGATGTATTCTATAAATTTTTTTGAAGGCTGGTACATAACTTCCAATAGGAAAGTCTAAGAGGAATTTAAAGTTGACTTTGAAATTTTTTTAAATTAATAAATAGAGACATAACTATAGATACAGCTATGTAATATTCAGAACTTGTCACTGAAAAAAACAAAATGGTTAAAAAAGTACATTGATTTGGGCTGAATGCCAATTTTTCTCAAACCAAAACCAGTCTTCTTTAGAGACTGAGCAGTTTCTCTGAAATAGAAGGAACATAAATGTGAAGTGTGTTTTCATCTGTCTCTCTTTCCTCCTCCCCCCCAACACACTCCTGTCCTGTGGTTCCTCTCCACGGGTCTCTCCTCCTGTGGAGGCACAGTAACTGGGCCCACCTAAAGCTTGAATTTCCAGCACAAATCCTTGTTTTACAGGCAAATATACTATGCAGGTGACTGCACTTCCCTGCACTAGTGGACACCTGGCCATGTGAACAGCACTATCAAGTAGCTTAGGGGTTATTAGATGGCAACAACCTTCCCACAGGCAGACAGAACAGTGTGAGCACAATCTGCTCAATGTATCTAGGAAGCATTGGCTTTGGTCTATGTGCAGTGCATCTTGGCACAACATGGGTTGCAGTTTCATTTGTTTTTCCTTTGACATACCAGGCTTACTGTCAATGTAATGTATTGGGTCTGCCTATACCTGTATATTTCTGGTCAGGAAATCACAAAGAGCTGTGACAGCCCTTGCTATGTTAATTGCCTCTCATTATGGATCTTTAATCTTATAAATATTATCTGTTTGATCTTGCTATGACTTTTCTGTGTCTGAGGAATTGAATAATGAGAGTTTTAACACAAGTACAGTTTGCTGTCTTGCCCTACATAACCATCTATTCTTCAGGGCTCATCATTAGAACCGTGCTCAACAAGTACATTTAAAAACTATTTCTGTTTTGTGAACATAGAATGGTTTGAACAGAAGGGACCTTAAAGATCATCCAGTTCCAATCCCCTGCCATGGGCAGGGACCCCTCCCACCAGCCCAGGGTGCCCAAAGCCCCGTCCAACCTGGCCTTGAACCCTGCCAGGGAGGGGCCAAAGATCCATACCAAATTCCAGCATTGTCCTTTGAGACCCACATGTGAAACAGCTCTGCTGTTTCTGTTGCTGTACTCATCTGTATTGCAAAGAGAAGGCAGGACTGGAAGGACAACAAATCATGGCGGTCTAAAATTACCAACTAATTCGCTTGCATAATCTGGCTTGTGTGCCTCAGGTTACAAACAGAACAGCGAGCAACTGAAACACCTGCTCATCTTGTCTGTGTTTACCATCTCTCTTAAATCAGCCTAATTGCAGAATAAGCGTATGTGTACGCTATTTAGCTGAACACTGGGTTTCTCTTGGCTACCTTTTTACTATCTTGTGTGGTACTAAAATCGCTGTAATTATGTAAAATGACTAGTGGTTTTTCCATGATGCTTTCTTTAATAAGAACAGAATCTGTGTCTGAGTTTGGTTGTAACTTACTACGTGCCTAATTTCTGTAAAATGACAGTGGTATCAGAAAATCGCTGAGAAGAAAAAATATATTTCTCCTTTAAAAAAACCCATCATTTTACAAAAGATCCACCTTCTTTTTCTTCAACAGTGGACTTAATATACTGTTCAAAACTGGTTTTGTTTAAAAATGCATTAGCTATTAAGCTTTTTTCCTGTCAGTTTTTATTTACACCACGGGATTTTGTAACAAACTACATGTGGTTTTGTTTTGTAGCTAAAATATTTTAAGTGCCATAGCTTGTCCTGATAGGATGACCTGTGTTATACAATTGAACTAACTATTTTAAAAAGAAAACAAGTACTTTCTCTAAGAGGAAAATAAGGATAGGGAGAAGAAAGCTTGTGTGGGACTTGGATAGGGAGAAGGAAGCTTGTATAGGATACTGATTTTATTAATATGAATGGAGTGAAACTGAAGAAATAAGACAACTGAGAAACTGAATTGTACAATCAAATTTTTATCAAGACATGTTTGAATATTCCTGGTAGGATATGTGTAACTAATGCTAATTATTTAAGGCTTTTGAATACAAATAGCCATAGGCAAGTCAACAGGTAGGGGAGATAGTTGGTTTTCTCACTCATTCACAAAAACTCATTAAGGATACGGCAATACTGAGAAATGCTTGTTAAGCAGCCTGCTCTCACTTAAATTTTTTTCTGAGTTTTGAATCCTCAGTCAAATCAGGGAATGTGTTCTCTCTCCCCCTTCAGATATCTTGATTTTCAATGTTTCTTACACTGACTTCTGCAGAAATTCAGTAGGATAGAAGTGAAAATAAAATTTGCTTTCTCTTTCAAACCTCTTGACATACATTACATCATCTTTTGGCATGACAAAAGGAAATGAAAATACCTACTATTTTTGTAAATTCCTTTCTGAGAACTGCTGGTCTTCAGTGACACTGTGTCAGACTAGGTGGAAAAGAGATCTGTAGCTCTGGTAAAGTGCAGAAGCATTTTCCAAAATAAACTGTATATTTCAGTAAGAATTCTCATGGGAAAGTGTTCTACACAAACTCCTGGTATCAACATCATTTTACCAGATCTCACAGACTACATGCTGTATTAATTTGGCTAATAAGCAGTTTGACACCTTGATGACAGTCCTAGAACTTAGGAATGGTTAAATAAACCAAGAAAATGTGCCATCTAGCTAATGATACGCCAGCAGAAGACCGCAGAGATAATTAGAGGCATTCTCGGTACAAACAGTCTCATTTGCTACCTGGTTTACGCCTAACTCACTGGATGTGAAATGTCCTAGGGCATGTCGGGCATATGAACAACTGACAGGGTTTCCCTGATCGCAGAGTTTCATTTTGGTTTAAGTCTGGTGTTCCATGGAAGTATAGAATTGCCTTTGTTATCTTGGGGGATGGGGGAGCTTTGCTTTGAAAATGCTTGTGGCTGCAGACAACGTCATCTGCACTGTAATACGCTGCAGCCTAGCCATATATTTTCATGTAACTGCCAGAAGCTCCGTCAAATTAGGCTGAAATTGGCCAACAGTCCCAAACGCTAAGAGGGAAAAAGCAGGCATAGCAATACATACACCTTATGACCTTCAGTTCTTAGAAGCCGGATTAAAATTATTTGCTTTTAACATTGAATTGACAGAATTCTTGCACACTTTTTTTTTAGTGACTGCTTACTAATAACTTCTGTTTCCTAGTATAGTAAGATATAGGATCCACAGATTTTCTTCTTAAAAGCCCCTGAATTTTTAATTCAGGAGTGCATGTGTTCAGGTACTTTCCCCCTTGAACTAGGGGGGGGGGGGGGGGG
>Ga0065711_1050061_pt1 | contig 11008 bp, 5 predicted proteins | sample Hoacrofraction12_FD_59098 | JGI IMG/M metagenome (GOLD analysis project Ga0065711, IMG submission 59098) | Hoatzin crop microbial communities from Cojedes, Venezuela - Epithelial fraction 12 v2 (version 2) | ecosystem: Host-associated > Birds > Digestive system > Esophagus > Crop | place... | reverse complement strand
GTCCTCGCAGCCCTCCGCTGGACTCTCTCCAGCAGCTCCTCATCTTTCTTGAAGTGGGGAGCCCAGCACTGGACACAGCACTGCAGATGGGGCCTCCCCAGGGCAGAGCAGAGGGGAAGGAGAACCTCCCTCGACCTGCTGGCCACACTCCTCTGATGCACCCCAGGATCCCATTGGCCTTCTTGGCACCCAGGGCACGCTGCTGGCTCATGGTCAACCTGTCATCCACCAGCACACCCAGGTCACCACCTTTGAACCAGGACCTTTTGCAGCAAGCAAAGCTTCTTCCAGAGCCTGCCTGCTCTCCCTGCCTTCACCACGCCGGCACCAGGCACACAGCCGGCCCAGAGTCCCCGGGATCACGCAAGCGTTGGCCATGACAATCACCTCTGGATCATCTCTGCAGCACAGCTGGATCCCTGCATGCCAGACCCCGGCATCGGCCAGCACTTTGTACATAATTAACCCTCTTGATGTTGCAACTTCAAGGAAGTTCAGTCTGGCTGCTGGCAGCGAAATGCCCAGAATCCGCTGACACCAGCGAATTACACGGCGAGGAAAGCTTTGGGAATTTCGCTTCGGCAACAAAGGCTGATTCTTTGCTTCCGCCCACGCTTTTCGATTTGGATGATGCCGCTGACTGCGTCGCGTTTCTCCGGCTCGTCGGAGGAGGCTCAGGCAGGGAGTGCCTGTCGAGGTGCCTTCCCCGAGCAAGCAGGTGCACCGGCACCCCGTAACGCCAACGCAGCAACGGGCAGAAAGTCTGGGCTCAGGTTCGCAGCTGGCTGCTAGAAAAGTGCCTTCATATAGATTTTTTTTTTCGTTCAATATCCAGCAGCCACCGAACGAAGAGCAACAACAGAGCACAACTTGGCATCGCACACCCCAGGATTCCTAGGACTGAGTCAGCAAAACGGTCTGTGGCAACAAGAAAAACTTGTGCATTACAGCCAGCCCCGCTCTGCTGATCCTCAAGAACACTCTGTTTGCAGGAGATAAGTGGACGCATGCATGTACGTGCACGTGAGAAAAGAGAAAACCTCTTTGACAGAGGTTTCTGTAACGAAGTTGGGGTTTGTTTTACCGTGGTACCCCCACCTGCTACCCCTCGGCCACCCAGGTTGCGAGCTGTTTGCTTGACTTCAGGCGTTGCCACTTTTTTCATAAGCAGGCTAAATTACAGAGGAATTTCCATATGAAAATCTCTCATTTGAAGACATTTCCAGCACCGCAGGGACAGCGGAGTTCGGTGTCTATTAGCAGAACATGGGAACACACGTGATTTTGAGGGCACGTAAAACAAGCAGCATGTTGTTCTGTATATGCAAATGGGGGCAACGGAGATGAAGGGGAGAAAAGCAACGCATGGCAAGAAACAGGCAGAAAATTGCACGGCTCCCTGGGAATAGTCCGATTGCAGCTGTGGTAATTTCAGACCAATTTACTTTTCCAATTCTTTGAATCATGTTAGTTCTACATCCAAGCCCAAGAAGCTGGCACAGCTGCAGAGAAGCGGCGCCGTCTCCGTGTTGGTTCCTCACCAGCCTCCCGAGGCATCACCGTGGCGTCATTTAACAGCAGCACGTTTACATTTCTCCCAGGTACGATGGCACAATGAAAAGGACAAGCCAAACTCTCTCAGCAGGGATTCCTGGGATCATCTGATTAAAATTCTACTACCAAATGAGGGACTTTGCCCTGGCCTTTCTGATACTCCTCCAGCCCCAGATCGGGAGTTTAAGGTCACCACAACACAGACGTCCTTGCACTTCCTCTTTTTACCACAGATTAAAATCAATCTCAGCAAAGAAAGAGCTATCAGGATATTGGTTTGGGCAGCAGCTTCAACCAGACAGCCAGGTATCTGGAAATACCGCCGGGCCACCAAGCAGCTCCATCCTTCGGCACACGCTGGCTCCAGCACGCGTGTGCTGCGCTGCCAAGCCACGCCTGCACCCAGCGCATCCCAGCCGGATCTACCGCGTACTCAGCCCCACACATCTGCCTGTAGAATTCTGTCAGGAAACCAAGGCAGAAACACACACACATGCAGGGTTCATCACTGCGGTTCCCAGTGACTTCTTGCAGACGGATCAGGATACTTCAGGAAATCGTAACACCGCAATTCACCTGCTGGCAGCTGTTTTCCGAACCGGTCTTTCGGGGAATGACCTATCTTGCAAACACACACACGCACTCACACACTCCTGCTCGCACAAGCTGAACTCCACGCCTACACTACCGATATGCTTTGTGTCTTTTTTGGGAACACCATATACACATTTTCAGCAAAATAGCTTCCATTTCAGCTTGTTCACCAGGTGAGGCTCCCTCCTTCCTCTCTTCGGCTTCTGATGAAACTACTTTTAAACAGGAGGAGAAACCAACCAATACACTGCAGCCTCACTCCCTTGCCCACGCAACCCTCCAACTCGGGACTCAGCATCCCCTAAGAGACGGGGAACAGTGTTAGTCCTTGGAAAAATCACCGGCTCAGAGAAAGGTGCCAGAGGCGGTTGTTCAACCTCTGTTTGTGAGATGTACTTGTTCTGGGGTGTCCTTCCTCTACCTTGGCACTAAAATAGGTCCTTTCAAAGCCTTTTCAACTACTGTGGTGATTTGACGCCACTTTTCTTCTGGTGCTTGGGTATGTTCCACTACAGCTTTACTGGTTTATGTCATGGACACCACTGGCAACCTTACAGCAAGAGCAGCAGCCTGCACGCAGACCGGCCGGCAGCACCCAGCCTGGGCACAGCCTGTTCCGCTACCCATGCACCTGAGCTCAGGCTAAGGGGAAGGTCGGTCTCAAGGTTCTCCCCTTTGCTGGAGTACCGCACAGCTCATCACCCCCTCGTTTTGGGGAGCAGCCCGTGCTCAGAACAGACAGCAAGTTCGAGCTTAGCGCAGGGTTGGGTCTGTACACAATATAAACTCCAAGTATGTCCTCAGAGCAACTGGACAGATTTAATTCTGTGACACCCTCCCCAGAGACATTCATTTACCCTGTGCAGGTAATGGGTCTGAATGCGGGCAGTAACTGCAAGGTAGATCCTCAGCCATCCCCACAGTTTCTTCAGATAGAATCCTAGAATGGTGAGGGTTGGAAGGGACCTTGAAGATCATCTGGTTCCAACCCCCTGCCATGAGCAGGGACATCTTCCACCAGACCAGGTTGCTCAGAGCTCCATCCAACCTGGCCTCGAGCACTGCCAGGGAGGGGGCAGCCACAGCTTCTCTGGGCGACCTGGGCCAGGGCCTCACCACCCTCATGGGGAAGAATTTCTTCCGAATATCTAATCTCAATCTGCCCTCTTTTAGTTTACAGCCATTCCCCCTTGTCCTATCACTACACACCCTTGTGAAAAGCCCCTCTCCATCCTTCCTGTCAGCCCCTTCAGGTACTGGAAGGCTGCTCTAAGGTCACCCCAGAGCCTTCTCTTCTCCAGGCTGAACAGCCCCAGCTCCCTCAGCCTGTCCTCGGAGGAGAGGTGCTCCAGCCCTCCGATCATCTTCTTGGCCCTCCTCTGGACCCGCTCCAACACATCCACGTCCTTTCTATGCTGGGGGCTCCAGAGCTGGACGCAGGACTCCAGGTGGGGTCTCACGAGAGCAGAGTAAAGGGGCAGAATCCCCTCCCTCGCCCTGCTGGCCACGCTTCCCTTGATGCAGCCCAGGATACGGTTGGCTTTCTGGGCTGTAAGCGCACATTGCCGGCTCATGTTGAGCTTCTCATCCACCAGTATCCCCAAGTCCTTCTCCTCAGGGCTGCTCTCGAGCCACTCTCCGCCCAGTCTGTCCTTGTGTTTGGGATTACCCCGACCCACGTGCAGGACCTTACACTTGGCCTTGTTGAACCTCATGCGGTTCCCGCAGGCCCACCATCCGATGCACAGGACCAGGCACGGGTGAGCCCTTCCACATCAATCACTGCTAAGTAGCATCTTGGAGGGCAAATCCAAAACCCACCTATTAATACCACCACCTGCCCTGGGATGGACCTCTGTACGCAACTGCATCCACCAGCGCAAGGCGCAGCCCCTGTCGCGGCTGGCACCCAGCCCTCTTGCCCCAGGTCTCAAAATGGAGCAGTCGGTGCCATCGGCTAGAGCGAGAAGGCTCCCAAGAGCACAAGCACAGAGAGCCGACATCCACGGCGGCCGGCTGCCTGCGTCCACACCGCGCCTCCCCCCACGCGCCACGCCAGCCCCAGCGGCATCTCTCTCCTAAGCGCAGGGGACCACAGCAGAGCGAGGCCAAAGTAACTCCTTTGGGTGCGTAAGATACTAAATAAAGTTATCGACCCTCAAGCCAGAGGTCTGGTGGAAACAGCACACCTCCCGCCATTGCAAATGGCGGGCGCTGGCTGCTGGATCTGCTCCTTTTGCTCAGGAGGCCCTGGAAGGGTAAACAGCCGCTGCTCACAAACCCGGCTGACTTGTCCACACCACCAGCATGCCAAAGGCTCACCTTTCCCAGAAGGACACGTATTGCATTGGAAGGCTTTGGAAATCAGAGAAAAAGTAGCAGGAGAAGGTTAATAGACTGCATTCATGCAATCCTTTTCTGGGGAAACTCCATCCCTTCAGCATGAAGGGAGCGAAAGCTCATAGAAACTGCCACAGACTTGTTCCTCCAGGGACACCGAGGTCTGCCCAAGCCCCGTGGCAACGCAATGCCCAAGAACAGCACCAAGCCTTACTACAGAATTAGGTTTTGTTGTTTCTCAAACTAAGAGTCTTCTCCAGTCATCACTCCCAGCCTAGGGATCCCTGCAGTTCTCAGCCCAATCACGAGAGCCAACGGCCACCCAATCCAGCCCGGTACATACGCTGGCACTTACCAGTATTACAAACACTACTGTCTGTAACTGAGGATCCGAGTCCCTTTGCTAAGACCCCTTTCTTCCTTCTACAGATGGGGCACAGAGGGAGAGGCACAAGCACTCACCAAAACATCTTAAAAAGCTGAAACCCATGATTGCCTTGGGTTCGTTTTGCTCCAAGCCAGGGTCAGCAGTGTCCAAGACACCACCCTGCACACTTCCTCTCACGGAGGTCTTCAGAACTGACCTAGCAGCTCCCTAACAGCCAGTTGGCTTAAGAATATGCTTCTCGACAGGCTGTCCTCACAAGCAACATTCAACGTCAGAAATCTTCAATGGCAAGCGTGAAAACCTCCCCTATGGCCCAGGGCCTCTCCTCCACTAGGGACAGCAGGGCCCAGCACCAAAACTGCAGCAAAGGTCACCTACAGAAAGCTGTTTTCCTCCCGGGCTCCATGCAGCCAGGAGGGTAGGGGAGAGCCAGCACAAAGCCCCACACCACTGGCAGAGGACATGCACTGCTCGTGCCTGCCGAGGATCCCAGCGGGTAAAGACCTGCAAGGCACCCCTGGGTCAAGGCTCAGAGCGAGAGAAGATGGACAGGCGGAGAAGGGCACAGGTAGAGCAGTCAAAGTACAGGCTGGTGCTAGAATAAGTCCGGGGAATCAGCATCCCATGGCATAAATCTCAGCCTAGGGACAGGATTAGGCAGGGGAATAGTTGGGTTCATCCCTTCAAGAACTTTTTAAGCCTCTGACTTTTTCCCGAGACTTCTTTCCCTCCCGTAGCCAGGGTGGAGGACACATGCAGCACTCCGAGCGGCAGTAAGGCACGCTGTCCCCCCACAGCACCCATCAGCACCGTGGGGTGCTCAGCTAGTAAAGAGCATCAGACCCCCAGATGGAATTATCTCCAAAGTGTGACAAACCAAAGTGCTGCAAACCTGTCTTAGTGGATAGACCCAAGACTAAGTAGCTCTTCTGTCCTGGTTGGGGCACACTCCTGGACCTCTCCAGACTCCCAGGACACGCCATGGGTCTCATTCTGGAGTTTTTACTCAATTCCAGAGGAGTTTTTTACCTGAATAACGGTTTAAGTCAAAGCAGTACAAAGGCTCCAACCAGTCCCTGCCTACGGACCACACCGACTGCTCTGGCTCGGTCTTGCACTGGGGTGGAGACAGCAGAGCCAAGACCCATCTCTGCCCCGACCTTGGGCTCTCATCAACCTTTTCCCCTTCTGTGCCTATGTTAGGAAACAGCCGAGTGACCCTTCTGAGGGATAAATCCCCGAATTTGACGCCTGAAGGACAATTTTTCTCTCTCTCCTTGCAGCTCTCTCCGACTGTCTCCCTCCTCCCTAAAAGAAAGTTACACGACTTTGCTGGAGGAAAGGGTGAAATTTCATCCTGGATCAAAACCCATGAGCAGAATACCCTTGTGATGGTTCACAGAATACGTTTTGTATGCAAATATCATACATGCAAAGTGAAAATGAGTCATTTCACAGCAGCTCTGGCTCTAGGCACTGAGTGACTTCTCCTCTGTGACTCCTACACTTGCCTGCTTCCCCTCATTCACCAACTCCATCCCTGTCAGCCCCAGCTTCTGTGGTTTCCTCAGCCTGTTTGCCTGCTTCGGCTCCAGTCACTTCAGATAGGATATTAGCTAGGAAGGAAGGAGGGAGGCTTTTTTTGCTCTTAGATTTGTTTTACATTCTGGTTTTTACAGCTTTGAGGTTTTCGCTTGCTGCTTTCGCCATCGGCTTCAGCTGCTGCGTGTTGGCTCCAAAAATCCGGAGAGGCCAACAGTTTCCAAAACACAGCAGCGGTATTTGTATTGGCTTCGGAACTTGCTTGGGCATGGACATAGCTTGGCTTGCTCTCCCCACATACACGAGCTGCTTTCTTTCATTAGGGCTGTTAATTGTTTGCTTTTGAGATCTAGATGTGGGGGCAAATCCATTTTACAGTAGGAGCGATCAAAAAACAGGAGGAAAAATGTGAAGTTCACCACCAGGTTTGTCTCGAGCTGGTCACATCAGCTCAGAGATCAAGGGCAGAATGAACCCTCTGCCCTCCCAGTCCGTGAGCGAGGGAGAGGGGAAGCTGGAGGTTTTGGCTGCCTGGATGGAAAAACAAATACCCTCCCACAAATGAGCTCTTCTCACAGCCTTGGTATAGTGCTGGCAAAAGCCACCTAGGAGCAGCCTCACAGAAGGCAACGGGTCTGCAGAGATCAGAGCAAATCTGGGGGCCTTGAAGAAGATCCCTGCGGAAGGTCTGCAGCCATAGCTCGGACGAGATGCACAAGAGCCGTGGAGGACAGTGAAAAGCATGATGATGATGAAACGACACCCCCCCCCTTGCCCCCTTTCCCCAAAAAGCCAGAAACCAACCCAAAATCCTACTTCTCTTAAATCAAACAGTAGCTAAAACAGCAAAAGGGAACCCAGGTTTCACTTCAAAAAGCAGGGCTTTAATATTATCCGGCCATATTTCTGGCAGCGCTGCAAACCCCAAAGCCAGTAAATAGCAGAACGCATAAAACCCGGCTGCAAAAGGGAGCGACGAGCCTCGGCTCTCACGCGGACCGCCAGCCTGGCTGGGCACACGGACGGGTCTGGAGCAGCCATCGCCTTCAGCCGCGAAGCTGAGCCATTTGTCTGCTGTTTACCTCCCCACCCCGTGTCCTCCCCCCTCTTCCTCCCCACCACTGACCTCCTCCTCCTCGCCGCCAATCAGCCAAGCCTGCCAGCACAGGGGTTACAGCATGACATAATTGCAACATGCATAAACAACATTTGCCATTAAGGGATACTTTTAATGAGAAACAGAGCTGCGAAGGGGAAGCATCAAAGTGGCTCACGGAAGGAAACCGCCTGGAACAAAATCCTACTTGATGCCCCAATTAATATGTTCCCTAATTCTATTTCCTGCACTTGTGGTCCCGCAGCCTCCTTGCTTTAATTTCTTTGGGAGGATGAAGAGGAAGGAACCTGGAAACGCAGCGTCTTCATGGCTGACTTGATGTGCAGGCAATGCGCATATTAGAACAAATTAGGGAATTAAAAAATAACCGACGACAGACTGAGGAAATGTCATCCCCAGGATAATAGTATTAATTGAGACCTGGGTTTTGCAGGCCAGGCCAGCTCTAGGAAAAAAACCAAAGCTGAAAGCTGGAGTAATATGACTGGATTAATGACACGGGGAGGTTTTTCACTCCACCACTATGTTCTGCCCAGCTTCGATCTTTAAACCCAGGGACATGTTGCGCGCGTTAGCAGCATCTCCCGAGCACAGCAGAGGCAGACGTCGTATCGGCTCACAGGCATGGCAGGAGAGCGGTCCGCAGCGCTTCTGTGCTGCAGGACAAGCAGGATGGTCAATCCGCACCCCAGCCCACGTGAACGCAAGCATATTCCAAGGAACTTGAAGACAACATCTCTCGCAGATCTGTCACGCTGTGAATGAAGTGCAGCTGAGCACCTTATGTTCTCCCGACCTTGAGTTTGACTCCAAAGAGAGGAGCGGAGTCTACTGTTTACATTAGCGTTTACCATATGCACGTTGTGTACAGCTGACAGACTCTGCATTCAGAATCTAACGTGGTCTGTGCATCTCTCTGGACAGGGTTCTATTCAGAGCAAAAGACACGAAAACAGTTCCTATCAATTAAACACGCCAAAGCCGAGCAGGGAAAAAGGAGCAAAAGAAACAAATACCCTTATGAAAGGGGAGATGCTTGGGAAGATGAACCATCTGGTGAACATCTCTGTTTAACCTTCACCACCAACTTGAAGCTAAGCAGAGGCAGAAGACTCAGAAATGATGTAAGCTGCTTTTTCTTTTGCCTGGATCCCTATGGAGACAAGGCTGGTGCGATCAGAGCCTGTCTGCCCACAGCTACCTCACCACCTCCAAGCCACAGATCTTTTAGCTGAAACACTTTTTCAACAGAGTAAAGATCTCAGAGTTACGTAGCTCCTACTAGCACCGTACTACAAGGAAGCCAGGTGGAAAACAGTTCCCATAGTGGTCCAAAGGAGGGAAACCCCAAAACTCTTAGCAGACACCAGAGAATCCTACAAGGTAGGAAATCACAGCAATTCAGACTTAATTCGCTCATTAAACAATTCCTTTTACAAAAGCTCTTCCTCTCTCTGCAAGTCCAGGCTGTTAGATGAAAGCACCCCAAATTATCCCAAAGCCAATTACTGCCTTCAAAACGCTGGCAGAAAGGGGATGTAAAACTTCCAAGCCATCTCACACAGAACCTTGCTTTCTGCAAAACTTCAGTTCTCACAAGAGGTCCAAACAGCCTAAATGACTTCAGCTACAATCCCTAACTATAATCACAGAAATAAAGAATACCTTCTTCCTCTGACGGAGCACTGCCCGCGCAATAACCAGCTGGCAGTGTATCTGCAGACCCACCAGACGGAATCAAGCGTGATCTGATGATGCCATCTGCATCTGGGCAGCACAGGCCAGAGCAGCAAACAAGCTGCAAAAGCACGACTCAAAATCCTCACCCACACTTCCAGGGCTTTGCTCTGGAAACAGGGAGGAGGATTTTGAGTCGTAACTCTGGTAAAAGTAATACTTTGCATAATTCACAGCGAGGAAGAGGATAGGAGGGATGCTGTCTCCCACACTCCATCAGCTGGGGTCAGGACTTTTAAAGGGCGAAGGGGGAAAGGAAGAAACCAGGACCAAAGTGATGAAGGAGCAAACTTCTCCCGACTTCCCGCCGTTGAGAAGTTCCAACGAGGTGTTAACAATGCCGCTTACACCTCGCACCGCCCAGCCTCCTCGCCCGCGTGTGCCGCAGCACAGCTAGTGCAAAGCCAGCGCCTGGCTCGGGTCGGTCCAGCGCCTGCCAGCCCGGTCGCCCGCCTACCCCACGGCACGGTCCGAGCACCCATCGCCGAGCCGCACCTCCTCTCCTCTGGGATCTGACGTACGGGGGTTTCACTTCTATTCCCAGGCACTCTCGCCAGGGCTGCGGGCACGGCGAGCCTTCGGCAGCGCTCTGTACGTGCGAAGGATTTCACGGAAACGGCCCCACAGCGGCGTCAGCCGCGCTGGCTGCTGGATGGCACACGCGCTGCAGCCAGACGGCCCTTTCAATGCTCGCTTTCCTCATCCGAGTTTGTTAGGGAGACCAAAGCATTTGTTTATGGATACAAAAGACAATGACAGCTGGTTTAAATTCTTGGCATGAGAAGTGTTCTCTGTTGAAATCAGTCTTTTTTCTTTTTCAAAAACAAAATTTTTAGCCAGAGTTTTTCTTTACTGTCAGCATTTTCCCAAGTCAATTGGATTCATTTGGAATAATTTATCAATATCTTTACTGAACTTGCCAAATCTGTTTGCAAAACGAGAACGTATTTTTGCTTCTTAGCACAGATACTGTTTTCAGAAAGCAAAGTCTGCAGCAATCAAAAGTGTGGAGGCTGATTTGTAAAATTAGTTTGCCAAAGAGATTAAAAATGGATCTAGCTTCTAGAGCATTTCAAACCTTATAAACCAGAAACAATCTGAGATGACAGCTTTTGAAATATTTTTGATAAAATCTGTCACCAGCTCACACTGGAATTTGCTTTGTTACCGAGAAAATCTTCCTCCTTGCGCAGTTCCACATTTTAATCTCTTCCACATTGAAATTGATGGAAATTAAATTTCAAAGTGGATTTTACAATGGGCTTGAGTCTTTGCAGGGAATCTCAGAACATAACATTGAGCATTAGATGTAAAAAAAGCAGTTTCTGAACATTTGTAGACTCCGCTATCCAGAAATAATTTCAAAACGGTCTTATTAAATATGAAGTCCATGAGAAGCACTGCATTTCCCTCTGACTGAGAAAATATTTAACATATGGGAAACCATTAAAATGGTACATGATGAAGCAATAATCTGGGCAAGATTTACCCTTGGCTTAGGTCAATTTGGGGACTGGAGCATCTCTCCTACGAGGAAAGGCTGAGGGAGCTGGGCTTGTTCAGCCTGGAGAAGAGAAGGCTGAGAGGGGACCCTAGAAATGCCTCTAAATATCTGCAGGGTGGGGATCAGGAGGACGGGGCCAGACTCTTTCCAGTGGTGCCCAGTGACAGGACAAGGGGCAATGGGCACAAACTGAAGCAGAGGAAGCTCCAGCTGAACCCGAGGAAGAACTTCT
>Ga0065711_1050060_pt1 | contig 11008 bp, 5 predicted proteins | sample Hoacrofraction12_FD_59098 | JGI IMG/M metagenome (GOLD analysis project Ga0065711, IMG submission 59098) | Hoatzin crop microbial communities from Cojedes, Venezuela - Epithelial fraction 12 v2 (version 2) | ecosystem: Host-associated > Birds > Digestive system > Esophagus > Crop | place... | reverse complement strand
AGGCATTTATAAAGTCCCCTCTCAGCCTTCTCTTCTTCAGGCTGAACAAGCCCAGCTCCCTCAGCCTTTCCTTGTAGGAGAGATGCTCCAGTCCCCTCACCATCCTCGTAGCCCTCCGCTGGACTCTCTCCAGTACCTCCTCATCTTTCTTGAACTGGGGAGCCCAGAACTGGACACAGTACTCCAGATGGGGCCTCCCTAGGGCAGTGTAGAGGGGAAGGAGAACCTCCCTCGACCTGCTGGCCACACTCCTCTTAATGCACACTGCTAGCTCATGGTCAACTTGTCGCCCACCAGCACACCCAGGTCCCTCTCCACAGAGCTGCTCTCCAGCAGGTCCACCCCGCGCCTGTACTGGTGCATGGGGTTGTTCCTCCCCAGGTGCAGGATTCTGCACTTGCCCTTGTTGAACAACTTCAGGTTCTTCTGCACCCAACTCTCCAGCCTGTCCAGGTCTCACTGGATGGCAGCACAGCCTTCCAGTGTACCAGCCACTCTTCCCAGTTTTCTGTGATCAGGTCAGGTACAAAGTTACACCAGCGTAACTAACTGCTCCTGTTCACTCAAGAAGCAAGATTAATGCAAAACCTAATGTAACATGGCCAATTCTACTGCTGCCTGGCCTATGAACTTATTCGATCAGTATGTGTGCTGAAAAATCCTGCATGAATGTACTTCAAATCACCAAGTCTGTTTTTCATTTAATGATAGCTCTAGTTAAACTGGTGCAATACCAAATACAGACCAAGATCAAAAAAAAAGGAATGAACAACTGCGAGACAGGTGTTCAAAAAACATGTAGATATGGCACTTCAGGACATGGTTTAGCAGGCATGGTGGTGTTGGGTTGACCATTGGACTTGATGATCATATAGGTCTTTTCCAACCTTAATGATTCTATGAAAAACAAAGACAGGGAAAGGTCTAGCCAGGGAAACAAAAATACTCCATCCTGCCAGGAACAGTGCCTCTAGCTTCCAGACAGGAAACGCTTACTGCCTCCAGAAAAACCACTGGCGTCAGGAAACAGCAGAAGTACCACGAAACTTATCTCACAGCCGAAACGAACGTGGAATGAGAGGAGAACACTAGAAAAGCAAGGTAAAGACTAACTGTCTGGCTATCAAACAGATCTTTGCTTACAAATAAGTAAGGTGAAAATTTCTACTTTACTGATGCTTCTTTTGGGGAAAGAATTAGTAAAAAGGATTCTTCCAGTCCTGCTGAAAATAAACAAAAAAGGCTAGGCTGAAAAGATAGAGCCCATTCAGCATAGACTGGGCAAGAGAAGGGGAATGATCTAGCAGCCTTTACAGACAGACTCCACTGGCATTATAAAGAGTGCAAACACTAGTTAAAAAGCACAAAGCAAGAAAAAGCTGAATGTTTGTCATTTAATGTATATCTGATGTTGCACCTATGCTGGATATACAATATATGCCAACAGGAGGAGTTATTCTGGCAGCACAGTTATTCCACCAACAATAACATCATATACTATGCCAGAAAATATGCCATGTCAGCACACAGCAGGATTTAGCCAGGTTGATGCGACTTTTTCCAAACATTTTTCACTGACAGCAACACAGTAACTGTAACATAGACTGGGGACTAAGCAGAGTTTCCGTATGCAAAAAATTGCTGTATCAAATGGCTAGAGAAGTTAGTGCAAAAACACCTACTCGTGGCTTTGAAGACTTAATCTTGTGAAACTTTCTCAGTCCTCATAGCCTCCTTAATGGTATTCAAGCACAAAGGAACATGGGGGAGTTTGTGAATCCCCTGTAAGCCACTGCACATTAGCCAGAGGCCTCTCAGTCCTATACTTCAGGCGATGCTCTGGGTCACACGGTGCTGATGAAACCTTCGCAGTGCTGCGACATTCTGGATTGCCAGAATGCTTCACACCCAAACTTCACGAAAAAAACAACCCCACAAACCAAAACTCAAAGGTTCCTTGCTGTGCTTAATAAATTTAGCAACAGAATACAAAGTGAGAATAAAATGCACGGGACCTACAGTGCTTTTCCTCTGCCAGCTGAGGAGTGCTGCAGCAGTGCTTGATGGCACACTCAGCGAGCAACTGCCAGAAAGGAGAAAAAAGAAGTGTGGGTCAAGATGCGTCTGAACTATTCCATTTACTCCATGACTTTTAAATTAGCAAGTTACACCTCCGTTGCCAGGCCCCTCAACACAGGGAGTATTTCTGAAACACAGCTCCCCTCCCTTCATGCTTTTCAGGAGGGATTACAAAGCCTGTTTCCCCCAGCACTTTCCCCCTCCACACCCCACACCCCCTTTTACACATGCAAACTCACACGTTCTCTCACACGTCTTCAAATACACTTTGCTGGATTTTACTTTTTTCCCTTCACACAACTCATCTTAAACAGCTCTTTCTACACAATTACAGAAACATCATGATTTAGGCCCCTTTGTGCGACAGACTGTGACACATCATCCATTTCAAACTATTACAGGCACAAAAGAAAAAAATGAAGCAAGCATAATGCAATTCCTAGAAAAGCTACTGTGCGTATTTTCTCCATTATTTAGAACAGCTAAACATTTTCTAACTATAGTCTCCAAACAAACCTGTGTTATTTCAGGTTCTGAGGTAAAACCACACTTTGTGGTTTTTAAATAGTAACACTGGTAATATGCCTTCAATTACACCTTTTTTAGTAAAACTTTAAAAACCCCAACACCTTAAATCAGATTTAAAAGCTTCCTAGACCACAGAAACATCACATCTGGTAAACTGAATTAGTACAGAAGATACCGCCTCAGGCCAAGAGTACTTGTTAGCTTAAATTTGAGATACAGTCCTCAAACATCGGGATGATTTTTTTCCTCCAAAAAGCAGAGTAAATAATTTGTAAACATTACAAAAGCTTCTTGTTTATTTTTTAAATCAGCTGCAATCCTCCAACTTGACTTTGAATCCCGTCACAGTGACACCCGCAGTGCTGCTCTGATGGCCTTAAATATAGCTCTCCTGAGCCGTCTGCATCCAGATAAATCTTAGATGAAACAAGTATCTTAAATTGAATGTAACACATAGGCTTTCAAGTTTATTTCCAAGTCAAAGGTATTTGTTTAATCAGCAATAACAAAAGTCAATCCTCTGTTCGCCTTCAACATAAAATACCACTTTCTCTGTGAATTTATGATCTGCCACAGTGCCTTTCAGTCCTTGCTTTCTTTCTACTTGCAAGTTGATCATTATGAATTTCAAAGTGCAGTAGATGATTACACTGATTTCTTTTCTTGCTGCTTATCTAAACCTAGTGTCAACACTGGAAAAAAGTTACTTAGCGACACATGTAGTTTGCTTCTGAAATATATCTTCACTTGGAACACCAGCAAAGAACGGTTACTGTAATCTCAGTTTAAACAGCTAAAAGCAATATCCCACAAGTCAAGAGTGTCCAGCACAAACATTTACAAAATAACATGAAATGTCTGTAATAAACAAATGGGACAATACGTAGTTCTTCAAGTACCTTTTCTACCCACAAAAGATATCCACTGAGTAGCAGGCTACAAACACCATTCACAATGATTACCCACCCCCCCCAAACTCTGCTTCAACTCCAGCATACCATTACCCACAACAACAGGACCGACTGAACATGCACAATGCAAAACCTCACCCTAACTCTGCTGACGCCACAGTTTTCTTGCCAACAGATGCTTTGGAACTAGTTACATAGCACAACGGAGGTTTAATGTAACTCACAGGTTGGATTCCTGAACTGGAAAACAAATGCAGAAGAGTAGCAAGAGGGAGAGGACAAATTCAATTTATCAGGCTGAGACTACAGCTGTATTGGGCACAGTCTCTCCATGTGACTGGCTCATTTTCCAGGCTTCAGGTAAATTCTCTGGATCAGGCAGAGCCAGGAAGAGAACAAAGCACTGGAGGTAAGAGCCGAAGAGGTCAGCTGGAGCAACCAGCAGCGACCAGAGAGTGCTGCCCTGTTCATGTCCTCCCAGCCGGTCACAGCGGCTCGGCAGGAACGCAGCACAAGCCCTCAGCTAGCACACCTTGTCCCTTCGGGCCACACAGCCTGACCCAGGCAAAATAAGGGCAGACAGCAGTACATTTGTCTTCTTTTCCATCTTCAAAAACAGAACAGATGTCTCAAGTAAGAAACAGTCATTTGAATTACACTAAAAGCAGAAATTGGAGCCAAAGCTAACAGTTTGTATACTCTGCAGATCACTTCAGACTAAGGGATTCCCGAAACTGCCTGCAGACAACGGGTCCAATCACACTGGCTGTCTAGGGAACAAACAGTAACACTACAAAGATCTCAGAAATTAACTGAGAAGCATCCTCTATTCACTCAGCTTTTTACAGCTGGCAGGGGCCAACTCTGCTCCAACACAACACACCAATAACATTCTGAATTTGCACTCAGGAAGGTAGCATTCACTCTCAGCAAGCCACATACAGACACAAAGCACATTCGCAAGTGTGACAGCTCATGGCACAGATCCTCAAACTTGAGCTTGCACACAGGACATCCACAGCCACCTCACTGCAGAAGGACCTTGCAAGCCACCTTCACACCTTACTCTCAGCTACCTACACACATTTATAATAAAAGGCTCCTCACTTCTATCAGAGCTTCCACCAGACATACACCGAGTGCTACAGGAAACAGAAGAACCCTCGCAGAGGACAGGAGTAGCTAAAACAAACTTACAACATGGAATTTACAAACCTGCACATGAACATAAGGACAACTACATTTAGCTTCCACAGCCACTGACAATATGACTTGGTTCTTGAACGAAAATCAGCTCCTGGGAGAAAAAATGAGCATCCGACAGAGAAACCAGAAAAACCAGAGAAGATATTGACATTCGAATGAAAACCAACCGCAAAGAGCTTCAAGTTTCATATTCACAAAGGGCCACGTCTGCCTCTAGATAACCTGGTAACACTATCAAACATTACCTGGAGTTAACTATAGTTTACTAAGAGATCCCGTTCCAACTCAGTGGACTGTGATCTGGACAAACCTGTATTTGCGTTTGCCATCTCCCAGCAAGACCGGATCAATACAATCTACCTTGACACAGTGCTGGCTGTTCTTTGGAGAGTCCAGCTATCACAGCTTGCTTTCCCTCAGCTGCAAGGATTACCACACAGGTATAAATCCTAGGCTCTGGTCTCAATCCAGACCTTTCCTCCAGCTATTGAAACAAATTCAAAAAATGCTGTATGTTTTCTTGGAGAAGTGGGGAGGAGGAAACAGCCAGGGTAAACAAACTTCAAAACTACTTAAAGTTTCAAGAATGGAGCGTTAGCACCAGCTCCATTCTTCAGGCAGCACAGAACTGCATACAGTGAAGGTGAAACATGTGTGCAAGAGATTAATTTTCTCCCAAGATCTGCCTTATAACACAGGACAAAACTTCCACAGAATTAATAAATTTCCTTAATCACTGTTTTGTATTTGAATTGTACTTCTCTAACCTTGTTACACTGCAATATGCATGTGGTTTCCTTGCTACAGCTAGCATGAGACAAAAAATGAATCATGCGCTGTAACAGTGCCAAAATAAGAGAATAAAGGAGGCCCAATCACTGTTATTGAAGAGTGCAAGTGCCCTGTAAAAACCTCAGCTGCACATCTGTTTCCATAGTACAGAGAAAGGATTAACTTTTTCAGTGATTTTGAAATGTAAAAACTTAAACTGAAAAATAAGGCACATAAAATGTCAAAAAAGTTCTAGTAGTCTAGAAATGAGACATTTTAATCAGATCATTTTACCATTGGTTAAGTTGTTAAAATAGGAATTTTTATGATATAATAGTTATTTAGAAGCTTCAAGTCTGTGATTCAAAACAGTAGATACTTCCACAAATTTTATTTACTTTGCAAAAAAATGCAAGTTTTTTACATCTCTGGTGTATATTAAGTCTGTTTTCAGTAAGGAGGGTTTATACACTATTTGCTAATTACTCAACTCTGCATAAAAAAGACCACAAATGGTAACTGAAAAGTTATTCAGAAACAAATTCTGAAGTTCTCTTAGCTGCTCTTTCCATCCTGTTCTCCTTTTCCCGCTCCCACCTTTTAAGATTACCATTACCAATATAGGTATTCACAACAATTCGCTTTCTGTGCTTATTTTTGACCTTTTTGATTTGCAATGCCACTGTTCAGCACACATCCTCATATCATTCTACTGACTGAAAGCTATCAAATACTGGACTGAAGGAACGCAAATGATTCCTCACTCTTTTAAAGTCACATGCAACTACAGAAGTACTCTGCTGCCAACTTTTAGCCACTATTATTAAAGAATCCTCCTTAGAAGAGCAAAACTGTTGTTACCCACCAAAAGAAAACCATCACCTTGTAGCTACCAGTTGTCTAACTACGAGAGCTGTGCAACAGAATTTAAGGAAACAGAAATGCCAAGGTACATTCAGAAGTATTCCAACATCAAAATAGGTAGAGAATACGAATAATAAATGCAAATAAAATAGAACAACTATCTGCCAAGTCAACTTGCACATACAACTGTCCAAAAAGGAACTGTTCCATTGCAAGACTGTCATTGTTTACTTATGCTAGCAAGCCTTAACTCAAACTAAAACGTACGCTGAGTGCAGCCTTTTTAAATAACTGCTGGTCAGGCTGACGTTGTCCCATACTGGGAAGATAACAGCTACATTCAAAAAGATACCACTTTGTTTAAATTTAAATTTTGATGTAACTGGAGTAGTTTATATCTGCCCTCACTTCCCCATTAGAGAGGCTACAGCAGCTTCAGCTACATTTGCAGCTTTTCAATGGAAAAGGAGATAGTTTGTGTCAGAAACAACGAACAAGTTATTAAAACTTAACAGCTTTCCCTGGCCAGGTATAATACCTCTCGTTTCTATTTAACATCCTCCAAATGTCCAGTCACAGAGTCAGCTCAGAAACACAATACTAGAGAGGGTCGTGCTGCTGAGACAGAAGTGGGGAGAGGAAAAGGAGAAAGACAGATGAAATATGAAATGGGTGGAGTAAAAGATAAGCTACCAGAGAAGCCACAAGTCTCTACAACTCACACGCTGATGCAATATTGTTTATTCACTAATTTCACTTCACCGAAAACAGCACTGGTCCCAGTGCTGTTAAACATCTTTGTTGGCAATGTGGACAGTGCAACTGAGTGCACCCTCAGCAAGCTTGCTGATGACACCAAGCTGCCTGGTGCGGTCGACACACTGGAGGGAAGCGATGCCATCCTGAGGGATCTGGACAGGGTGGAGAGGTGGGCCCATGTGAACCTTACGAAGTTCAACAAGGCCAAGTGCAAGGTCCTGCACATGGGTCAAGGCAACCCCCGCTATCAATACAGGCTGAGGGATGAAGGGATTGAGAGTAGTACTGTAGAAGAGGACTTGGGGCTACTGACAGATGAAAAGCTGGACATGAACCACCAGTGTGCACTCGCAGCCCAGAAGGCCAACCGTATCCTGGGCTGCATCAAGAGAAGTGTGGCCAGCAGGTCGAGGGAGGGGATTCTGCCCCTCCGCTCTGATCTGGTGAGACCCCATCTGGAGTCCTGTGTCCAGCTCTGAAGCCTCCAGCATAAGAAGGACATGAAGCTGTTGGAGTGGGTCCAGAGGAGGGCCATAAAAATGGCCAGGAAGATGGAACACCTCTCCTATGAGGAAAGGCTGAGAGAGTTGGGGCTGTTCAGCCTGGAAATGAGAAGGCTGCAGGGAGACCTTACTGCAGCCTTTCAGTACCTGAAGAGGCCTACAAGAAAGCTGGAGAGGGACTTTTTACAAGGGACAAGCAGCAACAGCTTCAGGCTGAAAGAGGGCAGATTTAGATTAGATATCAGGAAGAAATTCCTTATTATGAGAGTGGTGAGGTACGGGAACAGGTTGCCCAGAGAAGCTGTGGATGCCCCTCCCTTGAAGTGTTCAAGGCCAGGCTGGATGGGGCTTCGAGCAACCTGGTCTAGTGGAAAGTGTCCCTGCTCATGGCAGGGGGGTTGGAACCAGATGATCTTTAAGGTCCCTTCCAACCCAAACCATTCTATGATTCTATAACACTGTGCTATACAAATTAACAAGAGGAGAATGTGACAAATTGTTGTCAGTACAGTAAGGGAAAAAAAAGTAATGTTTTTTAGTAGATGTCCTTTATTTCATTAGGCATTCTCTTAGCCTAGCGTAAAATAATTGTGTAAGTGACATCATCTACTTCCTTCTTAAGACTGGCCTTGATAACAAAGAAGGAAATTAATAGGCAAGTTTGGATCATGCCTGTTTCAGCATTTGTGACAACTAGCATTCCTACTTTAACTTTCTGTCTTAGTAAGGACACCTTTTCTAATCCTTTTACATTTGTCTAGAGTATCAAGATACACCAAGAAAGCAGAGCTATCGAGCTTTTTTCTAGCAACTAGGACAATAAAAATTTTGTATTAAGATGTTTTTCATGTAGAATCAAGTATTTTCCATAGTGTACTTAACTATACTACATAAAAGCCCAATACAGCCATGCCACACCTGGCAGGAATAGCACAGCAAGGCTACCACAATCACATTGCAAGTGCTAATGTGGTTACAGGAGACAGTATCTTATCCTTTTTCTGCCCGCTAGAAAGCCTTTGCCCCAATAAATAAGTTATCTGCTTCTGACACACAACATTATCAAATACTCAATGGATAAGAGAGGCACACAAAGCTACACTAAGAACTGTTTTGACATTTAACATTGCACACCCGAGGGCTCAAAAATTAAGGATACCAGAATGCAAGGTGTCCATAAAAATTAACTTCAGCATCCTCCATCCATCCACTGGATTGTGTGGTTGATGCACTGGAAGGCAATGCAAACGTTGGTCCAGTCTCAGCACATATGAGGGCTGGATGTGAGTATCTGATCCTCGTCACCAATTTCAGGGACATCAGGACATCTCTTGCCCTGTCCATAAGGGAGATCCAACTGCCAGGGTGCTGCAGGCAGATGTGTAGATTACGTGGGGCCAGTTGCTTCCCACCCAAGCAGCTGGCTGCTTACTACAGGAAAAAGCTGCAAGTATAGCACCAGGTAGCTGAACTCTATTGAGATAAGATGGAAGACACTTGCTGTTTGGATTGCTGCTCTAGAAGCCATTTCCAGGTCTCGAGGAGAAGGGCACCAAGCCAGGTGGAAGTATCCTAAAGGCTGGGTCTGGCTTCTGAACTTCCTGTAAGATCACACAGGCATACCGATTTTTCTGGAGCTGGCCTCATTTCATGGATGGCTATTTCATATTTCCTTATTAAAAAAGGCCCCATACCTTATGTATTGTACATTTTTTGCTTTACAACAACATTATACTACACTGAATTCTCAAATGCGACACAAGTCCATAAGACATTTTTACCTAACTAGAGGCTTGAAAAACAGGTCAACCTTCAGAGTACTCCTGTGAAATCTTCACAGTAATTCTGCAATGGAAGATTGTTTTTCCAAGTTTGCAAAATGAGAAACAGACACCAAGGCTAAAACCACCACCTGAAATAAGATATTGCAGGCTGCCGAAGTTGTAAGGCTGTTTTGTGTCAGTATAGGATTGTATAGGTTCAAAACTTAGCACTGTCAACAATAGCTACCTGCAGATCAACATCTCAATGTCTAAAGAAGGGCATACAGGAAAACAAATTACTTTATAAGGGCCTTGCCCAACACCACATAAACACTCTATCAATGAGGCTATCACAGACAACCCATTCTAGCATTTCCTATCCTAAGTTTATACCCCAGTACGCTCCAAAAAAATGTGGCTGTTGTCTGTAACAATTTAAATATCAACAATATTTTTTCTGATGTTAGGGCATGAGAATGTTCTCCTACACAAATTTTATACAATTTAGTAATGTGCAGACACCAGATGAAAAGACTTAGCTAGCATTATCTAGAATTACTCTATCTTTGAAACTTTTATCCCCACAACAGATTTGATTAGAAACACACTGGCTAGCACTGAAGATGAAAACAACCCTAGAAGAATGCCTTCCCTCAAGGAGGCTACAGTCTGCTGTGGTGCTTTTCAAACCAGGGGTTGTGGAATACATCTCAGTGGAAGAACACAAGAAACTGCAATAAATCCATGCTCCTGTAACCGCAGACACAGGGTGGTAAGCTTAGAGGGCTATCCAGGGCTAAGCTTCATTTAGCCTTCCCATTCCTCTCTCTCCAGGAACTGAACCCACATGACACTGTGTCAGCCCAGACATTGGCCAGTACTTAGCAGGGGTTAAGCATAATACCTGTGAACAGTCTTGTCTTTCCTTCTGTCATTTTCTTTTGCAGATGCTCAACTCTGAGAGCTACAAACACACACGTATGGCAGAAGGGGAACAATAGTGGGAAACAGGGGAAAGCTATCATAAAAAGAAGGGAGATTTGATCTAAAAAAAAGATTAAAAGCATCTGTTTCAGTAATTTCAGCCTTCATCACCCTCAATTCCTCCATCCCAGCACGCATCCTTTTCCTCCTACTCTTCCTCAAGGCATACACATATCCCTTTTCCTTCTGCCTCCTCTTGTTGCCTCTACCCACCACCTTCTCCTATACTTCCTCTAAACTGGAGGTAGGCATCTCCTACTTTGTCTCAAGCCTCTTAACCTGGCAGAGAACCAAGAGCAGTGGAAGCATTCCCCCTCCTCACTTGGGTCTCTCATTACTGACTTGATGTCTGGCAGCTGGGACACAAAATTTCAGTATCTCACCAATCACTACAGTGGCTGAAAAAGAGTCTGGTTGTATGTGAAATATTCAGGAATTTCAGTGCCACGCTAACCAGTCTTTCATAATCTGAAGTATTCCGTCTGAATATGAGGAAGGATTTCTTCACTCTGAGGGTGACGGAGCACTGGAACAGGCTGCCCAGGAAGGTTGTGGAGTCTCCTTCTCTGGAGATATTCAAGACCCGCCTGGACAAGGTCCTCTACAGCCTACTGTAGGTGACCCTGCTTCGGCAGGGGGG
>Ga0065711_1050059_pt1 | contig 11008 bp, 4 predicted proteins | sample Hoacrofraction12_FD_59098 | JGI IMG/M metagenome (GOLD analysis project Ga0065711, IMG submission 59098) | Hoatzin crop microbial communities from Cojedes, Venezuela - Epithelial fraction 12 v2 (version 2) | ecosystem: Host-associated > Birds > Digestive system > Esophagus > Crop | place... | reverse complement strand
CTGCTGTAGGTGACCCTGCTTCGGCGGGGGGGTTGGACTAGATGACCCACAGAGGTCCCTTCCAACCCCTACTATTCTGTGATTCTGTGATTCTGTGAAGTGAGTACAGTGGCTGTGTAGCTGACAAGCTGACATTGCTCGCAGGAAAAGCAGATCACACTGACAAAGATAGCAATGAATAAAGAAGAGTTGCCAAGCAGCAGCACTTAGAGGTAACACCTCAGAAAAATGCAGCCCGTTGCTGTCTGGTTTATTTGTCGTTTTTTCTTAAGTGAGGGTGGGAAAGAATCGTGCTATGGAAGCAGGCTCGGCAAAGTGGGTTTTGGTGTTTTCATTTAGACTCCCTTGTAGACATGACAAAAATGTTTCTTTCTTCAGAACGTAAGATTTCTTACTCTCTTATTTATTTTAATGTTAAAGATTAAAACATCTGTATGAGGAATTAGCTACCTTAACCTACAAATTCCTGGCCTTGTCTAGAAAAAACCCTCTTTTCCATGCTGTTGTTGTTACAAGAGCACATGTTGTTATGCTGTGTTACTTTTAACTTTTGCAATAGGCTTCATCAAATATGAGCTATAGACCCCTGGAACTGCTCATACTGAAGAAACTATGGTGACTGCAGTAACAAATAATGATGATAAAGGTCTTTCACATAAAGAGAAGGATGCATAGGACTTTCAGGATACTGCAGAAGAGCCTCACGCTGTACTGATTGAGAAGTCTAGTCTAGAAGTCTAGTGTGTCTTCAGCTGCATAATGTCTTCCTCTCTCAGACCATGCTTTCCCAGTTGCATATGCTGTATTCCTTTGGCATTGGTTTTTTCAGATTACAGTGACTGTCATCCTGACTTGACATGCTGTATGGAACTAAACAGAAAATCAGGAGAAACCTTTAGCGAGTCTAGGCCACATCGGCCTGAAAGTACATTATAGTGTGGAGAAGCCAGCTGAGGCTCTCGTTAGTATGTATTCTGCTGTATTGAATTTCAGTCAGATGGCCTTGGCTTCTGGGACGCTTCATTGACACGTATGTCCTTTGAACATGTGTTAGTTGCAGAAGTTCAAGTGACGTGAAGTTGTACTGTGAGAAGAAATGGGGAAAATCAAAGCTGAAGGCTTTTTATCGCCTATGAACAGTAGACAGCCTAGCAGCTCTTTTTGTAGTGGTGGATCTCTTTGTGGTGGTGGTACTCAGCAGCAGGAGTCCCCAGGCTCAGTGCCACCAGTCACCCTCACTTGCTGTTGACAGTAAGTATGGGCAGGTGCACATGTACGGGTGGACATGTGGCTCTGTCCTTTTTTTCCTCTCTCTTCTGCTAGGAGGATCCCATGCATAGACCCTGTGTTATTCCCTGCTCTCCCATTTGCCCACGGCTGACTGGTCCTGCTAGTGGGCCGGTGTTGGCTACCTGTTTGTCTGCACGCATGCAGCTCCCAGCCATCCGGAGATGCCTTCACACGGACACTTACTCAAGCCATAACATCAGAGCCTCCCTGTGGGCTGTGACTGATGGTGGTGTCCCCATTGGGGCCTTGCATTTCCCCAGGCTGTGCTGGATCCACACAGACAGGCAGAAGCTGCCTCTAACAACCAGAGCGGTTTGCTTCGCAGCAGCGCTACTCAGACTGTGCTTTGGGAACAGAGCATCACAGATTGATTTCAGGGTCTTTTTTCCCTCCCCACCCCTGTGGTTGCTGTCAGCAATACACATGGAGTGGTGAAATTCTTTGCAGGGTCCAGTGAGAGTGATGGGAAGTGGTTATGAAGGTGCGTCAATTAAGGGAGGCTTTCCACTTCGATCATGTGCTCTTTTATTCCTTGTTCTCTTTCTTTGCTAAGACCTTGAATCTCCTCTGTTAAACTTACATGGTTGCTCTTCTCTGCCGCTGCCCGATTCATATGTTAGTGCTTTGCAAGCCTGTTCCTACAGGATAGCGAGCGAGTGCATCTTAAGCTGTAGTCACGGAAGCTTGATTTGATTTCGATATTAAGGGCAAGAAAAAGCTTTCATATTATCTGGAACAATCATATTACAACTCAGCATTGTAACAGTGTGGTTTTGATACTATTTACCTCATACTCTCCATCAGCTTTGTTGAAGTGGTCCCGTCTTACCTGTCTGTGTTTCAATAGGAAATCAGAGCTCCGTGGCTAATACAGAAGCCTGCGCAGAGGGTATTTGTACCATCTACTCTAAATCATCATGTTACTTTCTGTGGGAGTGAAATCCTAGCTTTGTTAAAATAACCAAACCGAGATGTTTGAAGAAACTGTCTCAAGGCTTTGACTACGTCAAAAGGGAGTATGCGGGAAAGGAACCATTACATTCCCCATTCCCTCTCCATCTCTTCCAAAAAGCCCCAATACCAGCAGACGACTGAGGATATGCAGTGCTGAACAAACCCGAAGTACTCAGCATCTGTGGGGTATCCCCCTGGCTTGGGGTTGGTTGGCTTAGCTGCACTGAAGACCTTCCAAAACTTTTAGGTCAACAGTCTCTTAGGGCTAGGTGAAGATCTGCCCTGTTGTTTATATATGACGTGACAAGGAATTTTTAATGACTTCTTTATTGTCTTGTTGGTAACGGGTGGCAGCTGGGTGGTGGATATATGTACTAGATGATTTGCATTTATTAGTGTTGGCACCGTGAATCTGTAAGGACTTTTTTTGTACTTGATACTACATCAAGACAGAACAAAAGAAAAAGATCTCCAGGAGCCTGCGGTACACGAGATGAGACATGTGAATGGTGTTACAATTACTGAGTGGAGTGCGAGCTGATGAAATGATTTCTGGTGGGATGACTGTCTTCCTCTCAACAGCCGTACTCCCACTGACAGCAGTGCATTTGTAAAAAAGAAATGTGAAGTCCTCTTTCTTCATACTGGACCTTCAGCTCTTGTTGAATGCTTCTTTACCAGCCTTTGGAGAAAGCTTTTTGTTGTCTATTTAGGCAAGAAAAATATTAGTTATCTGTTACGATGCATATCTTGCCCTTAATATTTGATGTCTCGTCTGTTGCCTTGCTATTGGCTCATGGTTATGCACTGCACAGAAGTCCAATCGTTAGCTTATTATGAAACCGTAGCATGTCTTTCAGATGAGTGGCTTTTTGGGGGGCTACGTTACAGTCACCGTCAAGAACCATTTCTAGTTCTGCTGTTACTAGTCGTCTTATGTAAAGTATTTGTTCCTGGTTCATGGCTTCTTTTCAGAGCAATTTTACTTTAAAAAGAAATTAGAAGAAGATAAAAGAAATAAACCCAAAATGACTAGATGGGGAAATCAATGAAACATGTCACGGAGCATTCAGTGCTTCTTGGTAGTAATAGATCCTGCGTGCTGTCTTGCAGCTGAGCATAAATCAGAAATGCCAGGAAATGGGAATTTACTCCCCTGACCTGCCACCAAACGGTCTGGGGCAAGAATCTGAGCCTTTTGCTGCCTTGTTAAATTGAGATAAAGTTGTTGATACATTTCTATAGCTAAAGAGAGGTTGAGAGATCGAAACTCATCGTAAAAATGCGAGTTGTTATCTTTCTGTTCCTAACATTTACGTTGGATGCATCTGTCTATAAGCAAGAATGTTAAGCTCTTCAGTTACTTTATTTTTTAAAAAGTCAGGGATTTAGAGATGTGTTTTTGTGCTTTGTGTGACTTAAGAGAGATTTGATTGCAGCCTGTAACGGGAGGTTTCTGTAAGGGTTGTTGTAGTCAGCTTACTGCTTTTCAGACGCTGCAGGGTGGTCCCGGCACTGCGAGGCGGCAGCTGGAGCCGCGGCTGAGCTGGAGAGGGCAGGACATGGTGACTTGGCCAGTGGTTGCTGTCAGCTGTGAAGAGGGAGAAGGATTACTGAGGACATGGAGGGGGAATCAATGGATTTCTTCACTCTGCCACTGTGGAGCCCCTCCTTCCTGCGTGCTGGCTGTGCAGAGCTAGCTGGAAAGCATTGGACTCGCGCAGGTTCTCAACCCTGCAAGGGTCTGTTGGCGGAACTGCCAAATGGGCTCACAGAAACAGTGGCACCAGCCATGGAAAGCTTACAGGACGTGTGCTAGGTGATTTGTAAATCCGAAGGCTTTTAATTTTGGACAAATTTCTTAAAATTTATTTAAACAAATGTAAGCAAGTGATATTAATAAAAACAGGTAATGAGATTCATTACACTTTACAGACAGCCTTGTTGTTCCAAGATTAGAAGGAAATTATTATTCATTGAGGTTCATTCACTAATGAAATTCAAATTCAGCTTGCTGAACCTAGGAAATGCTCTGATTAAATACTCTCCTACTGACTGACTGGATTCTCTCAACTGATTTTATTTTAATATAACCTAAACAGAATTTCAATATACTGCATCGAAAAATTTTTGAAGCAACATACATGATAAAACTGGGAGGTCGCAGAGGCATCCATTCTAGGTGTGAATATCTTCACTCTGTATTTCACGCCTTTGGTCTAGCTTTTAGTTTGAAAATAATCATCTTGTGTCAGTAAAACAGGTAGTTTAATGCAACATTTATTTTTGTGGCATACCTGGTACCAAAGCAGGTGTTTGGTTTACTTAGATACCCTTTAAACAAGTGTCATGAAAACTTCATAACCTAATGAAGACTGTATGTTACATCATAGTAAGCTTGATGACATCATTGTATGTAAGGGACAAAATAGACCTTCCTTAGCATTTGATAAAAACCATGACAGTAATCACGTTTTACTGTGCATGTCTCCTTGCCTTCTCCAATTTTCTAGGCAGGGACAATTTCTGAAGGCAGATCTTGGGAACTAAATCTGTTAGTTACTAGCTGTTCAATTGAACTGAAAATTTGACTTTTTCAGCTCTGTCAGTCACTAGATAGATAATACTTCTTAGATTGAAGTGGAAGAAAAAAGGTCTGCTGTCACTTACAGCTTTTTCAAGAGAGAAGAGCAAAACAGTGCACAAGAACTTGCATCCAAAGCCAGGGAGTAAAATCCCACTACAAACATTGAATGAGATTGGGGGTTTGAATTTTTGATGTTACAACAGCAGTAACTGGGCTAATGTTTCTAATTCACGTTATGAAGTTGTGAGAATCTGTGTGGGAGCTATAGAAGCTGGTGGGCCGGGGCATGTTACACGAAGGTGTTATGTAGTGGTAGTAATGGCAAGGATTGTTTCATAGTTAGATGTGAAATAAATGGAATTTGATGAAACAAGGCAAAGAAAAATAATTGTTGAGGTGATACTTTGCTGTTTCACTTTTTAGTTTCTTTGAAGACCTAGGTAATGTGATGCTGGGAACGCTGATCATTTAGGAAGAGAGTTTGAGGCCACGGTGGTAGGAGCTCATGAGATAAAGCAGAGGTCTGTGGCCTCACAGGACGAATTCATACGTCTCATCTAATTGTCATTAGACTTCACAAAGCAGAAGAGTTGGTTTACCTCTATGCATTAATTTCAGCAGCAGTTCAGCTTCACTGTGAAACCTTTGCTTTGCTTGCTGAACAATTTTTTTTGCATTTGAAGTTGTGATGTGTAATTTTTAAATTTCATTGTTTTTTGAGATTTGAAATTTTTATCTACTTTACTGGATGCATCGGAGAACGTGCAGAAGAAAGCAAGTAATTAATGGTTTATTTGCACAATTAGTGCAAATGTAAAGTCTCATCTTCATCTCATCTCATCATTCTTCATCTCATAATTTAAGCAGATGTGAAATGTTCTCTTAAAAGTTTTATAGCTTTTTTAAATTGTCACTTTAGTAGTGATGGGCTCTTGCTGGTTTTGCTGCATCAAAGTCATCCTCTGTTTGTCATGGTCCATTGGGTTGCAGTGGAGATGACTGTCAGAGAAATACAGTTTTCCAGGAAGCATTAATTGAAATGATGGTTTTATATTCAGCATGCAGTAACTGACGGATGTAGATAAGGAACAGAGAAAATGAATGGAGTGGTGTTTCTCCATTTTTTTTAATCATTTTCTCCCTCCAAAAAAGCAACAGTGCCAGATGAAATCGCAAATGCATTTCATATGCTGCACAACATTGTAGGAAATGTTTTCTATGCAATCACTTTCATTCTCCCACAAATTTCAGACAAATTTTGGGGAAAACTTTTGGAAGCTGAAAACTTAAGGATCTGTTCAAGTGCTGGAAGCATCAGTAATAAATTTTCACAATATTTCCTAAACCTGTGTATACTATTTGTATAGAAATTTAACCTGAATCTGCATAATCATTCTAAAACACTTGGGTTGAGCAAAGAGGTATATCAAAGCTTCGACACAGAAAACACTTTAAAAAAAATAATATTCATGCTTGGGTGGACAAACAAACATAAGCCCAGCCAGTCTGTGGCTCATTGTCATACAGAATAGAAGACAGAATAAAAGATGCTGCTTTTGCCAGTAACATGTGAAGTCTGAAGTCGTGTTGAACTGGTATTTCCGTTCATTTTTTTCAGTCCTCAGTGGTTCTTTTTCACTTCCTTAGATGTTTTATATCTTTATATAGAAATGATATTTCAAATTACTTTTCTTTGCACTGCTCTTTCATTATTGTCACAGGGCTCGGTACTTAAGGGACAAGCAAGAAATAAATAAAGCATTCAGGAACAGTAGTGAAGTCAGTGTGCGTAATAGGAAAAAAAAATTAAAAAACCTTGTAGCAGGAAAGCCGTCTCCTGGTTAACGGTTGCTGGTGAGGACAGATGTCCATGGCCAGATCTTGCTGTGCTAACTGACGTTTCTGCCATCTGTATGGCCTGTCAGCGTGTGCTCGCTGGGAAGCAGCACCCCACAGATCTGCCGGTGCCGCTGAAAGTGTGAGTGACCTCGAATCCTCTTCAAGCAGCTAGGTTAGGCTTGCTCAAAACACCTTTGGGACTGCTTCAAGTAATGTTGCTGAATGAAGCAGATTATTTGAAAAAGGTAAGGAGTGCCCCTATGATACCTTCTGCTGGCAATAGTATGGAGAACTCCTGGCAGCTTTTGCAAAATAGGCATCTTGCCTTGCCTCTGATGCTCGCTCCCATTTCCTCTAGCTGTATCTCCTTGTGTACTTTTGCCTTCCCTGTGTGTTTTGTTGTCCCTTTCTGACTTTACAGTAATGCTTAGGACTGTTACGATGCGATTTCATCAGTTGGGTCTGTAGATTTCTGCATTCTCTCCTTTCCTTTCTCTCTCTAAGGCATTTGTTACTTTCAATGGGAGATAAAAATCAGATTTTGCTGAACAGGTTTTTTTGAGCGATGACCAGGTCTTGGGAGAAGGGAAAGGTTTTGATTTGAACTGAACATTGAATTTCATTTTCCAGTATTTCTAAATGATTTACAAGAAAATGAATTTCATCATTAAAGATGAATGTGCTCTTTTTTTTTTAGGTGAGTACTTAGTGAGTAATTTCACCAAGACATAGACTTACAGAAGAACGAAATCACACACATGATTTACCCTTGTCGATTCACCAGTCTTAAGCAAGATAATATTTATTCCGAAAAATGAAAGAGTACAATTAAATAACATTTATGTCTGAATTCCAACATACGTTACTTTGACTATAGTCTGGAAGATAATGGTGACCATAGATGCTTTAAACTCAGTCTAGTCCTTAACCTTACGGCGTCTAAAGAAACAATTTTTGTCTGGGAGAAAAAGCAGCTCTGACTTCCAGTATCTCTTGTTGCTTTGGAGGCTTCTCAGGCTGGGGATGTATTTAGATGTGTGTTATGATCAGTAGCGTAGGACTGGATAGGTGTACTTTTTATGGCTTCCTGACAGCAAAGTATATAGCATCATTTCAAAGCTGTGAATTCCTCGTGTCTAGGTGAATATAATTAGGATTGCAGGAAAATACCGCAGGTCTTTCCGGTACTGTTTCAGCTACCCCTTTCATACTGGCGAGCAGCCAGTCATCTGCTTGCCTGCGGGAGCTGGCCCACCACCCTGCACATACGGTCTGTGCTGGAAAAGGTGCATTTTTCAGATGTCTCTGCTTCCACTTTGCAATGTGCTTTCAAGTTTTTTCTGTTCCAGAGTTTTGTATGGCTGCTTGTAGATGCATTATATGAACGCTTCTGCAAAAACCCCTGTGAGCGCTGTCTGTGTACTTTCCCCTTTATGTATGAAGTCACCGCTGTATTTGGAGTCGGTTGTGTTTTGGGGGCCTTGTGCAAATTGTGCATGCGAGTTTTAGTGAAAATCCTTTGCGTAGAAGGGCTTTGCAGCCCTCTGAGAGCTAATCAAACTGCGCTGGTTTGGTCTCTGCTAAAGGCTTGTCCCCATGTCAGATCCCGTCAGTGGCAAGTGACTCCCCGATCTCTCACGTTGTCCTGACTTCGGTGATCTGCGTTGCCTCGCAAAAGGGCAGCTACCCAAACGGCTCATGGCCTGCAATCCATATTTCATAGGGGAAAGTGTTTTCCACACATTGGGAGCTAACTGGGAGCTCGTGGAGGAGCAGAGAGGTTTGGCATGTTATTGTTTGAATCACGGAGAATAACATCAACACGCTTCGTAGCGGCTGGAACCTGTCTGTTACAGTGTCACTAAGCACTAGGTACTGAAAATTAAATGATGTGAGGTAATCATAACTACAGCGTGCCGTTATCTGGGAGGGAAGGATAGTGTTTCTTAGAAGCTGAAGGTGAAATGAAAGTTTGATGAGTTAGCCAAGAGCCAGGAGCTACCCAACAGCTGTAATTATACACCTGAAGTGAAAGGTGAGTCAGCGGCTTTGCCTGTACTGCGGCAGGGTTGATGTGTTCAGAAAAGCATTGCTTTCATCTTGAGAGCATGATGCTTGGGCCTGGTGCTTTCACCCGAGAGGTGATGACTGTGCGAACAGTTGCAACGGTGCTGAATGAATGAGATAGAATGCTGAGTACCGTTAGCACGCTGGGATCCCGATTGCTTTGCCTGGTATCTGGAAGAGGCTGTTAACAGGGCTTTCTGCTCCTGCGGTACCCCATGGGCATTGGCACGCTTTGGGGGAGGCAAGGCCTTGCCTGAGCTGGCTGCGTGAGGAGAGGAGCCCTTACAGCCCTTCCCCGTGCTCTCTGGCAGGCGCCTTGGTACTCCTCCGAGGCTGGCTCCCAACTGCAGTACTCGCGTTGTGTCGTGTTAGTGGGAATAAGCAGGAATAACTTTATGTTGCTGTTCAAAACCTACAGTTTTGTAAATGTTCCAACTGATACCAAATATTATTTGGCAGATGCGTAACCACTCATTTTGTTGCAGTTCTTTATGCTGCTGAGGGCGGTGTATGGACAGTTAGTCTACCCTAACACTTGCAAGTCTCTTCCCCCCACCCCCAAGACACTAGGCGTGCGTACGTTAATATAACTTAAAATATAGGGGGAAAAGCCCCGAAGTGGGTTGTTCAGCACAACCACACATTCTGACAGCGTTGTCCTTAAAGTGAAATGTTCTGAAGTTGAACTATCATGCAAAATACCTGCATTTTCATATCGATTTAAGGAACCATAGCATTTCCCTTTTACTTTCTTTGCATATATAACCTGCCACGTTAGCTGTCTTTTTTCACTGAAGAAAAAATTGATGCAGTTCATTCCAGCGACTGTGTGGCAGTACTGGCGCAACAAGAGAGCTGCCTTTGAAGCAGAACAAGATGGGCTTGTTAGAGGAAGACATTTAGATTTATAGACATAGAGATTTATACTCTGAGGTCATCAGCCTGAGGTCAGAACAGAGATGTATGCTGCTTCTACTGATACTGCCAAAAGCTGCCAACAGCTATTCCAGCTTCATCCCAAACATAATTTATTTGTGCTTTATGATCTATTTTCAGAAGTCATTGCTTACACGTATGTATGTATATTCATAGGTCTTATTAAAGTAAATCTGCTAATGCACAGACTTTTTATGGTTGAAACTTGCAGGAATTAGTACTAAATACACTCCCTAAGGATTCTGTTCAGAATGTAATGACAGATCAGCTTGCAAAAGCAAAATTTAGGTAGGAAGATCTACCTACTAGTAATATTGCATAGGTGGTACAGCTGTACTTGCTCTTGCAGAATTAATTTATAGGAATGCAGATATAAGTGGGCATTTTCTATTTCACTGCAATTTTAATTTATTTTATTTTATTTTATTTACAGGATTAGCTGGCACGGCTGCAGACCTAGAAAAAAGAAAGCTTATTTTTGGAAAAAATTTTATACCTCCAAAGAAGCCAAAAACATTCTTACAGCTAGTCTGGGAAGCCTTGCAGGATGTGACTCTTATAATCTTGGAAATTGCAGCCATCATATCTTTGGGGCTTTCGTTTTATCAGCCACCTGGAGAAGGGAATGAAGGTAAAAACTTTTTATGGAAGTAATTTGTATAAATTTAAGCAAAACCAGTCCTATATCTCAAACTGATTCCATCCCCACCCTCCAGAAGGTCACTAACAGGGAATTTCCACGTGGTTTGTTTTTCTTACCATCACATCTGGTACTGACATACTGTTTGTGTGCTTGACATTTCTTTATGCAAATAGCTGAACCTCGTGACATGTGCTAAAGGAGTTAAAGAAAAATCATAATATTCTTATAAAACTGGAGTATTTTTGTTTCTGTTTTCACCTTTGAGCTTGTGCTTGGTGTTTATTCATCTTAGATTGTCGTTTGCCACATTATAGAGGAGAAATGTGTAATTGCTTATATAACAGATGTATCCTGTATCCATGAACATGGACAGGTCTTCAGCTACTTCATACCAACTGAAGACTTGCACTTAGTGAAATTCTCTCATTTGAGTATTTTTAGTGATAGAGCTATGGCTAGTAAGCCTAGCTCAGCAGGGCCTGCTGGAGGCTAGGTCATCTTACTTGTAAACGATGCACTGCAGAGTCCTTCTGTGACAGCTGTAGAAAGTTTGAACGCCCTGCCCCCACCCCTTTTTCTTCCCCCTTTGGAAAGTACTCTGGAATTCACATGCTTAAAATATTTATTCCTCTACATAAATGCAAGATTTCCATTTCTGGCAACAGATCCAGATATCCACCCTCCCCCCCCCC
>Ga0065711_1050058_pt1 | contig 11008 bp, 6 predicted proteins | sample Hoacrofraction12_FD_59098 | JGI IMG/M metagenome (GOLD analysis project Ga0065711, IMG submission 59098) | Hoatzin crop microbial communities from Cojedes, Venezuela - Epithelial fraction 12 v2 (version 2) | ecosystem: Host-associated > Birds > Digestive system > Esophagus > Crop | place... | reverse complement strand
CCCCCCCCCCGGCACTGCTGGAATAGGAATCATTGCTATGTTGTAATACTGTCCTTAAAGGATACTTTCTTAGTGCATCTATTAGTGCTTTGTAGTGCCCTGTTATAGGTGAGTTTTGTGTAGAACTTCAGAGCAATATGAGTTTAAAAAAAAGTTAAGCATCCTGTTCTGGTAAGGACTATCTTACTGTTTGAAGAACTGGCCAAATGTGTGACCATCAGTGGAATGAAATGTAAGCTGAATGTTTAAGTACCTGAGATAGCTGCAGTATGATCCACGATCAACTTTTGCAAAACTAGAAATGTATGTTTTTGATAAACTGATTTCTGACTACTGATTTAGTTTACCTTTTACTACTTTTCATGACTGCTCTCTTGTAAGGCTATGAAACATACTTAGCAAGAACTGATCAACTCTTTGTTGTGATTTGTGGATGCCCAGTACTGGTTACACATTCAGATCAGGCTGGTCTTCATGCAACAGTGACGTTTGCATTTGTTGTTCAGTGGTTACATCTTTGATATAAGCAGAATAAAAGTTAACTAGGTCACATGCTGTGCCATCTTTTTAATGTCTAGATCTGTGTATATGTCTATAGATAACAAAAATCAGGATACGATGAAATTTATGAATTGTTCTAGTCCAAGAGTTTAATGAAACACTATGAGAAATTTTGAAAATCTCAGTGTAATTTTGAAATTAGCTTCTTATTTTGTTGCTCAGGTGCAAAAGTTTGAAATCAGGTTACACTTACCTGTCAATGAAATGAACCTTTAATAACATGCTCAGGGCACTTCAGGAGCCATGTACTGTTTCAGGAGGAGTGAGTTACTCAGTAGTTGCAAAATGTCTAGAATATTGATCAGGTGTTGCAAAATTTTTTTTCATGTGGTTTGGATTTTTTGAGGTTTCTTATTAAAAAATACAATTTCATTCACATTAGATTGTTTTATAGGGATACTGTTTTTCCGACCAACTCGAACTTTGATCTGACTTAATCCACTATATCATTTACGTAAAAGCTCCCCTTGCCGGAGTTTAGTTTATTGGCCTTTCAGAGCCCTTATCTCCTTTCCTAGAAGGCCAAGGAGTGAGATTTGCGAGATCTCTGCCTAGCTGTGCAGGTATAGGTATAACATCTGTCCATCCGCACCTATCGACAAAGCAATCCTCAGCAGTTCAGGTAGGGATGGAAATGACCATACTTCTGATCTGTTACATTGCATCGACCTTCTCTGCTCTTTAATCCCACTTTTGAGGTGAAATTTTAGTTGTGAGTTACTCATGCTTGTGGTGTCCCATGGATGTGATCAACCACTGAGGAGCTTACTCATCTGTTGAGTAACATCTACCTGTTTTTATATGTACATATGTAGCGAAGAAGGAAGCATACTTTAAAAAAAAAAACAACCAAAAACCACACAAAAAACCCCAACAAAAATAAAACAAAAAATGTTGAAGATTCACTGTATCGTCTTTTAGGATCAATTATATATGTGTAGCCACATCCAGTTTAACCATTTATATGCATATTTTTCATGTTACAAACAGGATAATCAAACATTGTAGCAAAATTATATGCTTTTTTTGGGCGCTGGTCATACAGCCACGACAATAAGCAGTGATGCTATTCATAGGCAGGTGGTTTGCAGAACTGAGCCCTCAGCTAGTTCTGACCTTTTAGTTTGCCCAGTAAGTACTTTTTCTTTGCTTTTGGGTTTAAATGTAGAAGTATTTTTAAGCCAAAGCACTTCACTACCACTAGAGAGCCGTGCTCTGAAGCTATGTTGTTTTAACCATTTTGAACTGCAGCATTCTTAGTTGTCCTTAGACAGTGTACCATGAATTTGTTGTTCTATGTTATGTTTTGGTGAAGTATAGAAAACTGGTTTTTTGAAACCAAAAGTAGGACAAAACCTGATTTTTTTTTAAAGTGTTCTTGCAATTTAATTTTTCTTTAATTCAGTGTGTTAAAATCTGCTTCACTGATAAAATTATCTGCTCTATGTAAAATACTTGATCTCTTGTATACGTTTCCACTTTACCATGTTCAGTTATCTTAATGCACGCTGTAAATTGCACTGATTCACAAGCTTAGCATGGACAGAAGTTTAAAGACCTACATCAGGAAAAGACCCAGGAAGGAAAAAGTAACCAAATTGACTTAATAATTAGCGTCAGCATATAACTTCATAGCTTTGATATAACAGAAATCTTGGGGGCTAGTTAGAGGGCGGGGTGGTTTTTTGCTCTACCTTCACTTCATATTGGTCAGATTGGATGGCTGCCTCTGTTTGAACTTGTCCAGAGACTTCTGAAAAAAAATTCATGGATTTATAAAGCTGCTGGCTTTAAAGGAAGAACATATTACATCTGTGCTGGTACAGGCAAAAGTAATTTAATAACTTGATCCGCAGAACAGAGAGTAGAAACCTCAATTAGAGTTTTGCTTTAATTGGGCTTAAGGATTAGTTTGGCTCAGTTGGATCAGATCTGTCTAATTATAAAGCTATACAGCAGATTAAAGGGAACTGAAAAAAGCATACCTGTTACTAATGTAGCTCCCTACAAGTCCTTTTAATTTTAAATTATTTTGTTTGTTTTTTCCAAATGTTGTTCTAACAGAAAAACCTTCTGGCAATGAAGTATAAGTATCATTTATGTTGCAAGTCTTAGAGAAAGTATAAGGAACTCTATATTTTTTTTCTTCTTCTTCTTTGCCTAAGGGGTTGCTTTTGAAAGATGACTTATAATTTTCTCAGGACAAATTTATGTTGGCTGTTTAATTGCACAGCCGTATTTTAGGATTCAGTCACCTGGCCACTTGATTGCACCTGCCTGCTGGGTAGTTAGATGACTAAACCCCTTAATTTGATTCTCCAGTTAATTGCGAAAAGAACTCTATTAGATTGAAATAGCCTAGATTGAAATAAAAATGAAAAATGCTACTAACTTTTTTCTCCCTCAGATTTTTTTCTAATGCGTGCTGTAAGGTTTTTTACCAAGGTTTTATTGCTGCCTCCTCTGGCTTGAGCCTTTATGAAATTTAATTTTATTAGTAGATTTCACTGATGTTATGTTTTTTGACATTTGTTATTTTGGCTGATAATGTTGTATGAAAAGGTCTCTGTGTGTGGCATATTTAACTGTGGTAGAGTTTTATTTTCCATTTGTATTCACATATTTTTGTTTTCTGTCATACAGGTGGTATGTTAAGTGGAATAAATGGTTGCAGTGATGTTTTCATAGTTGCAGTCATCGTTTTACTGGTGTGTTTAATACATGTTGGGAAGAAGTCTTTTTTTAAAAAGAGAATAGCTTCTTGTCTTCAGTGCTCCTGATTCATAACCTATTATGTCCTGCGCTAAACACAGCATTGCTCATTTACGCTGATCTCGTTCCAGGAATGTGTTGTGTAACAGCTGGCAGCGCACAACCCGAGGCATGATCCTGAGGGCCTGCAAAGTATTTCAGCAGAAGCTCTAGTCTCCTAATACCTTGCAGGCAGCGTTTGGCACTTCCCTACACATAGCACCTACTGGCTGTCCGTCTTGTACCCTGATGCTTTTACATCCCCCATAAGTATGGCGCTCAGACAAAATTTGAAGCGGTTCGTATTCTTGTTGTTGTTTGCGCACGTCTGTTGCTGTCGTTTAAGCAGGCAGGAGAGGAGTTTGCTCCTGAGTTATAAAGAGGGTTGCCAACAACAAACCTTGTACCTTCAACTTGCTGCTAGAATTACTTCTCCTCTGTTGTCTTTCTCAATCTTCTTCCTTTTGGAAACTGTACACCAGGTTACTGTACATCAGGCTACATCATTGCCAGTTGCTGGCTGTTCTTACATAGGCAATGCCAGGAGTAGTGAAGGTGGGGGCTGCACTGACAGATAACTGTTAGTTGAAGTACCACAATTTCTTACTGAGGAAAGTTTTCTCTTTTTTTTTTTTCAGCCTGAATCTTTTTATTGTAGACTCTTTACTCTCCAATGAAGCTAGCATTCTTTTTTTTTTTTTTTTTTAGAAACACAGTTTTATGATCTGTTTTCCTTTCACAATTGGGTCTTTGTGCCTTTAAACATATAAAAGAGCTACCTTGGTACTGACACCATGAAATGACACATTTGACAATGATTATTTTTCAAGAATGACTTGGATCTTTATTTTTAAATGAAGATATACATCAGTTTATCTGTTTATTAGATCACACAGTCTTCATGATGTACTAAACTGAGATTGCTTTCACAGTGTCCCTTTTCGAAAGGCCAGATTTGAAACACCTGTGTTGGTGTTTAAAATGGAACTTAGGAGTGGACAAAAATCATAAGAAAACAATAGTGAACTCGTGCTCTGCTTTGGCCTTAGAGATGCCTTAAATGCACTAAGGATGTCTATTGGGGTTAAAGTTCCCCTCACTTTCACTGCCTTTCACCAAGTAACTGGTATATGCTTGAATATTACTGGAGTCGCATTCCCTGAGTATTATTAAAATGCGCCCACACCATCTGTTTCAGAGCAGAACTTGGGCATGACAGCTGTATATATTCAAAAACCCAAGAAGAGAGTCTTACAAAGAGGCAACCCTGTTTATTGAGGCGCCTGTCTTCAGTGGAGAGTTCTGCACTTGATCTGTTCCAACTGGAGGCACTTGGTAGGCAGTCATGTTTTTGATGGGAGAGATGAAGTTCCAACACATGTAAAGTACAGCATTTCCTGCTGGCTGTCCTCAGTGGCTCTACACACAGCTTTTTGGGTTTTTGGACTCTTTACTTGGAAAATATTTTGCTGTGTCCGTAGGCTATGTAGACAAGTGACCAGGATTGCATTCTGGAACCAGATAACCACTTCTTGGGTATTTCAACCCCCAAGTTAGAGATTCCTGAGGAGGAATTTCTGGATCTCTCCCACAATTCTCATTCAACTTAACAGGCTGCCCAGGCAAGTGGTGGAGTCGACATCCCTTGAAGTGTTCAAAAAACGTGTAGATGTGGCACTTTGGGACATCGTTTAGTAGGCATGGTGGTGCTGGGTTCATGGTTGGACTTGATGAGCTTAGAGGTCTTTTCCAACCTTAATAATTCTATGATTCTATAACTTTTAGTACATTGGCCATCCACTCTGCAGAATCAAATGTAGAATAAATTTAACTATTATGTTGTTATCTTTCAGATTCAGGTTCACAAGTACACTTAGGGACCTAATTTCCCCTGGATTGAGTTTGTCCTGCACGTACACATGAATGCATAAGTCTGTGGAGTGTTGAAGGAAATCTGTTGGAGAAAGGAACTTTAAGGAAGGATCTGAATGACAAACAGACAGATAATTAGCTCTAAGGAAGGGAAGGAGAGGGACTAGCAATGCAGGTCTGTACTGAAGGTGGCAGGAATACAACATAGGGAGGAGAAAACAGTTTGGGGCTCTGAAAAAGAACAGTGAGGGTAGCAGGATTTGTCTAGGGAAAAAAATGTGAAAAGATGAAGCCCATATGGATTTCTTTTAGCTTCTTTTCCATTGCTGAGCTCTGCCTTGTTTTGGTTTATAATGATTTTCCAAGTACAACATACTTAAAAATAAATCAGTGTTTTCATCAGAGTTTATGCACTTGCAGTCCTGATTCTGTTTTTAAAATGCAGCTGTTGAGAATCATTCAAGATAGCTTACATTTCTTTGTGTTTTCCCTGATAAGTTATAGTTAGTTTTTTGCCAGCTAGTTCTCACACAACTTCAGTATTAGACTTGTAAAAACTATTAAAGTGTATTTGACAAACAGAACTAAGAATTCTTGTGGTTTTGAATGTATCTTATTTTGGTCTTATTTCAGACTCATTTTTTAGGCTGATTGCTCTGCTCTCTTGAAAAGTAGGCCTATGGACTTAGATAGAAGGCACTAAAAGATGCTGTGGTAATACACAATATTATTCTGTGGGGAAAAAAGAACTTATACTGGAGGATAAACAAAAAATCCTTTGGGAAAAGAGAACTTTTTTATGAAGCAGCATGGATAAGCTTTGAAGACAGTGGTCCTGCTCACGTGCAACTCAGTTGAAGGGCTTGTTTGAATTTGAGTAGCAGCTAAAACTCTGTGCTTTTGATATGTTAATGTGCAATTAGAACTTTTCAATAGCTCTGCACAGTGTAACTTTGTCACTCTCTTTATCCTTGATGCATGTGATACATTACTGAATGGATGCTCTAAGTAGAATATTAAAAAGAAAAAAAGTCTAAGCAATCCTCTACTTGTTCCTAAGCTACACCATCATCAGCATTATGTATTCTCATATTTATAGTTTTATAACAGTAAAAAGACCTTATGTTCCCATTTGTTCAGGAAATACTATGTAGTCAAAACATTCCTTGACACTGTAGCCTTCTGTGAGAAGCAGTGTGCTTGATGTTTGACTATGATGTCTGTATGTTCCTTGAAAATTATATTACTATAAGTAACAGCCTCTATGACAAAACTGACAAATTCAAAATATGTCTTCAAATTTACTTTGTATAAGTTAGATATGCTCAGAGAAATTACCTTTTTAAAAATTGTTGGTGCAAGATTTGTGTTGTATTGTACTGACTTTCAATTTGAAGAACAGATTATATCCTTCTGCCTAAACAGGAGTGAATTGCGCTGATACAATTTTAGCTTGTCTCATTAATTATGCGTGCCTCGTGTGGTTTCATGTATGTGGGTTCAACCAACCATCCTGCATTTCCTGTATGTCTAAGGAGGTTAGAAGACAGACCCTATTGTAGACTGCTGAATTCTGTGTTTAAGCAAAAGATGATACTGGGCTGTTGGGTGGAAGTAATCGAAGTGAGCAGAGGTGTGAACGAAGTCTTCAAGACTCAGAGACTACTACTTCCTCCTCCTGATGATCTTTTGCTGATCCCCTTTTTGTTGCTGGTATTGCCTTCACTTCAGTTACAACATGTTTTATTTTTGAGGGGTTCACAGTCATATTGAGAAAAGGGAATTACCTGGAAAAGGCATCAGAGCTCAGTTTTAGCATCTTATGGCACACTTTGTATGTCAGATGATGGGGAGGTTATAGTACCACTTCTTAGCTGCATTCCCTTTAGCTGACTGTGGCTGTGTCCTGCCTAGGAGTTAAAGAGATTGAAACCAAAATACCGAAGTTCTCCAGAGGCTGTATTTGTTTTTAATGGCAAAGAAGAAGGAATGAGTCAGACTGCCAGTTTCCTCAAAAAGATCTGTCCATTCCCTGTATCTCCAATAGTTATTGGCCACTTCTGTAGATTTTCTAAAACATTTTTGATAATGACATAATTTGAGACACCCATGAACTAGAAGCCCAAAAGAGTGCTCTCTCTGTCAGAAAAATGCTGGGGCACTCATCCTCTTCACTCAAAATTTTTTCAGTGTGTATTGCTGAAGCAGAATGCGGTAGAAGCAGCTAGTGGTAAGTCTCATCTAATTGTTATGTCATCACATTTCGTAAAATTAAATACGGGTTTTGGTCAGGTTGAATAATTTTTTACTGGATTATATGTTTTATCAGATGTCAATACACACGATATTTTTCAGTCCAACCAAAGGACATATTCTGGAATTGACTGCATTTTGTCATTGGTGTGATTCTGTAAGCCTTACTGACAGTTTTTCTTCATATGGATCCAGTAATTCCTTCTGCAGTTGTAATTTTTTAAAAATCTATTTTCAGCTGTTGCTTCAGGTGTTGAAAACAGTAGCAGCCACATAGAAAAGAGAACAAGTAACTTTTTACTAGCTAACAATTAGGAGAAAATCCCATTTTGTAGTGTAATATTTATTATGCAAATAAACGGGGACCAGATTTTTCAATTTTGTCTCTTCGTAATGACATTTAAACCACTGAAGCTATTGGGATATGTTTTATGGGGAAACAGCCACATGGGGACCCAATTCATTACTCGTCTCTTTTAATATGATAATTGTGATATCTAGGCTACTGAGGTCAAGGTTTTCCAGAATGTGTTTTAATATTAGTGGACTGCTGTACTGAGTAGGAATGGATTTATGCATGTGAGTGTTTCATGCACTGAGCTGGAGTTAAAGGCTGGAAGCAGTCCTTTTGTATGTGCAGGTCCTCTGTATTTCTGTTGCTGTTGCAGTGTGAATGTCAAAGATATTCTTACACAGTTGCAGCATTTGTTATATCAGTACTTGGAATTATTGGCTCTAATACAGAGAAAAGTGATAGTTATTTGACAGGAATCTTTGTGTTGCATTGCTTTTCTGCTGTCTGGAATTTCCAGAGTTCTTTAGTTCCTCTGAACTCCACCATTAAATATTTGAAACAAGAAGTATGTCACAATCAGCAAGAATTGATACAAAGCCAAAAGATGAGCGTTTTAGAGTCTGGAGATGAGTTTTTTCTTCTGTTGATGGTAACCTCCTGAAATCATCCGAAACTCAGTTCTTTACTCTGCCTAGTGACAGCTTCCTGATGGAGTTCCAGCCTGTTTGCCTGTTTATGGTGGTGTTTTTTTTTTTTTTGCATTACAATTGTCAACTTTCATTGAAAAAATGATTAAAGCAGAGAAGTCCTTTAATGGAAATTTAACCTGAAGCACCCTGTTCACCACAACGTGGCCTGTTTAAACATCGTGAGTGAGGGATTAGGAGATTTACACTGGCTGTTCCTATCCACTGGTCAAAATAGAACCGGTTCAAGAAGAAGGGTAGCAGGAAAAGCAGTTAAGCCTCCTGCTAAAGTCATCGGTTGAACTGAGACTCGCGAGGCAGCTTCTCAGAATTCACCGCATACTTTCATAAATGATATTGTGTTGACATTCAGTTTCTCAGAAGTTCCAAGTGTTCCTTGGCTTTGCCTTAGGCCTTGCTGCTATTTGCAGCTCCTGCAGAGGTTTAGAAGATTTCCATAGGGACTGTGTTTATCTACAGTTTACGCATACTGGTTTGAGATTGTGAACTCCCTGCATATACTTTTAGCACACTGCAAGTTTCGTTTCTGTTGTAAGGCTGCTTGTGTCCTCTCCTCATTTTTCTGAGTCTTGGGGTAGAATTGCAGGGTCATGGCACAGTGCTAGAAATGAAAAAAATTTGCATTTTGAGTCTTTGGTAAGAAGCTCATTTGGAGAGAAAAGATGGGTTGGTCTAAATAACAGATCCATCCAGTTATATTATGAAACTTATAACTATTTCAAAGGCAAACATATTTGTTGAAAAAACGGCTAAAAGTTCATTCTTTGTAACTTTTTTCCCAGTGTTGAATTATAAACAACCCGGTGCTCTTTTTCTTAAGTGTTTCTGTGGATTATGACTTTTGTCTCTACTGAAGAGATCATACAGTGAAGGTGATCAGGGGTCATCTGCTTGGTGAACAGTAACTTTAAAAAAGGTAGCTTTTCTACCAAGAAGTTTAGAGAGAAGGAAAAACTCAGAGCAGCATGATGTTGTAGGAAAAGAAAGGGGATCATGGATATGCAATGGAGATCTCATTTGTACCTGCTGAACTCTCAGGAAAGGTGAGGAGATAGAGGCTGTGTAGGTCATACAGGTAATTTATTGATTACTTGGGTATGTAAATATTTTTTATTAAATAAAGTGTAATTTTTTTTAGATCACCTTCCAAATTCTATTTTTATCTGCTTCCTTTAAACGCTGAAGCTCTTGGAAGACGATACTTAAGCAACTACTGTATTATTGATGGCAGCAAAATTGTCTTGCAGATCTATGGATGCTGAACTATAAACCTCTGATTCTTTAGAGGGGTAACAAATACGTCTGCTCAAGAAATGTACTGGGGGGTAAGGAAGAGAACTTAAAGGAAAGCTAAAAGCATCCAGGTCCAGTGGTGGCACTTCTGGTAACTTAGTGAGAGAGGCACCCGGGTGTTTAACTTCGCGTAGGCTGTCTCTGTTCCTTATGAATTCTTGCACTTTTGACTTACCCTGGTAATGGCCTGGCAGCACTGCCTGTGATTTCCATTGGATACAAACGCTTTCAGCAAAACGTAGGATACAAGGATACAGAAGTATATTTAATTGAAAACTATCAATATCCCTGATTTCAGGCTCATCTGGGTTTTTAAAGCAGTGATTCTTGTGTGGTTGCACTTCCTTTTTGGTAATTGTTCTGCGAATGACCAGATATTATATTTGATAGTGAGAGTCTCTAAATGAAGCAGACTAAAGCTTTCAAAATAAAATATACAGTAAAAAACATGCCTCCAACAACTGCACTGTATCATGAAGCTTTGGTTGTCCTTTCAGCTTCAGTAGGGTTTAGAGGTTCTTTTTAGACCTAGATTCATAATTAGGGCATGCCTTGTGTCTTTTGTTTTAGGATGAGACACCTTTACAGCTACTAGAAAAAAGTAATGCCACTCTTCTACAAAAACCGCTGCAGGAGGTTGCAGGTGCATGTCTGGGGTTTCTCTTGGTTTTATTTTTGAATTCAGAATCATCTATATATGGATTTATTAATTGGCAAATGTAGAGGAGCTATATGTTGGGTTGGTTATTTTAAATTTAATTCTGCTGTCTTAGAAACTGCTTTTGCCATTCTTACGTATCTTAAATTCACATTTTTTGACAGAACTTTAATGTGTAGTTGCTTACTGTTTGTAACAAATCTTTGTGGTGAGAGGGATAAAAAAGTCACTTGTGCAAATTCTTCATATAGTCATAATTTATTGCCGTGTTAAAATATATGTCCTCGTATTTGGGATGCAACACTTTGCTCTTGCCATAATGTGACAGTCTACTTAGTCAGTTTACTGCTAATGTAACATTTTTCAGTTAGCAAGCACTTAATATTCTTACATTTTAGCAGGGGATGGCATTTGTTTTTTCTTAGCAGATCTACATTTGATTATTAAATGTATCAAATCTTGGATAAATATAACCTGTTCTAGGTAGATTGTTACTTTCACAGAATCACAGAACAGTAGGGGTTGGAAGGGACCTCTGTGGGTCATCTAGTCCAACCCTCCTGCCGAAGCAGGGTCACCTACAGCAGGCTGCACAGGACCTTGTCCAGGCGGGTCTTG
>Ga0065711_1050057_pt1 | contig 11008 bp, 8 predicted proteins | sample Hoacrofraction12_FD_59098 | JGI IMG/M metagenome (GOLD analysis project Ga0065711, IMG submission 59098) | Hoatzin crop microbial communities from Cojedes, Venezuela - Epithelial fraction 12 v2 (version 2) | ecosystem: Host-associated > Birds > Digestive system > Esophagus > Crop | place... | reverse complement strand
GAGGTCCTGGAGGACAGGAGAGGTGCCCGAGGACTGGAGAAAGGCCAATGTCACTCCAATCTTCAAAAAGGGCAAGAAGGAGGACCCAGGGAACTACAGGCTGGTCAGCCTCACCTCCATCCCGGGAAAGATGATGGGGCAACTCGTTCTGGAGGTCATCATCAAGCAAGTGGAAGAAAGGAAAGTTATCAGGAGTAGTCAGCATGGATTCACCAAGGGGAAATCATGCCTGACCAATCTGATAGCTTTCTATGATGGCATGTCTGGCTGGGTAGATGAGGGGAGAGCAGTGGATGTTTTCAACATAGACTTCAACAAGGCTTTTGACATGGTCTCTCATAATATCCTCCTAGGGAAGCTCAGGAAGTATGGGCTGGATGAGTGATCGCTGAGGTGGATTGAGAACTGGCTGAATGGCAGAGCTCAGTGCGTTGTCATCAGTGGAACTGAGTCTAGTTGGAGGCCGGTAAATAGTGGTGTCCCCCCAGGGGTCAGAACTGGGCCCAGTCTTGTTTAACTTCTTCATCAATGACTTAGATGAAGAGTTAGAGTGTACCCTCAGCAAGTTTGCTGATGACACAAAACTGGGAGGACTGGTGAATACACCAGAAGCTATGCTGCCATTCAGCGTGACTTGGACAGGCTGGAAAGTTGGGCAGAGAGGAACCTGATGAAGTTCAACAAGGGCAAATGCAGGGTCCTGCACCTGGGAAGGAACAACCCCATGCACCAGGACAGGCTTGGGGGGGACCTGCTGGAGAGCAGCTCTGCGGAGAGGGACCTGGGTGTCCTAGTGGACGGCAGGTTAACCATGAGCCAGCATTGTGCCCTTTTTGCCAAGAAGGCCAATGGTATCCTGGGGCGCATTAGGAGGAGTGTGGCCAGTAGGTCGAGGGAGGTTCTCCTTCCCCTCTACACTGCCTTAGTGAGGCCTCATCTGGAGTACTCTGTCCAGTTCTGGGCTCCCCACTTCAAGAAAGAGGAAGAGCTACTTGGAGAGAGTCCAGCGGAGGGCTACAAAGATGATGAGGGACTGGAGCATCTGTCTTATGTGGAAAGGATGAGGGAGCTGGGCTTGTTTAGTGTGAAGAAGTGAAGGCTGCGAGGGGACCTTATAAATGCCTATAAATATCTGAAGAGTGGGTGTCAGGAGGAGGGGGCCAGACTCTTTTCAGTAGTGCCCAGTGACAGGACAAGGGGCAATGGGCACAAACTGAAGCACAGGAAGTTCCATCTGAGCATGAGGAAGAACTTCTTTGCTTTGTGGCTGACAGAGCACCGGAACAGGTTGCCCAGGGAGGCTGTGGATTCCCCTTCTTTGTAGATATTCAAGACTCACCTGGAGATGGTCCTGTGCAGCCTGCTTTAGGTGACCCTGCTTTGTCAGGAGGGTTGGACTAGATTACCCACAGAGGTCCCTTCCAACCCCTACCATTCTGTGATTCTATGTGATTCTGTGATTCCGTGGTTCTGATATATCTGGTCTGTCAAGCCCACAGAAACACATAAGCCCTTCTACCAAGTTAAGCACACGCAGTTTGCAGGAAGGAGTTTTCCTTCATAAAGTACCTTTTATTAAAAGCCGGGACATTACACTGGAACCTCAAATAGTAGCGTGGACTTGATTGGCAAATGGGATTTGAGAGACTGTTTTTTGTGCTACAGATAACATAACATAATGGCTCCTATGGTGCTTTATAATAAAGAATATTAATAAGAATTATTTGTCCACATTACGACATTGTAAAAATCAGTAATTGTGACTTCTCTAACTTGCTTCAAGCATTCTGCAGCACTGTATACACTGAATTAAATTTAGTCCGTAAGACAATCTTAATAGGGTAAATCTTATTCATACAAGAACAACTGTTAAGGTGAAATAGATAATATTTCTATGCTTCACAATCACAGTTGATACATGTGGCTAGAATTCACATTTCCCTTTATAAGTAGAAGGATTCTCTGTTGACAGTAAGAATTATAATTGTAGTACTTAGATCGAATTAGAAAGGTTTTGGCATAAGTTTTAATGGAAATAAAGGATTGCTAGACATGTACTGCAAAACCAGAGGATGTCTCGCAGTAACATGTTTGAGTTTGTCTCTTTTCCATATTTGTCTGTTTTTTTTACTTGTAATGTATTGAAAATAGACTTTGAATTAAATTAATTCAAGCAAGGGTACTGGAATATTCAAATATAATCAATATGAGAGTTAAAAAGCATCTTTAAATATCTTAATCAAAGCTGCTGGCAAGTTTAGATTTTATATTCTTGGGCTATGTACATGATAATAGAACCATCTTCCACCTAACCAGTTAGGAAAATTAAAACTTGCCTGTAAATAAAGAAATATTGTCAGTCCTCTTTCCAATGCATTCCTTACTGAAAAAGGCTATGTATTTACTGAGAATCAGGTTCTCAGCAGACACAGAATCATAGAATCATAGAATGGTAAGGGTTGGAAGGGACCTTAAAGATCTTCTGGTTCCAACCCCCCTGCCATGAGCAGGGACATCTTCCACTAGACCAGGTTGCTCAGAGCTCCATCCAACCTGGCCTTGAAAAATTCTATGGAGGGGGAATCCACAGCTTCTCTGGGCAACCTGTTCCAGTGTTTCACCACCCTCATGGTGAAGAATTTCTTCCTAATATGTAATCTAAACCTGCCGTCTTTTAGGTTAGAGCCATTCCCCCTTGTCCTATCACTACACACCCTTGCGGAAAGTCCCTCTCCATCCTCCCTGTAGGCCCCTGTTATGCTTAGGCTGCAGCCGGCAACAAAAGCGCCACGCGGCCGCCCCTCTCCCCGCCGGGGTGCCAAGGAGAATAGAAAGAAACAGGCAGAAACTGGTGGGTCAGGATAACGGCAGTTTAACAGAACAGCAAACAAAGGGAACAGTAACAACAATGATACAGATAAGGGGAATACACAACACAAACCTCACGACTCAGAGAGCAGCTCTCCCGGACCGGACTGACGCCGCGTGCTTCCGAGCCGCAAATGAGTTCCCCCCGCCCCGTTCCCCTCCACCGGAACCCAGCATGATGGCACATGGTATGGAATACCCTGCTCTGTTTGACCAGGTTGGGTCAGCCCACCCAGCTGTGACCCTTCCTGGATTCCAGTGAAATCTGACCCTGTCCTGGCCAAAGCCAGGACAGCCCCGTTCAGGTATTGGAAGGCTGCTAGAAGGTCACCTCGGAGCCTTCTCTTCTCCAGGCTGAACAGCCCCAACTCCCTCAGCCTGTCCTCGTAGGAGAGGTACTCCAGCCCTCTGATCATCTTCGTGGCCACTCCAACACATCCATGTCCTTCTTATGTTGGGAGTCCCAGAGCTCGATGCAGTGAGGTCTCACAAGAGCGGAGTAAAGGGGCAGAATCACCTCCTTTGACTGCCTCCATGCTTCTCTTGATGCAGCCCAGGATATGGCTGGCTTTCTGGGCTGCAAGCGCACATTGCCGGCTCATGTTGAGCTTCTCATCCACCAGTACCCCCAAGTCCTTCTCCTCAGGGCTGCTCTTGAGCCACTCTCTGCCCAGTCTGTACTTGCATTTGGGATTGCCCTGACCCATGTGCAGGATCTTGCACTTGGCCTTGCTGAACTTCATGCAGTTCATGCAAACCCACCTCTCCAGCCTGTCAAGGGTCCCTCTGAATGGCATCCCTTCCCTCCAGGATGTCAACCACATCACAGAGCTTGGTGTTGTTGGCAAACTTGCTGAGGGTGCACTCAGTCCCACTGTCCATGTCACCAACAAAGATACCGGCCCCAGTACCGATCCTTGAGGCACACCACTCATCACTAGTCTCCACCTGGACAGTGAGCCATTGACTGCAACTCTTTGAATGCGTCCATCGAGCCAGTTCCTTCTCCAGCGAGTGGTCCATCTGTCAAATCCATGGTTTTCCAATTTAGAGACAAGGACATCATGCGGGACAGTGTCGAATGCCTTGCACAAGTCCAGGTAGATGATGTCAGTTGCCTGCCCTTTGTCCACCAATGCTGTAATCGCATCATAGAAGGATACCAAGTTGGTCAGGCACGATTTGCCCTTGGTGAAGCCATGTTGGCTGTCCCCAGTCACATCCTTGTTATCGGTGTGGCTTAGCATGTTTTCGAGGAGGATCTGCTCCATCATCTTGCCAGGCACAGAGGTGAGACTGACTAGCTTATAGTTCCCCGGGTCTTCCTTTTTTCCCTTTTTAAAAATGGGAGTGATGTTGCCCCTCCTCCAATCATTGGGGACCTCCCCAGACCACCAGGACCTCTCAAATATGGTGGAGAGTGGTTTGGTAACTGCATCCACCAGTTCCCTCAGGACCCGTGGATGCATCTCATCAGGCCCAATGGACTTGTGCACCTTCAGGTTCCTTAGACAGTCTCGAACCTGGTCTTCTGCTACAGTGGGCGGTGCTTCATTCTTCCAGTCCCTGCCTTTGCCTTCTGCAACTTGGGCGGTGTGGCTAGAGCATTTGCTGTTGAAGACAGAGGTAAAAAAATCGTTAAGCACCTCAACTTTCTCCACATCCCAGGTAACCAGGTCTCCATCTACCTTCTGAAGAGAGCCCACATTTTGCCTACTCTTCCTTCTATCACTGACATATCTATAGAAGGCATTCTTGTTCCCTTTGACATCCCTGGCCAGATTTAATTCTGTAAAGGCTTTAGCTTTGCTAACTTGCTCCCTGGCTACTCGGACAATTTCTCTGTATTTCTCCCATGCTATCTGTCCTTGCTTCCGTCCTCTGTTAGGCCTCTTTTTTCTGCTTGGATTTGTCCAGGAATTCCTTGTTCATCCATGCAGGCCTCCTGGTGTTTCTGCTTGACTTCCTCTTAATTGGGATGTATCACTCCTGAGCTTGAAGAAGGTGATCCTTGAATACTGGCCAGCTTTCCTGGGCCCCTCTTTCCTATAGGGCTGTGTCCCGTGGTATTCTACCAAGCAGGTCCCTGAGGAGGCCAAAGCCTGCTCTGCTGAAGTCCAGCGTAGCAAGTTTGCTGCACACCCTCCTCGCTGTCCTAAGGATCTTAAACTCCACCATTTCATGTTCACTGCAGACAAGAGTGCCCTTGACTTTCACATTCCCCACCAGCCCCTCCTTGTTGGTGAGATCAAGGTCTAGCAACATAAGTTGCAGTACTTATAGGTGATTGACTGGATTGAAACTACTGTCTTGGTTTGGCTGTGGCTGTCAATAAAGGGCCACGTGGTCACTCTGTTGCCCCTCCCCCCACTAGAGTGGGGAGAAGAATGGATAGAAAAAGGCAAGAAATTGTGGGTTGGGGTGAGGGCAGTTTAACAGAATAGCAAATAAAGTGAACAGTAACATCAACAATATTGATAAAAAGAATATACAAAATAAACAGCAGAAACGAACAGAGCAACCCTCACCGCCCGATGCCCCATGCGCTCCTGAGCCATGATTAACTTGCCACCAGCCATCTACCCCACTCAGAAGCGAGCATGACATCACGTGTTATCGAATACCCTGTTTGTTTGGCCAGGTTGGGTCAGCTGGCCTGGCTGTGTCCACTCCTGGCTTCTTATGAAAATTAACCCTATCCTGGCTGAACCCAGGACAACTGTCAAAACTCGGACCAATAGATCAAATTAAACATTTAAGTGTTGAATAATACTGTTTTAAAATACATAGCTTCATGGCAGCATCTGTAGGGAGATTTTAATTTTTGTAATTTTCTGAGACTTATCATTTAATGTATGATAAAGTCATAATTTCAATGTATTCTCTAGTGATTTAAGTACTAATTCATCTAACTCTCTCATAGTATTATTTATGTAAGATTTTTGTCTGCTCTCAGCTGCATTTGAAGCTTGAGCAATTGTAGAAATAGATCCGCTATGCCATCATGGTTTCCTTGTAGCAAATTTATTTAAATAATACGTGATTTTACAGCAATGTTGCTTATTTTCAAGCAAAACTTATTATCTAGCGGAATACTGAAGATATATACAGCAAAACCTTTTTGTTAAGGTGACAGTCACATCATAATTCTGGTATTGAACAATGTTAAACAGAATCACTCTTATTCCTAGTACCCTGGTAAATGTTTATTTTTTCTTGACTAGTAGCAGGAAACAAATAGACAAAAAAATATGTAGTGTGTTTACCAAAGCTTAACTGAAATAAACAGTGGTAAAGGAAACTGTAGGCAAACGAGAAAACACTGTGAAATGCTGTGGCATATATGATCAAAAAGAGCCAATAAATCTGCAGTTTCTCATTTTTTTTATTGTTTTATAAAAGATGAAGTCTTAAAGCATGTTTCTGTATTCTCAGTGTAATTACAGATCTCCTACCGACCTGGAAAACACTACATAATCAATATGGACTCAAAACACTGACAAAGAGCTGCTCCTTCTGTTTAGTATTTATACTTCTGTTCTCAAGTTAAGAAATCATGTATCACAGTAAAAACAGCAGCAAGCTATTCTGCTCCAGTTCCTCTCTGCAAGTCATCTGTCATAGAAAGCAAACATTTAAGCTAATTATCTTTACAACTACATTTATTTTCAGTTCTTCTAGATTTCTCAGTTAGTAATTTTGTTGCAAGCAAGACAACTCAATTTTAGAATGTAAAAGTTGCTTTTCCTTACTTTGATTATTAGAAATGTACTTTACTTGTATTTCTGTTTAATGGAAAAGTTTGTTTTTCCTCTGTATTCTATGTCTTGCCATATAGAAACGTGTGTTCATCTTCTCTTAGAATGGGGTTCAAACATTTATAGTCAAGGTTAAGAAGAACACTAGCCTCTTTTTACTGAGCATAATGATTTGCAAGAACAAAATGGGTTTGTTTTCATAGCGAATAGGAAGCATGGATTAAGACCAAATTATTCCACTACAACCATTTTTATCACAGCAGCTCACAAAATGAGAGGAGTCTATGGCTACTCAGAAGTCAGTTGCTGCTACTTATCTTCCCTGCAGGATGGGAAATAATCATAGCAGCAAATGCCGGAGAAAATGCTGCAGGGTTCCTGGTGGCCAAGGGTTCCCTCATCTCCAATTTCTGCCTAGCCAGAACTTTCTCATCAGTGCTCCTTATCTCACCACTAGTTCTGAGAGTTACAGTTGATGTCCTTGATTTCTGTATCAAAAACTTGTATGCTCTTAAGTTGACAGCAACTTGAGAATGAAAGAATTTGTATTTTTATCAAAAGGTATCTGATATTTGTAGTTACTCATGGGAAATGAGGCACATCTCTGAACGCAGAATGAATACTCATGTTGGCTGTTACTAGGGAAGAAAATGATAACCAGTTGGAAACTGAAGCAATGAAAGTAAAAACACTAATTATACCACAAGGGAAAGACAAATAGTGGCATATTAATGTCAAATCTTGTGCCTATAAATAATTGTTAGATTATTTCTTACTTCTTCCTCTCCAGGTTTTAAATAAGCAACTGCTTTCATGTATAGACATATCTGAAATAGTTCCCATTTAAGAATTTTCCCTCACATGAAAAATTTCATAAGATTCACACTCCCCCATAAAAGGGCAGAGACCTTGAGAAGGACAAATCGTGAGAGCTGTTAATTTCTGTTGAATATTGCAGACAGTTTTATCAAAAATCCCCTGGCATGTCTTGCCTCCATTTTCCAATATATATTCAGGAATTGCTCATGCATTCCAGTTAATAACATTTTAATCTTTTTTTATTCAAAATGCTTGGAGCAAAAACAAAAGAAGAGATGCTAAATATAAAGATAATATTGTGTAAAAGAAGGATTATATGTCAAGTAAATTCATACAATTTTTAACTAAGAAAAGTACCCTACCCAGTGACTGACAGGTTGTATTATGGTAGATAGAATATAGGAAATGTTCTCTACATTACAAAATCAGTCATCTAGCTACTATGTTTATTTTGTGTTTGTTACCTTTAATCTACTTCAAGGATAAATTTTAGTGCTGTAAGGCTGAAAGTCTTATGAATGAGTTTTAATACTTTCTGGCTCAGTAAGTCAAAGTGCCAAAATGTCAAAACCTGTGGTAGAAGTGTGGCTGAAAATGTCATCTAGTTGTCTCTTTCATGCTCTAGTTTAGGCATCCATTACTGAATGTCCTCAGGGAGGAAGTACCAGGCTACAAACACCTTCTGCTGGTTTATTCTCTAACTTTTCTGTCCTTAGGTGAATGACTATGGATTCAGTATAAACACATCTTGTATGTATATGCATGAATACACAGTAGATGCTCATATAGTGGTTTAGTAATACAGTAGACAAGGGAGTTTATGTGAAGGTATACACAGGACTGAAGTTTATATGTTCTTTTGTAAAGCATCACCCATAACTCACCAGAACCTTGTAGGAATCCAACTTTTTCAGTTGTGTATTCTGTAAATGTAAGAGATGTGTGGAAGATAAGGAAACAACAGGGAAAACACACAAATGTGTACAACTTTACTTTTTCTCCATCATTCCCAGTGACAACCTTTAAAAAAAAAAAGGCCCACAAAATCTCCAAAACCCACAGCATTTGAGAATGAAAGAAATATTTCCCGAAATATTTTTAAATTAAGTTAAACTGAGACACATATCTTCAAACTAGGCAATTAGACATTTTCATTTAAAAAAAAAGAAAAAGCAAAACCAAAATCCAATGGATTTTACTGTCATATTTTTTTTCCTAACTTCTTATAGCTGTAAACTACAAATGTTTCAAACTTCTTGCTGTGTCCTTTCTTTACCAGTAATAACTGCATTCTTCATTAAAATATTAGACTTCACAGACAACAACCTTATTAAATGTCCTTTTTCCCAGTCTCTTCTGGACAGTGTCTACCACCTGCATCATTGTATGACTGGATCCAATTCTTAACATCGTTTATTGGCGCGAAGTAAAAAAGGTAACAACAGAACCTCAGAGACAATTTCACACAGCTGTTCCTGCAGGTGATCTTTCATTCTTTTTCCTTTATAATTAATGAAAAATAATGGTGCTGACACAAGTTAATTACTATGAAAAATTACAGTTTATGCTATTCATTATTTTAATGGCAAATTACTTGATATTTTCCAACACTTTTCCCAAGTAATTAGAAGTGTTCATAAGGAGTTCACCTATGATTTTTTTTTTATGAGTTTGCACTCTCTGTAGTGAAGGGAACACCCAATGTTTTTCATTAACAACTGAGGTAACACAACAAGAGATATTAAACACTAGTCCTGTGTCTGAGGGAGGAAAATGAAGAACAAACAGCATATGTTGATGTAGCAGAGGTCAATCAACAATACACAAAGATATTCATTATAGTTAGAGTTGTCTCAATAGATCCAGAAGAAATACTATTAAACCTTGTCATTTGAAAATTATTTAATGTAAGTAATTGGAAATACTGTCATATCTTCACCAAAATATTAAATTACGTGTTTTAGGAATAGAATTAATGTTCTCCTAATGAGCACATGCAAATTAGGATATTCTGATATATCTTGCTTTTCTTATGAATATACAAATTAAAAAAGTGTATGTGATATTTTTCAGACAATTAAAGATAATATATGGTTGAAACATACTAATCAAGTCTAATGAGTGTAGGCATATGACTATGAAAAATATTCACCCAATATATATAGAATTGATAATAGCTAAAAATAGGTTGCCTTGCATTTCGCTTAAAATCTGAATTAATGAGAAGTAGTGTTCCTTTTGCTTCATATCACTGGTGTATACTTTGAAAATGCATGGATTAATGCAAAAAATAGCTCAAGAATTGCTGTTAAACATGTTTGCCTTTCATCTAATGAGCTTTTAGGCAAATTAAATCCTACTTCATTATTCAAAATCTACTGCTATTTTAACCTTATTGAAATAGTATTGGTTTCAGTGTAAGGGTTATCGCAAGTCACAGAAAGCAAATTGTAAAATAGCACTTCAAGATATATCTAATATCTGATCCCTAAAACAAAGCCACAGTGACAGGAAAAGATTTTACAGCAGAACAGCTTATCACAGGAGTGCATTAATCTGATACACAAGTACAAAGGAAAACACAGAAAATTCTAAAAGATTTCAAATACAGGGGAAAACAACCTGTCAGATATTTCCTCATTTTTATGCGTTTGCGGATTTCCGTTTCTTTTGGAACATCAAAATACATTATCTGAGAACTTTACACCATATATAGAATATATAGAATATTCCCGATGGAATGCACCCACGAGTGCTGTGGGAGCTGGTGGATGTCATTGCTGAGCCACTCTCCATCATCTTTGAGAGGTCCTGGAGGACAGGAGAGGTGCCCGCGGTCTGGAGAAAGGCCAATGTCACTCTAACCTTCAATAAGGGCAAGAAGGAGGACCCAGGGAACTACAGGCCGGTCAGCCTCACCCTCCATCCCAGGAAAGGTGATGGAGCAGCTTATCCTGGAGACCATCATGAAGCAAGTGGAGGAAAAGAAGGTTATCAGGAGTAGTCAGCATGGATTCCCCAAGGGGAAATCATGCCTGACCAATCTGATAGCTTTCTAAGATGGCATGACTGGCTGGGTAGATGAGGGGAAGGCAGTGGATGTTGTCTACCTAGACTTCAGCAAGGCTTTTGACGTGGTCTCCCATAACCTCCTTCTAGGGAAGCTCAGGAAGTGTGGGCTGGATGAGTGGTCGCTGAGGTGGATTGAGAACTTGCTGAATGGCAGAACTCAGAGGGTTGTCGTCAGCGGCACTGAGTCTAGTTGGAGGCTGGTAAGTAGTGGTGTCCCCCAGGGGTCAGTACTGGGCCCAGTCTTGTTTAACTTCTTCATCAAAGACCTGGATGAAGAGTTAGAGTGTACCCTCAGCAAATTTGCTAATGACACCAAACTGAGAGGTGTGGTGGATACACCAGAAGGCTGTGCTGCCATTCACTGTGACTTGGACAGGCTGGAAAGTTGGGCAGAGAGGAACCTGATGAGGTTCAACAAAGGCAAATGCAGGGTCCTGCACCTGGGAAGGAACAATCCCATGCATCAGTACAGGCTTGGGGCGGACCTGCTG
>Ga0065711_1050053_pt1 | contig 11008 bp, 10 predicted proteins | sample Hoacrofraction12_FD_59098 | JGI IMG/M metagenome (GOLD analysis project Ga0065711, IMG submission 59098) | Hoatzin crop microbial communities from Cojedes, Venezuela - Epithelial fraction 12 v2 (version 2) | ecosystem: Host-associated > Birds > Digestive system > Esophagus > Crop | place... | reverse complement strand
TCAGCAAAACAAGGTTTATATAGCAAAACTATTACAGCATCTGAATGGTTAAAACCCCAACCCATATATAGGCAAAACTACTGCAACTCGTTGTGATTGGTGCAGAGCTGCATCTCGAAGTGAAAACAATACTGTGGCAGGAAACAGCAACGTGGCAGGAAGGAAGTGACAGTGTGGCAGGAAACGGTGACGTTCCCCCTGCTCCAGTGTCCCGAGCTCGTTGCTCTGCCTTCCCAGCAGGGTTCCGTGTCAGCCACTCCCAAGGCTCCCTTCCGGATCAGGACCTGGGTTGCTCAACGCACCAAACTATGTCCCCTCTCGTCCAGCCAGGACTCCACACTTCCCCACTGACCACTTCGAAGCCAGCTGTCGGGGCCCTGGGGGCCGCAGCCCTGCCAGGTCTCCAGCCCCAGTGCGGCCCTGCCCTGCCCTGCCCCCATTGGACCCCAGCCAGCTAACCCATCTCGCACTGGCTTTTGGCACTATCACTCAGTGAAGCCTGGCCCCTGCTGTTGCACGTAGTACGAGGAGTGCCTGGCCCTCAGTGTTGCCATGGTGACACCAGGCTTCATGGAGCAGCCTTGCAAGTGCTGCCATCTTCAGCCTCTTGTGGGTTGGGGGGGGGCGGGAGGGGGAGGTGGATGTTCCTGGTGCCACTGGGCAGCAACTTGCTACTATGGTGGGGTTGTGGCCACTGCTATTCTGACCAGGGCCCAGACCAGCTCTGACCTACCATTACTGGGGCACAGGGCCAGATCGGACTCTGTGCCATCTCTGTCTTCTTCTCGCACGTCCAGGCTGGGCTGTCAGGGAGCTGAGCTGAGAACACAGCAGCATTTAGCTGTCAGGGTGACAGGAGCCATGGGGCACTTGGGGCTGCAAGCCTGTGGTGTGGTCCCCTGCCTGATCTCTCTCTCTCACCTGATGCTTCTCTGGTTGCTTCGGACCTTCTGCCCTGCAGTCTGTCATCACAGGCTGCATGTGCTGAGTGAGAGTCAGGGACTGAAGGTGTTTCTGCACAAATCCTGTACGTTTCTCCATCTAAATCATCCAAACCCTGTAGTAAAGCTTTTCCACTTACAAAATCAAGAAGGACAGCAAATATTTTGGGCCACAATAGCTTTCTGTGAGCAGGGGGCAAATTGGTCCAATATGAGGCAATGCCCCAGACTCCTTATCTGTCTGCAAGCACAAGGCAAGATGCTCTGACGGTGGCGGGGTCCACCAGGCTTTACATGCTGCGAGGTCAAGGTGGCCACCCTCTCTCCTCTCTGGGGTCTGGCAGGCTCCATCAGAAAGAGGGATGTGAGAGTTTTTGAACATGCCCACATTCTCTTTGGAACTGTTCCTCCTCCCTGTAAAGAGCCCAAGCAGTGAGTGTATAGCATGGCATGAGTGATGCCAGGTTTACAGGTGGAGATTTGGCTCAGATGAATGAGTAGACAGCTGGAACAAGATGGAATGCATGTACAGGGGTATATTTTTCTGTCCTCCATTCCTTGGTCAAAGGGATAGCTTTTGGTCATCAAAACCTTCAGATCTGCTTTCAACTGGCAAATATGACAACCAGTTGTGGCAGAATGGTGAAGTTCCTAGTGACTGGAAAAGAGGAAACGTAATCCCCATTTTTAAAAATGGAAAAAAACAAGACCCATGGAACTACAGGCCAGTCAGTCTCACCTCTGTACCCAGTAAGATTATGGAGCAGATCCTCCTGAAAGTTATGCTAAGGCACATGGAAAGTAAGGAGGTGATTGGTGACAGCCAGCATGACTTCACTAAGGGCAAATGATGCCTGACAAACTTGGTGGCCTTATAAGATGGGGTTTACTGCATTGGTGGATAAGGGAAGAGCGACTGATGTCATCTAACTGGACTTGTGCAAACTGTCCCACACAACATCCTTACCTCTAAAATGGAGTGACATGGATTTGTCAGGCGGACCACTGAGTGAATAAGGCATTGGCTGGATGGTCACCCTCAAAGGATTGCGGTCAACAGCTCAGTGTCCAGGTGGAGACTAGTGATGAGTGGTGGTCCTCAAGGATCCACATTGGGACCAGTGTTATTTAGCATCTTTGTCAGTGACATGGGAAGTGGGATTGAGTGCACCCACACCAAATTTGCCAGTGACATTAAGCTGTGTGGTGCAGTCAACATGCTGGAGGGTAGGGATGCCATCCAGAGGGACCTTGACAGGCTTGAGGTGGGCCCATGTGAATCTCATGAGGTTCAACAAGGCCAGGCTCAAGGTCCTGCACCTGGGTCAGAGCAATCCCAAATATGAATACTAGCTGGGCGATGAGTGGCTTGAGAGCAGCCCTGTGGAGAAGGACTTGGGGATGTTGGTGGACAAGAAGCTCAGCATGACCCAGCAATTTGCGCTCTCAGCCCAGAAAGTCAACCGTATCTTGCACTGCATCAAAAGAAGCATGGCCAGCAGGTCGAGGCAGGAGATTCTGCCCCTCTAATCCTCTCTAGTGAGACCTCACCTGGAGTCCTGCGTCGAGCTCTGAAACCCTCAGTGTAAGAAAGATGTGGACCTGCTCAAGTGGGTCCAGAGGAGGCCACAAAAATGGTCAGGGGACTGAAGAACCTGGCTTATGAGGAATTGCTGAGAGAGCTGGCATTCTTTAGTCTGGAGAAGAGAAGGCACCAGCCTTCCAGTGTCTGAAGGGGTCCTACAGGAAAGATGGGGAGGGACCCTTTATCAAGGAGTGTAGTGATAGGATGAGGGGTAACAGTTTTACACTGAAAGACAGTAAGTTTAGATTATATATTAGAAAGAAATTCTTTACTGTGAGGGTAGTGAGTCACCAGGACAGGTTGCACAGAGAAGTTGTGGCTGACCCCTGCCTGGAAGTGTTCCAGGCCAGGTTGGATGGGGCTTTGAGCAACCTGGTGTAGTGGAAGGTGTCCTTGCCCATGGTAGGGGTGTTGGAACTAGGTGATCTTTAAAGTCCTTTCCAACCTAGACCCTTCTATGATTCTGTGATCATCTGAAGGGATCACTAGGAAGACACCTGGCTTCCCCAAGGTTTTGTGCTGGACCCACCTTTCATTTTGTGGTTCTCAGCTCTTCATCTTCCCCATGAGGGCAGGAATACTTTCTTTGTTCCACCCTGTTTCATTTGCCCCTTGCAGTCCTTAACCCCACTGGGTGGTAATAGCAGCTTCTTGTAAACACGTACCAACAGCAATGGAAAGCTGGTCTCACAAAACACTTGTAAGTTCCCACCTTTTACACTGTCCTGATAATTGTGTCAAAAGTCTGACCTTTCAAAGTGTCTCTGGTTGTTAGAGACGGGATTGGTCTCCTCTTTAAAAAGAGAAGTTGTTTACAAGAGTGATTTTCACTTGTAGACATTCCACAATGCAACCCTCTTCACACATGCCATTTCATCATGGTGATGATACCTGGAATAATTCCCTGGCAGATCTTCCTCATGCATAGCAGCTGCAAGGACTTTTATTTTTTCCAAATGGGGAGAAAAAAGGGAAAAAACAAAAGCTCCTCTGAAAGGAAACGGAGACAGTTCTTTGACAACATCTCTGATCTGCCCCGTGATGCTTCATCCTGTCTCTAGGACCTTCCTCATGGGGCAGTACTGTGCAGTTGTCTGTGTCTGCCCAAAGGAGAAGAAACAGCAGGGTCTAATGCTGTTTATCCTTTTCTCGCAGCTCACAGGCTGTGAAAGATGTCTGGCAGTATATGCTTCTGTGGTAAGCCCCACCTGGGAACTGAATGTGTAGTTTAAGCAGTCTCTGTTGGACATTTGGTCTGGCTTATGCCATGAGCGTTGGGGAGTGAAGGCTTGACCCATACCTTGTTTCACTCTGAAAAGGAGGAGGACTGACGTCATGGAAGTGAGTGAAGTTTACCACTCTCAAAGGAGTGCAAGACAAAAGCAGACTCCACTCAGTGTAGTCTACTTACAGCAACAGCTAGATCACAACACAATGAATCACAGAATCACAGCGTGGTAGGGGTTGGAAGGGACCTCTGTGGGTCATCTAGTCCAACCCTCCTGCTGAAGCAGGGTCACCTACAGCAGGCTGCACAGGACCTTGTCCAGGCGGATCTTGAATATCTCCAGAGAAGGAGACTCCACTACCTCCCTGGGCAGCCTGTTCCAGTGCTCCGTCACCCTCAGAGGGAAGAAATTCTTTCTCATGTTCAGATGGAACTTCCTGTGCCTCGGTTTGTGCCCATTGCCCCTTGTCCTGTCACTGGGCACTAGTGAAAAGATCTTGGCCCCATCCTCCTGACACCGACCCTGCAGATATTTGTAAGTATATATTAGGTCCCCTTGCAGCCTTCTCTTCTTCAGGCTGAACAAGCCCAGCTCCCTCAGCCTCTCCTCACAGGAGAGATGCTCCAGTCCCCTCATCATCCTTGCAGCCCTCTGCTGGACTCTCTCCAGTAGCTCCTCTTCTTTCTTGAAGTGGGGAGGCCAGAACTGGACACAGTACTCCAGACGGGGCCTCACTAGGGCAGAGTAGAGGGGAAGGAGAACCTCCTTCGACCTGCTGGCCACAATCCTCCTAATGCACCCCAGGATTCCATTGGCTTTCTTGGCAGCCATGGCACACTACTGGCTCATGGTTGACCTGTCGTCCACCAGGACACCCAGGTCCCTCTCCACAGAGCTGCTCTCCAGCAGGTCCACCCCAAGTCTGTACTGATGCTTGGGGTTGTTTCTCCCCAGGTGCAGGACCCTGCATTTGCCTTTGTTGAACCTCATCAGGTTCCTCTCTGCCCAACTTTCCAGCCTGTCCAGGTCACGCTGAATGTAATGAAAGTACAGTCCACCTCCCCATCCAACTTTGCTTTTGTCTCTGAGGCAAAGTTCACTTGTCACAAGGCCTTTCTTCATCAATGTAACTGTTCTTCCACCCCTGCCTCCATACCCTGCAGGATTCCTGACTATATTGTGTGCAGGAGGACCATCATCTCAGGGAGTCTTTGAACTAGCTGCCAGTGAGAAGATGTTCCAGGAGCTGAAGGACACCCTCAGCAAAGGAGGGGATGGTGACCTTCAAAGACAACCTATATACCTACTGGCAGAGACCTTGAAGATGAGTTGTTCTGACTTCCAGCTGTGATAGCTGTTGCTAACCTGCAGGCTCACTTCAGGAACTGAATTTGGCCTACCTGGGATTCCAAGCTAAAGGCACAAGACAAAACTGCCTGTTTCAGATCTAGAAAAGTTTGGCATTTTTGTTTTCTGTCTTCTTTTCTGTTCTTTTTGTACTGCACTTGATTTGTTGTGTGCTTATGGGAAGCATTTTCTTCCTCTGCATCTTCCTCAGGGAGGCTCTCTGAGAGAACAGTGAGAAAGACAGCAGAGGGCAGAGAGATCTCGGTCGTGTTAGGAGACCAATACTGGTTTACCTGGCATGTACCCTAGAAGCTTCCTGCTCTGTCAGTGGTGATGGGTACCCATAAGACCAGGTAGATAAATGCAACCTGCCTTCTTGTGAGCCAGAGTCACAGGGTTGCTCCCTCTGAACTCAGCAGCAGTGCTCAAAGTCTCATCTGAAGCTCTTGACATTGCAACTCCTCAGAAATTCTGTTAGCTGACCTCTATGAGAAAGAGATGCTAGCTTTGGAGAATCCAAGCAAGCAGGGCAAATTAGAAGGATTAAAAGAGTAAGCTTTGCAAGCAGTCCCACTGCTATGGAGTGACCGGTAGAGCACTGGCATTACCCTGCAAGTTGGAAGCCTGATTTAAAAACCGATCATTTCTATTAGCTAACCCTTGTTGCTGCACAGTTGGATTTGGAAGGAAGTTAAGCATAGGAAAGCATTTCTCTGGTCAGAACACTTCTTTAAGGCCTTTGTGATTGCTTCACAAAATGGCTCTTATAAGGAGGGGAGAAAACTTCCAGTATCTTAGCAAAGGTAGTCACTCTGCTGTAGATCAGGCATGGAAAAGAGAAACACCATGCTTCATAGCTGAAAAGCAGGAGGCTTGAAAGATGACTTAGAATACCTTGGAAGCTACACAACACAACCACAGGCTTTTGTGTGCATTAGGAAAGCCTCTGGTGAAACGTTATAGGATTTATTAATGTTGTTGATCTAGTCAGTGATGTGGGATTCAGCAATGCTGACCTGTTGGTCCAGATCTTAAAATTAACCTCATGTTGAGCTGCCTTTGGGGATTTTTGAGTGTCACTTCTGCTAGGTCACTGAGAAAAGCACATGCTTTTTTTTTTTTAGCAGTAGCATCATTTCTGTGAGTTTAATGGTAATACACTTCTATAAAGAAGTAGCAGCCACTGAATTGACGTGCTGGTGTCATATTACATTTGAATTTACCAATCAGCTACATACTTCTGGGCCAGCCAGAGAATTCCTGTTGAGAGGTATCTTGCTGTCTCCTCTCTTGAACCCTTGTGGAGGAGTTTCATATGGAAACAGAAACATGGCTGCAAGGGTCAGGAATGGGAAAGTCTGTTTGATATGTTTTCATCCCATTGTGGTTTTATGTGTGCGGGTGAAGGTGTTGGTGGAGTTTCTGATAGGCAACTGAACTGAGATTATTGGGAAGGAGATTGCTTGACTTTTCAGTCTAAGGGCTGAGGAATTGCCAGCACATGTGGACAGCTCCACAGGTGGGCAGATGAACTGAGGATTGTCACAAAGCAGGGCTGCAGTTCTATATTCTTCAATTTGTTACAGAGGTGAATCTTTGAAAATGTAGACAACTTCTGAGTGCTCAAAACATTAGTACAGAGGTCAGACCGTGAATGTGAGCAGATATAGAGCCCAGGTCACTGGTCTGCCTCTCCCTTGTAGCCCCCATTGCAGCTGTGATGGGACTGTGGTATGAATGAGTCCAGCAGACAGGTTAAAGCTCACTTCACCACACTTATCCTTTTGTCCCAAGCTGCAATAATACTTTCTGCTATAGCTGACAAGGACCAGCAGCTCCACTTCACAGCACTGGCTTCAGCACAAGTGCTTTCTTATCCTCCTTTCTCCTTGCTAAGCTGTTAAGGGAGAGTGTGATCAAGACTCCTATACCTTTGCGTCGCTGACTCCCAACCTCAAGTGCTGGACTTTGACATGAAAGTCAAACTGGTGTTTGAGGTGTTGATTGCAGAAACTCTGGAGCTCTTTCAGCAGTTGTGGAAGAAGAGCTGGCCCACCTGCAGGCAGATTAGGAACTGCCTCATGCAGAGTTTGATGAGCTGCAATTCCTGGAAAATTACGAGAGACAAGCCTGATTGGAGAGGAGATATGAGTCCGTAAGAGCAAAAGAGGCCTGTCTTGTTGCTTTCCTGAAGAGATACATCATTTCTAGCACTAGAAGGCAAGATCTGAAATATTCTGATGAACTTATAAAGGCCCTGATGTATTTAAAACTCCTCGGACCAGCCCAGTGGCTTCCTGCTGCATTCTTGACCTGGGCAACATGACCCATCACAGGGCAGGAATGTTTCTCCAGGGACTCTGTGTGGTCAGCCACCTGATAAAGAGAAGAAACCTGCCAACATTTTCCTTTCCTACCTGGTGCCATCAAACACCTGCTAGTTAGGTCACTGATCCATGTTTCTTGCAACACCTCTTAAACTAATCCTCGCAGTGTTCCAAAGCAAGAAAAGCACTCTCCTGTCTTTTAACTCAGGAAGTCCTGAATATGCTTGTATATGCCTCAAGATTTCCACATATTAAATGCATTTTATTCATAGTACCCATGAATAGTAAGAAGAATGGACAAGTTTCTTTTATTCCCCATTCATGAGCCTTATACTTTTGTTCTTTTATTCTTTTATTGTATGAAATGGGATAGAAAAATGAGAATGCTGAAATATTCAGATGGTTATGGACCAACATCATCTCACCCCAAAGCTAATCATCTGCTTATCTGCAACCTCAATAAGGCAACGTGCCTCTAGATCAGTACATGCCAAGATAGCAGAGAAGAGCTTAGTTTTACCAGCCACAAGATGATTGCTTTGCAGACTTACCATAAAGAAAAAGATGATTCCCTTTCATTCTCATGTGGCTTGGTACTACATGTGACTCCCACCATGACTTTAGACAAATCAGTGTCTTTCTGTCTAGTTCTGTCTAGGTGAAAATAAATCAATAAAAGGAAACAAGAAGTGACTCATGAGAATTGTAAGTGTTTCCAGTTCTTTAGTCTTTAGTGGAACACGATATGTCAGTTGGAAGCACTCCTTTACTGAAAGGGAGTTTGGTCATATATTTACAGGAGACTTACCTAAAAAAGAGAATGGCTGTGATTCATCAAGCAAATGCTGACTTGAGTATTTTTTTTTTAAATTATCCGAGAGAGAAGTGGTTTACTGCAAGGTTTTGATTTTTTTCCCACTTTTATTGTATCATTTATTTCCTGGATCACCTGGTTAGAAAGTGCTGAATTACTATATTCATGTAGGCTAGAAGACAATTTCTCGTCTAAATCTTTTTATAAAATAATGAGTGCACACGTTGCATTAACTTAGAAATCCTGGCTAATGAAAAATCAAGACTTCATTACAGATAGAGCCAAAGCAGGTAGATCACTTTTGATTTTCACATCCCATTGAAGATGCTTGTCCTCGGTTCGGCCAGGACAGGGTTAATTTTCACCAGAATCCAGGAAGGGACACAGCCAGGCAGACTGACTCCACCTGGCCAAACAGAGCAGGGTATTCCATACCATGTGCCGTCATGCTGGGTTCTGGCTGGGGGTTGGGCAGCATGACGAGAATTCTCTCACGGCTCGGGAGCGCACTGCTGTGAGTGGTGAGAGTTCTGCGTTCCACTGTTTTGTTTTGTGTATTCTCCTTATCTGTATCGTTGTTGTTCCTGTTCCCTTTGCTTGCTGTTCTGTTAAACGGCCCTTATCCCGACCCACCAGTTTCTGCCTGTTTCTTTCCATTCTCCTCCGCACACCGGCAGGGGGAGGGGCGGCCGCATGGCACTTTTGTTGCCAGCTGCAGCCAAACCATAACAATGCTGTACAGGAAAGCTGTACTGGCACTTACCTGATACTATGTGAACTAAAGATACCTATGCATATACATAGCACATCTGTAGAGGAGAAAGCATTTTTAGTAATACTTATAAAATGAGCTGCCGATTTCATTAAAATAGCAAGTTTACAAATGAAAACAGGAAGAGTTTGTTGTGGCACATCACTGGGCCTTATTATCATAGTCTTTCAGCAGACAACAAGGGGGAGCAAAGAGGAAGGGGCAGAAGTGAGAGGTCTTTGTCCTGTGGAGAGAATAGTGATAGGGAATCTCCCTCTCCATAGAGAGTTCAGGGCTGCATCACACCCCTCTTCCCCTTGATAACTACCTTTGCACTTGGCCACGGAACCTTGAGGCAGAGGGTTCATGAGAGTCAGTGTTGCTAGGGAACTGGTAATTCCCTGTTGAGGCCCACAGGCAACTCTGCATGCTGCGGGATGGGAGGGCTTATGCATGGCTTAGAGCCAAGTTGAAACCCTTGGGTCTGGACCAGTTCGTCCCTCTCAACCTATGCCTTCCTTGTATGTAGGGCTGTGGGTGTGCACTGAGCCACAGCTGTTTCTGCATAAGTGGCTTTGCATCTCCTTGCCAAAGAAACCATCCAGGTCCAGAAACACCAGCCAAAATTCTTCCAGGCCCCCAAAGAGTATGCCAGGAAAGTCTGTGCCTGCACATGCCTGCAGGGAACAGAGCTAGGCTTTGCCCACTGCAGAGAAGGCTCCACCTGCCAGTGAGAGGAACTCACAGAGGAAAGTTTTTATACTTTCCATTTCAGGACTTCCTTCTGCCAATGACACCAATGTAACTTCAGCTTTCAATAATAAATGTGAATTAGAAATCACCAGCCTGTGCTTCCTGCAATATCAAAGGGGAGGAAGAGGTACATCCGGGAGGTGGTGGACACCTGTCACAGACTTTTTTGCGTGGACTGCACGCAAGACAGTCAGCTTTTGCATTGGAGGGATCTCATGATGATGATCTGGGGAGAGAATGGGAAGACTGAGAATCAAAAGTCCTCTGGCCTGCAGCTCGTGTAGGAAGCAGGCACTGTTCAGATCACTACCAAGTCAGAGCTCAGAAAAGCCACCCCTCTGGCAATGTTTTTCTGTACCTCTGTTAACCATGGGCCCTTTGGACATGATGAGTTGGGAATAACCCCAGCGTTCAGTTCTGTCACACACTTCAGTCCTGGGCTTTCAGGTGCAATCCATGGTCTAGACGGCATTGGGAGACTTGACTACAGGACAGTCCCACTGCCTTTTTCCTAGCCCTCACCAACCACACCCATCTTGCCAACATTTTCTTCTATCATGAGAGGGACAGGAACTCCTCCAGCCCCAGTGCACAGGTGCCCCAGCTCTACAAGCTGCACAGGGAGCTACTGCCCTGGGGATCCCTCTTGGCATGGCAAGGCACTCCCAGCTGCTCTAGGAGAGGCATGGTGCCAGGGCAGTGCTGCTCAGGGTGCTTGGTGACAGAATCAAAAGCAGGTTGACCATGAGCCAGCAGTGTGCCATGGCTGCCAAGAAGGCCAATGGCATCCTGGGGTGCATTAGGAAGAGTGTGGCCAGTAGGTCGAGGGAGGTTCTCCTTCCCCTCTACACTTCCCTAGTGAGGCCCCATCTGGAGTACTGTGTCCAGTTCTGGCCTCCCCACTTCAAGAAAGAAGAGGAGCTACTGGAGAGAGTCCAGCAGAGGGCTACAAGGATGATGAGGGGACTGGAGCATCTCTCCTGTGAGGACAGGCTGAGGGAGCTGGGCTTGTTTAGCCTGAAGAAGAGAAGGCTGAGAGGGGACCTTATAAATGCTTACAAATATCTGCAGTGTGGGTGTCAGGAGGATGGGGCCAAGCTCTTTTCAGTGGTGCCCAGTGACAGGATAAGAGGCAACGGGCACAAACTGAAGCACAGGAAGTTCCATCTGAACATGAGGAAGAACTTCTTCCCTCTGAGGGTGACGGAGCACTGGAACAGGTTGCCCAGGGAGGTTGTGGAGTCTCGTTCTCTGGAGATAT
>Ga0065711_1050056_pt1 | contig 11009 bp, 6 predicted proteins | sample Hoacrofraction12_FD_59098 | JGI IMG/M metagenome (GOLD analysis project Ga0065711, IMG submission 59098) | Hoatzin crop microbial communities from Cojedes, Venezuela - Epithelial fraction 12 v2 (version 2) | ecosystem: Host-associated > Birds > Digestive system > Esophagus > Crop | place... | reverse complement strand
AAAAAAAAAAAAAAAAAAAAAAAAAAAAAAGAAAAAGAAAAAAAAAGAAAAATAAAAGACAACAGTAGGTACAACCAACAATCTTGCCCGGTTCAAAGTAGCCGAGAGACCACTAGAACAGATGAGAAAGTAGCTCGCAGTTTTAAAGGCACCCTTACTTCTGCTTGACCCTGAAAAGAAGACGTTCCCTCACCGCGTCTGTTTAACCAGGTACAAAACTTCAGGACAGAGCAAAGACGCTACACATTTTGGTGAGGACAGGTATTGCAGGGAAGGACAACAGGTTAAAACATTACGTTGTACACACATGGCAGGGAAGGAAACAAAAACTCCAGGAAAATCTCCTTTTAGAGACTTATCCATTGAACACTTCTAGCTCATTCACTACTTTATTATTATTTTTAAATGTATTCAAACAGTTATGTCCCTGTATCAATAAAGCATTACTAGCGTTGCCTCTACTGCAGACACAAAAGTGAAAAGCAGTTAAGGCTACAAACTGGATTTGAATTGTTTTAGTAAGATACGTGTTATCAGCTCCAGTGAGGGTTTTTCTTCTTACCACATTTCTCTAAACAAATATTACTTCAGTTAACACATTTTAGAATTTCAAAAATTAACAAAGAAATGGGTGATCTATGTTACACTTCACAGCAAAAAGTCTTTTTATGGCATCTTCTAAAGTTACATTATAACCACACAAATTGTAACTTTTTTGTTCCATTTAAAACACTTTCATTTAAATGTTTCCATTTAAAACACTTTAAAAGTGCATCTTACCTTCGCTGAAGTCCCCACCCTGAATCATGAAGTTTTTAACCACACGATGGAACGTAGTGCCTTTGTAACACAGCTTCTTTCCAGTTGTTTTGCCAATTCCTTTTTCACCTGCAAGAAGGTTAAACAAAAAGAATCTACAGACTGTCACTGAACAAATTCCAAGGGTTTTACGTCCCTATTGCTCATGGATATGACAGCCACCAGAACAGCACAACTATAAAAGATAACACGGTCCTCGCTGTTGCCTTTTCACCACCCATTAATGGCAGAACGGACCCATTTACAAGGGAACTCTCAAAAGAAAATCAGGTTGTTGCTTCAAAAAAAATTCCTCCCCTCCTAAGAAGGAGTGGACTTATTAGCTATCCACTTAGAACAATTAATAAGAAAACCAAAGTTCATTATAACTCTGGGTTAACTATTTTCTGTGGTTATAACTACACTATTATGTTAGCGGGAGCTTACGCCGGAGTCCTTTTCAAACCAGTTGTGCCAGCTGAATCCCACGACTGAAATCTGCGCTCAGAACAGGCTTCAACTCAGTATTAACACAATCTACTCTCAGAGCAGTGAGATTGAGCTACTCCAAGGATGTGTCACATCTTCACCAACCCACACGCGGTGTCAGGCCACCCCGAAACGCCAATCTGCCCAGCACCAACCCGCACCACCTCCGTATGAAACCTGCACAAAACAGAGTCCCATTTCTGAAAAGACCGACAGAACAGGGGAATAAAACTGTGTATACAAGAACCAGTCCAGCACAAGCCGAATGACAATCGTAGCAGCAGAAAAAAGAAATCCCCCAAACCCTGAACTGGTACCAAGGCCATTCTCACCCAGCAGCAGAAGCCAAGCTGGGCCATGGTACCTGTTAATCCTTTCCGAGCCTGAGATTTCCTAAGAAGTGGCACTCAGTGGACTCCCAGTGCAGCTGTAGCTCAAGCCTACTGGTGACTTTTGAGAAAGACATTCCAGAACCTCAAGCTTCATCAACATTTCTTCCAAAGTTCAGAAAAAAAGCTGCACTGGACATGTGGATGAGGGTACTATGACTGGCAAGGCAGAGGTTCTACGTAGTAGGTTCATGAGGGATTTATACTGGTCCAGTCAAGGAACAGACAAGAGACACTGACTTTAGGTTCCAAGAGGAGGGGAACTGGCAGAACACAGCAATTAGGAGTAACAGCTATATTACAGCCTGTGCAACAGAAAAAATCCCACATAAACCACACGTGCAGGAGATATTCTGTAATGAGAAAGGACAAATAACCCAACATTTGGTTTCACCCCACCACCGGTTATGGAACACGCCTTTGACTCTTGGTCAGAGGATGTCTAACCAGTATGTTCTGTACCACGTGGTGGCCTCAGATGTGTCCTGGTTTCGGCTGGGACAGAGCCAACTGTCTTCCCAGTAGCTGCTGTGTTTTGGATTTAGTATGAGCAGAATGTTGATAACACACTGATGTTTTTAGTTGTTGCTAAGAAATCAAGGACTTTTTTCATCTTCCCACGTTCGGCTAATGAGCAGGTGTACAAGAGCTGGGAGGGAGCACAGCCAGGCAACTAACCCAAGCTGGCCAATGCAAATATTCCATACCATTGACATCATGCTCAGTACATAAATGGGGGCTGGCTGGCAGGGGGAAGGCAGAAACACTTCTCTGTGAGTTCAACCCTTTTCTGTGAAATCCATGATCGCTGCTCAGGGACTGGGTGCGCAACTGGTCATCAGGTGGTGAGAAAAAGTGTGTTGTGCATCGACTGTTTTGCATATTCTTCATTATTTCCTTTGTTGTCTTATTAAAATGTCTTTATCTCAGCCTACAAGTCTTACTTTTTGTCCATCCTCCTCCCTCTCCCACTGCAGGAGGGAAGCAAGTGAGCAGCGGCCGGGTTAAACCACGACAGTGTACTTGTTACCCAGAGCCAACACTCCCCTTTTGCAATCTACTGTTCCTCCAACCAAAATTAACTGACCATCAAATCACCCCAAATTTACCATTCCAAACAGCCCATCGCTGCCAGAATGAGGGCAAAGAGCAGTCTGTGGCACAAAAACCACTCACTGCATTGCTGTTTATCATACCTGTAGAAGCCTTCACTCAGACAATAGAACTTATTTTCCATAACTCTGACTCTCCATACCCACAACTCATGCCTCCTCCTACCCCATTTTTATTTCCACAGAAGTTATCCAAGCAAAGCTATTTATTACAGGGATGACACACCCTCTTTCCCCCCACAACATGCCCATCTTTGCTACAGCACTGGAAACCCCACATTAATCAGCACTAAGAAGCATCTGCTTACATTTTAGGTCACATTTCATTACCCAGGCTATGGATAATCCCCTTACAGAATGGGATCCTGTACTGCACTTGACCACCTGATTGAGCTGGTATGTCAAGGTGAGAGGTGAGCTTTAGACCACGGCCAGAAGTTGCATTCCCTTTATTTACTCTACGGTATCACCAAGACAGCATAGTCCCTGTCATAATAAATGGCAATACTTGTTGAGACAGTTGGGCGCAGAGGAACCTGATGAAGTTCAACAAGGGCAAGTGCAGGGTCCTGCACCTGAGGAGGAACAACCCCAGGCACCAGTACAGGCTTGGGGCGGACCTGCTGGAGAGCAGCTCTGCGGAGAGGGACCTGGGAGTGCTGGGGGATGACAGGTTGACCATGAGCCAGCAGTGTGCCCTGGTTGTCAAGAAGGCCAATGGGATCCTGGGGTGCATTCAGAGGAGTGTGGCCAGCAGGTCAAGGGAGGTTCTACTCCTCCTCTACTCTGCCCTGGTGAGGCCCCATCTGCAGTGCTGTGTCCAGTTCTGGGCTCCCCAGCTCAAGAAAGATGAGGAGCTACCGGAGAGACTCCAGCGCTGGGCTACAAGGATGAGGAGGGGACTGGAGCATCTCTCCTAGGAGGAAAGGCTGAGGGAGCTGGGCTTGTTTAGCCTGGAGAACAGCAGGCTGAGAGGGGACCTTAGAAATGCTCATAAATGTCTTAAGGGTAGGTATCAAGAGAATGGGGCCAGACTCTTTTCAGTGGTGCCCAGCGACCGGACAAGGGGCAACGGGCACAAAGTGAAGCAAAGGAAGTTCCGTCTGAACATGAGTAAGAACTTCTTCCCTCTGAGGGTGACGGAGCACTGGAACAGGCTGCCCAGGGAGGCTGTGGATTCTCCTTCTCTGGAGATACTCAAAGCCCACCTGGACAAGGTCCTGTGCAGCCTGCTGTAGGTGACCCTGCTTCATCAGGGAGGTTGGACTAGATGATCCACAGAGGTCCCTTTCAACCCCTAATGTTCTGTGATCGTGATGTTCCCTTCCTTTCATGCAGATACAGCTGGGTAAAATCATGTAACTCAGCTACCTCCCCATATGCCACAGGCACTTTAGACAGTGCACTTGAGCTGCTGGCCGAACGGTGGAGGGCTAAGTTCCTGCAAAAGCTGTACTACGTCACCCTGATTTTCAAAACCAATCCTCGAACTCCCAGTCAGGCAAAAGTCAAAGACCAGTTGTTCCACTGGTTAGAGCTCCAACACCTCCCTCAGCTCAGACACTTCTCCGCAACAGCCAGTACAAAGCCCACAGGCTGGGCTTCTTTTTTGTTTACGGCCAAATATTGGCCTTATCCTTTTGCCCTAAATATTCCTGAATTTTGTGTGAAAAAGAAAAAAGGTGTCTTTGAACCCCATCTACTTGCACCCTTCCTGCCTAAGCAGTTCTTTTCACATGCTGCAAATGACTTGAAAATGAGATGGTGGAAGAGAATTTCCGTAGTCGCAGTGAGGGACAACCTGTTAGCCAAGGTGGGCACAACACAAGGGCCTTTATCACAGTGCCCTTCTCCCCCTGGCAGGTAGACTTTGCTCTCATGCCCTGTGAACACCCTGCACTGCCAACCCAATCAGATATTTTGAATTAGGTGCCCAGTAGTAGTTTTTGTTTGAGATTATGAGAAGGGAAGCTCCTGACAAAGCGCCAAAGAGCAGATGGGCTTGTGCTTATTCAATAGGTGGGCTGACCGAAGGACCTGCAAAGGCCAGTTTGCAAGTCCAGCTGTTTTAATTGAAATGCACAGAGCCTCTCACTGTCAAGGCAGACAGCGTTCTTTCACAGCAGCCAGGTCTATTTCTGACAACAGTGTCAGGCTGCAGGAAGGCAGCCAGAATCACCCTGTCCCCCTCCATCTGTTTCTGACAAACACAGCCTGGCTTGCCTCACAGAGATTATGGAGGGAGCAGCAGGCACGGTGATGGGCACAGCATTTCAATCGCTGGTCTCCAGTCTTTCTTTCAGGGCACATCACCTTGCGTTGAGAGAAGTAAAAGCGCTCTTCACAACGACACAATGGAAGGGCACAGCCCAAATCAAGTTACTGTGAGGTCCGTAACAGCGTAAGTGGGGACACACGGTACCCTGCAGCCGTGAAGCCTTTATCACCTGCAGCACAGGTGGGTACCCATGCACCCCGAAGGATAAAGACCACGCCGGATTGGCCTAGCACGCAGAATCCTGACTTTATGTAGGCCAAAAATGTACAGTGCTCACAGTCCGCTGCTAAGATATCCCACTATGCAGACTACATGGTGCAGAATGGGACAGCATCCCCTCTCTGTTATACAGCTATATATCTCCTTAGATGAGCACAGACCTTGCATACGGGTACAAGAAGATGTCAGCGCCATAAAGTGATGCTGTGTTGAGCAAACCTCCAGCAATTCTAAGATTTCTTGCAAAAGCCAAAAGATAGGGACAAAAGATAGACCTGATAGGAACCCACACTTCTACAATGACTGAAGTTCTACCAACAGATCTTGCTGTGAAAAGTGGCAGGAGTCGGGGGAGCCTGACTTCTGGAAGTAAATGACTTATTTGGTCTCTGAAGATGGCACAGCAGCTCACAACTCAAAATTTAAAGCAGCCCTTCACGTCTCAGTTCTGGTTGCCAGAGGTCAATGCAATCTTACCAGCACACCTCTTTCATCTCCCACCACAGACTCACTGCTCTTCTGAAGACGGGCTTTGTAGGTCCTTTAACATAGTACAGGCAAACACAGAAGTAGTAGCCCCACCGGAATGTTCCATCCCTCCATGGGGACAGGGAGAAAGTCTGTACCAGAGAACTGCTGGATCCTACTGCAAAGAATGCGGATGACCCAAAGCCTGGCCTGTTGCTGCTGACCACAGTTCTCATCTGTGGTACCAAGCAGGAGACAGCACCCTTGTGTGGGACATTCAGTTCAGACGCAGTCGAGGTTCTGACAGTGCAAGGCAGGAGGGCAAGGAAAGTGCCATGCATACTACAGATAAACTGGCACTAACAAGTGCACTGGAAGAACTTCTCAAGGAGAAGGAGAAAGGCAGACAGAACAGTTGATAGGGAAAAAATCCTCAGGTGAACTAAACAATAACACAGATGTAATTAGTGCAAATAAGAAAAAAATTAATGTTAGCTGTGCAAACCTAGCCTCCAAGTTCAGCCATCCCAAGTTCAAGCTTGAGAACTACCATGGCAGGAAAGAGATGGCTTCCACCAGCAAAAGAAATGAATATAATTTAATTCTCTCAAACCTCACATTCACCAAAAGAAATTAAATTACTTCAGGTTCTTCTATATGCTTCCTTCTCCCCTGCAGAATTTAATTACCATGTGTTTATTAGCAGATTTTTAAAGATATCTGTCAAATCATCAGTCTATCCTATGAGTACACAGTAGCAAACACAATTTGCAAAAATGAAACAAACATTTCAGGTAGCTTTCAAGTCTGTGAGTGATCTCAAGCGCAGACCCCCTAACTTCCTGCTTAATTTCAAGTGTTCTTCCAATTAAAACAGGTTCTAACTGAAGACATCAATGAAACCTGTACAGCCAGCTGTAGAACAGAATTCAAACGGGGATGAAATACAAAGAAGTCAGAGTAGGGGTTTTTTATGAAAAAAAAAAAAAAGTTGTTCTTTCTTTCTTCTGCTTGTTTGCTTCTTTCCTCATCACCTCCAACACCTTTTCCTTCCTTTATCTTCACCTAACATTTTTCTAGCAAAGCTGCTGTAAGGATTTAAACAATCCTACAGAGCTACAGAACATGAAGCTGCATTTTATTTCTTATCTTTTGTAAGCTATTCTGACCAAGATAAATTTCAAACAAGTTTCCATTTTTCTATGATAGTTGTACCATTCTTTCCCATTCTCAGTCTATCCCTAAGTATCTCGTTAATAAGCATAAGCGATAAAAAAAATCAGAAAGTAGAATAAAAAGATGGGGAATCACCACGCAGACCTCAGAGAAATGAGATATGCACTGTCCCTTGCACAAGTTCATAGTACTAGAAAGCTGTTCTAAATCTTCACAGAGATTCTCTAGAACACGTCACATTCTGGGATTTGAGCTCGGACAAGACGAACCTTAAGAAGTTAATGCATTTGTTTTGCATAGTCATTTAGCTAAAAGCTGTTCACTAAAGCCAGATATTAAAACGCTGCCTGGAAGGTCTTGCTGGAGCATTTCAATGATTAGGAAAAGAGTTATTTCATATACGAGGTAGAGGCTTCACTGGTGCAGTTAATTCAAGGCACACTGCAAGTCGCTGAGCATTCAGGTATGGAAAACCAGGAGATCACCAAGAGACACACAATGCATTCTTCACATAAACAACACACGCTGATTCCTATAATATCCTAATCAAGATTAATCTTCAACTTAGACATGAAAAATCCCTGAGGAACAATGCAGACCAGAAAAACCCCACTAAACCCTTACTACCCTTACTCTTCCAGCAACTGGAAAACATTTTTTAAAAGTGCAGTCCTGCTTAAAAAAATGGGCTAGAGGGTGCTACATTATACTCAGACATTCTTCTGCCAATGCTGTCCCTTTGATTTCACACATCTCTCCTCTCTCCCACTAAACAACCTGAGGGTTTGTAAGAGACTATCATATTCCCTTTTAGTCTTTCATTTAGCTAAAAATGAAAAACTTCTCAGATTTACTAGATGCTCCTGTCCTCTGATCCCTGTGTAGCGCTTCTATGAACTAGAAATACAGTCAAAATTTTATCATATATAACCAACATTTTATATAAGAAAAAAATTACTGATATTCAAAGTTTCATGTAGTGTCCCAAATCAAATATCACCATTATATTGCGCAGTGACATTAATACTTAATGTGTCTCCTGATAAATCCTAAAGCCCTACCAAGTCCTAAAGAATTGCTTGCCTTTATCACATTTGTGTAACTTCAGTGGTCAATAATTCTACCACAGCCTCAGCCTTGTCAACCACTTCTACCTTCAGGAGCCCCCCATGTGTTTTTCTTTCAGACATTCACAGTTTTGCATTCTGTAATCACGTGTTAACTCCACTACTCTAACTCCATCACCATTATAGAATACCACCCTATTTCCTGCTATGCGTTATTCAAATCCTTCTGAGCACTAACAAATCTCAGCTTTTACAAGGGGAAAAAAAAACCCGTCAGCACTATTATGCTGTGGTTTAGACTTGCATAAACAAATAATAATTGTATGAAACATTAAAATTCTTAAATAGAAGCATGCTACTTACCTGAGCACAAGCAAAGGAAGTTTTTGCAAGTCTTCGGACATATGTCTGAGAAGAGCTGAAACATAATTCGACCAACTAGAAGATTAAAAAAAAAATTTGAGTGTTTTATATCCTTTTTATAACAATATAAGAAAATCTGCATATAAATAAATCACGTTTTGAAAATATAATTTCCCAAGAAAAAGTTATTTTATCAAGCACAATAAGAAGACATCTCCAATATGCATATATTTAAATAAGCGGCACAAAAGAACAATACCATATTTGTAAAAAAAAATTGAAGATTAAGTAACATCGTTACATCTAATTTATTGAAAATCCTAATGATTCCATTTTGATGTGAACCTGGAAAGCCAAACTGATTTACTAAAATAGTCTATCCTATCAATTCATTTCTGTTTTGAAAAAGATTTGCAAATACAGGTCCTAGAGAGCTGGGCAGAGAGCTGGGGTAATACTCCCCCCCCACCCCACTACTATGTTTATACAAGTACGTTAATAATTACACAAATACGATAATAATTACACTTCCACAGTTTTCCCTGTGATCATTTCCTAAAAATCCAACTGACTTAGTCCCATACTAAGGATTATAGACGCATTTGCACTCTCTTGGTCTAACATCCTTGTGTGGGGATTTTTTTTTTTTTTAATAAAACAGATAAATCAAACAGAAAAGATTAAAAGCTGGCAGAACAATAGTAGCAATTTTAGGAATAACACTCCACTTGCCAGATACTATGAACTAAATACTACTTTGTGAGAATTACTCTGTTCACTTTGCATAGTGCAGCCACCCCCGTGCTATAGGTGGTAGTTCTGCTATGCACCTTGGAAAACCATTACAATATTGCTGAAGAGTGCTTTAGTATAAAGAAAAACTATTTTAGAACTGATTCATATTTTTTAATTTGTTTTCCAACATACTAGGACATATACTACTAAAGACAAAATTTTAAAACTCCCAAATATATGAAATCTTTTAAAAAAAAATACATAATTAACAGAAAAAGTTGTTATCTCTATGGGTGGTGAAATAAACCACGAAAGCCACACTGTTGCCAGCCTTACAAGGAAACCAGTAATAATCTGTCAACGAGCACTACCCTCTAGTGGTGGACACTGGTAAGACTTCAAAGATAATTTTAAAAAGGAACTAGTCCAGAAATTACTTCTCTTTTCCTGTCCTTAAAGAAACAAAAAAGAAGCTCAAACGTACTTTATTCAATACCTCATCATCAAGCAAAATTCTGAGAGGCTCCTAAGAAATTGCGTTCAATTTTAAAGCTTTGTTCAAATGTCTACAATTGCCAACAGGGTGAATTGTTGGTTCAAAAAGGGAAGAAATAAAATAAAATAACACAGCGACCACCTGTATTTTGTACTCTTAGATAAAAATTCAAGATGCCTTTAGCTGTTGAAATGTCTGCATTTCATTAACTGCAGTACAAATGTTCTCTGAGCATTCATCATTACAGCAGGAAAAATGTAAAGAAAATGGGTAGGGACGATCTTCAAAGAATGAAGAAATCGCGAATATTCACAGACCCCACATCAAACCGTGGTAGCTGTAACCGCCGCTGTGAAAAGACAGCTGTTTGGAAGTGAAGGAACCATTATAAGCTAGGCGCAATGAGGATTCATACAGAGACCACAATAAAGAAGCCGGTTTCATAAAAGCGTTATCAATTTTCATTATAAGCACAGCAATTCAGGAGAGCAGAAGTCCCATTCCTCTGCTTGCAGCAGCGCTGAACGGAACAGGGACTGAGTGCTTCAGAGAGCCACGTACAGATTTCCTCCACATTTGCTATGGGAAATAACACACGATGCCCTTCAGAGAAAAAGTTGTCACTATCCCCATTCTACTCAGAGCAGAGGAATATAGAATCATAGAACGGTAAGGGTTGGAAGGGACCGTAAAGATCATCTGGTTCCAACCCCCCTGACACAAGCAGGACCAGCTGCTTATTTACCAAGCTCCCAGCTGCCACATAACCCATAGGTGTTGCTGCCCACGGGCTCCAGAAGGGACTTTTGCCTTCAGGCATAAATTTGGAGAAGTCTTCTGGTTGCAAGTCCCTGTCCCACGTACAAACCCCACCATATTTAGCACCTTCAGCAGCAGATGCCACCAGTTCTGTTTCCTGGTGGAAGAACATCACCTGAAGTTCTTGAACACGTCAAGGCAGAACACAGAAAAAAAAACATTCACAGCTAAGGTACCATGATTTCAACGGTATCGTTCACCAGAGCATTGTCAATAATCATGCTGAAGCTTCCCACACCTTTCAACCTCTACACGCTGCGCTGCGCAGACCCAACATCATAACACTACAGATCCACTTCAAAAGATAAGGACATCTCTCCTCCATAAAACCTAGAGTAGTGCTTACCCCGTTATATCAAGCTATATAAAATGTTGTCGTGTGCTCGTAAGACACAAACCACGTACCGTGTGTGCATCTGGGGAGTTACTATCTGTATTTCACCTAAACTGCATGAACACCGTTATCACTGGACGGTGATATTTTCCACTGACAAACTGTCAACTGAATGTGCCAGAGAAAGATCAAACACATTTTCACACCTTGATCAGGTAAACACTTATGAAATAACAGCTGTTATCAAAAAAAAAAAAAAAAAAATC
>Ga0065711_1050055_pt1 | contig 11010 bp, 4 predicted proteins | sample Hoacrofraction12_FD_59098 | JGI IMG/M metagenome (GOLD analysis project Ga0065711, IMG submission 59098) | Hoatzin crop microbial communities from Cojedes, Venezuela - Epithelial fraction 12 v2 (version 2) | ecosystem: Host-associated > Birds > Digestive system > Esophagus > Crop | place... | reverse complement strand
GGGTGTTTCCCCCGCCCGCCAGCGCCACGCTCAGCACGGCGTTAGCGGCCTTAACGGCTTGTGCAGGTGCTGAGCTGCTGAGCTCCCCGGGTTGTGAGGATTTTAGGACGTGGAGCTGGCGTGTAGCCTTGCTCTGTTGAGGAAGGAACTTTCTCGGTGTCTTCCAAGAAAAAGAAAGTTTTATAAGAACTGAATTAGCAACTGGAGAATTGAGGTGGAAGACATGCTTCTTTTTTATTTTGGTTTGTTTTTTTGTTGGGTTTTTTTTTTGCACTGCCCGTTAATTTTAATTCTGTGTGAGAGAGATGAATTAGTGAGGTTTTGTTTTGAGGTGTTCTGTAGCAATTTCAACTCATTTTAAAGAATGCAAAACTTTGTGCATGTTCTTTGAGTTGGGGGGGGGGTTTAATGTGAAATACCTATCTATGTGCGGCAGTAGGTCATTCCGTGGAAGATCAGTTGTTGAGGATGTCAGGGCTTCTGCTACTAAAACAACTTCCATGTTCTGTTAATTTAATTTTTAGTCTGATTGTGCAAACACACTTGAGTGCAAATTCTTCCGGATGCGTGGAACAGCCAGTACTTGGAACAGCATGAGCTTATCTTCAGTGCTTGTTTTGCGCTGACAGATTGTTAGTGTTCAGCTTTCCTACTTTTAAAAACCGTTCCGACCCTAATTAATTGAAAATTAATACAGAAACATTTGTGGAGGAAAGTTTTTGAGAACATATGTTTTTCCTGTGTGCACATGCATAGTGTAATTTAGATTTGGAAAAAAAAATACAAAAGCAGAAAACAATAGACAGAGTCTTTGGTACTGTGATTGGGTTTTGAACAAAATATAGCAGCAAAAGTATTTAGCTGTCTTGCAACAATACTGCTTCGCTCAGTATTGTCAAGACTTCACATAACTGAAAACATGAACATTCATTTGACACCTCTGAAAAATATCAAGTCTGAAAGGAGGATGCATTTTACAGATGCAACCACTTCAATGTTTGGGCATGTAAAAGCTTACTTTTTAACTATTTTTTTTTGCTTTATAAATTGTGAGGTGTTTGGGTTTTGTCCATTTGTAAATAGCCTGTTAAAAGCAGGTAAGTTGTCTGGTTTTCATCTGCTTCATTCTGTTCTGTTCCTCAAACTCTGATGTTATTTAATTTGGTTTTATTGGATGTGAATTTATCAGAGGTCTTATTTGCTTCGTTGTTTGTGCATCTTCATGACTGATTGTACTGGTTCCGTTCTAAAATTATCATTTACCAGCTGCTAAAAAACATACTGCTTTAGTTTCCTGTGCAGGTGACTTTCTGTATTTTGGTATAGTCATGAAGCCAAGAAAATGGAAAAGCTGTAAGTCTAGCGATCCCTGTAGTTCTCTAGTCTCGTGGCCTTTGATAATCCAGGAGAGCTTTTTTGATTCCACCCCCCACCACCCCCAGTGTGTCAATTCTGGCTGAAGCTCAATATGTTATGATACATATACTGAAAATACGAACAGTGTTAGAAATGTTAACACAGGTTTCCCAATAGTGTCTTGGGCCCTTGCTGAAAGTTAACTTCAGCAAAGCTCAGTGTTAGGGCTCCTTTGACGCCGGAGCTAGTCTGTAGGAATTATATGCGAATATTTTAGTATTAACCTGAAGTCAGTCAAAACAGTATTAAAAGTTGAAAATAATTAGCCAAATCATCTGGCAGAGCTGTTTTAAGGGGATTTCATAGATGCTTCATGGGATAACCTCTTTGTTTCTCCATTGTGTTCGTAACCAACCAAGCGAGATCATATGTACCCCGGGAGATCTGCTGTGAATCATTTCACCATGGCAAAGTTAGTAGGAAGTGGTAATATCTTTGATTCACAGAAATGACGTCCAGTTAGGAACACAAGCCTTTTCTAGTTGCAGAATGGAAAAAGTGCATTTTAAGCTACAAACAGGCTGAGAACAGTCACTCAGAGTTTTAATTGAAAACTGTTAGTCGGAGAGGAAGAGGTGGGTGGTATTTGTGAAGCAGACCGAATGTCAGCAAGGGCAGAGGTGCTGCATTGTGTTGCCTCTGTTAACATCAGGATATGCATCTGTAAGTGCTGCTGCTGTCAACAACAGTGGAGGATGAGCGTGGTTGCTGTTTTTAATGATGGACAGATTAAGTTACAGTATCAAAGAGCAGTATATGCAGACAAGTAATGGGGCAGTAAAAGAGGGATCTGTGGAGTTGAGGAGGAGATGTTCTGTCTAGGGAATCAGCTCAGATTTTCTAATTTCAGCTGTCTAAAAAGTAGTCTAAACTGTCCAGAATTTGAGAAGACAGGGCACGTGCCAGGCATTACTTGCTCAGCTATCCATCTGGCTGTTTCTATTGACTATGCATGGAGGCAAAGGATGATTTAATTTTTAATTACAGTATTAGAAGCGTGGAATACCATCCCAGGTACAAAGTGTAGGTGGCTTTTTTGAAAGTAGCTGTGCTGTGGTCAGCTAAGGTACTGGAAGACTGCAAATACATTGCCTGCTACTTCTTCGAAAGAAAGAAATAAGTGTACCATGCATTTAGTGTTTATGATATCCAGAGCACAAAGATCCCAAGAGAGCAAAATTAATATGCGTTGATGTGGACCGTGAATACTTTCTTCAGTTTCAGTTACTTGGGTTTCACTGAGCCTGATCATTGGCAAGAGCACCAGGCAGCCATAACTCCTTGTTGATAAAGATTTTTGTTGCCTAATTTCCTTAAAACTTTGGTGTTTGTCCAAGTTTGTTTTGTTTGGGGTGTTTTTTTTTTTTTGTTAAGAAAGAATTCCTGATAGGGGTCAGTAACCAGTTATGCTGTTGTGCTTGCATGAATTTTATGGTTGAACCACCCGGTGAAATAGCGGATGCTGTGCAGTTCGCAAGTGTAGCTTTCTTCTGTGCCATATCAGTGCAGAGTGGAAGTTCACGCTTTAAAATGCCTGGGGTATGTGATTGGCAATAGGGTCTGTGAGAGGAATCCACTGGCCTGGTTATTTGTCCCAGTCTCTTGATACTTAGACCAAATTATGGTTAGAGTGTCTTTAGCCATGTGATATCAAGCAGCTTCTTCAGTGCCACACTACCATTCCTTGCAATTTACAGCTCCTTCCTGCTGTTATTTCCAGTTATTCTGTTCTTCCAATTAAACTGTTACAATTCTGGTAAGCATTAGCACATTTCAAGTTCTCTTTTTCATTACACCATTCCTTGCCTTCCACTCTGTATGCGAAGCACAGGCAACAGTTGTATGATGTGGCTGCGCAGCCTCAGCTGTATAGCCCATCTAAGCAGTGTAGTCCAAGTTTAAAGCTAATCATGCCCAGCTGTGTCCTTAGTCACACTTCTCCATCCTAATTCATCACTTCCAGCTAATTCCCACTAGCTGAGCAGAGTCGTCAGGTATTTTAATTCTTATTACAGATGTGTAACTTCAGCCCTCAGCTCTTCACTGCTCAGTACTGAGGCACTCCGGTCCTTCTGCTCCGCCTTCTGCAGGAGCTCCTTGCAAATCTCCAGAGCGCGCTGCCTGAGGTGCCGATACCAGCACCGCAGCATGTCTCCCCAGCTCCGCTCACCGTTGCACGGGGTGAGGGAACGTGGCGGAGCAGGCAGCTTTTGTTCAGCCTCGGCCTGCCACACCGCGAGCTAGCCATGCTCCTGTCAGCGATGGGAAGAGCCCTGGCAGTGTCACTGTCCCCCCAGTCTGGGCGTGTTCTCTAAAAGCATGGTCCCCGGGTCTTGGCTCGTACGTTAGATAAGGGGAGAGGCTCAGGCACCAGCAAGGAGGCACAGCCGACCGGGTGCTCCTGGGCGGTGAGGTGGCACTTCCAAGCCAGGCTGACGAGTCCTTGTGTAAATAGTTCTGGTTAGTGGTGCTGCGAAGGGGAATGGTTTATGAAGAGCGAGTGTCTGCAGTTTTTAATAAAGTGTTTAAAGATATCTGCACAGACCCAGATTTTAAGGCTCTCTGTTCCAATTTTAAATGCTACAGTCCCTCTAATTTTGGATTATTTTGACTAGGCACAGCTGTTAAGCCTTTTTCTCCTCTTCTGCCTCTCCTCTCCCCGAAGAACATAAGCCTCTCAAAGTCCACGTTTATCTGTCTTACTGTGAGCCTTGCCAGCTATCACATATTTAATGAAGGCTATTAACTACCTTGTGATTAAGTTGAAAGAAAGAGAGTAACTTGAAATAGGACAGTGACTAAAAAAAGAAAAAAAAGAGACAATGCCTAGCTTGTATTAGAAGATTTAAAAAACACACATTATCAAAATAATGTGCCTTAAAACACACATTTATTAAAAAATTCTTTAGTTGTTTTGGGACCCACATCTGAGAGTGTCACATCTGAAAAGCTTTTACAGGTGTTTCTTCAGAAGATGTTTTACTCGGGTTGCCTAAACTGACTGCCTGTTACAGTTACCTGCCTTCCCAGCGCATTGAGTCCACGCCTTTAAGAAGTAAACTCACCCCACCTTTTTAATAACTGACCAGTTAAGTTACTAAGAATACACATTAAATGTTTTTACAGTTTTGTTAGTGTTACTAAAATATCTCACAAATTTCGCTTCTTCAGGTAGAGTATGGAGTATTTTCTACATCTGAGTGTCTTTTGCAAAATGTCATGCAATACCAGGTCAGGGGTAAACAACAGGAAAAACAAACCATATCGCAAAATATAACTCATGGCATTAAACAGGCCATACAAAACAATGAGATGACAAATTTGCCAGTTCATAATGAGTTAAGTAAAGTAATAAAATCATGTTATTTCTGGGACCTGTTTTTTGTTTTTAATGTCTGATGGTAATTTTCCAGTAGTCTTGTTTTAATGAAAACATTTACTCATGTAAATGAGGGTTACGGTTTGCATGTGTTGACGTTATTATTTATTTTTGCAGAGAAAAATCCCTCCTTTCTTTATCATCTACTTTCAGAAATCTTTTGGAATGTGCTGAGGAAATGTCATCCTTCCTTTGACATTCATGTTTTGTTTGGGTTTTTTCTTTCATTTTCGTTTCTATGAAGTAGTGTAAACTCTAGCTTAATTTGATCTGGCATCCCGGCAGTTGAACATTTGTAAGTATCTTGTATTGTGGCCCATCTGGGTTGTCATAGAAACCGGAGACCTCCATCCTCCTCCTTGTTGTTGGAAATGGAATGCAAACAGGGCATCAAAGTGACGTTTTTTTAGTACAAGTAAGAGCCCTGTGAAGAGCCAAACAGAAAGGTTTCTTATTGGTTTTGTGCTCTTGTGGCCTGTTGTAACAGTTATCATACACCCTGTTTTCTCTTGAATATCTGACAGCTGGGTAATAGAAAAAATACGAGCATCATGAAGAAGCGAAGCTTGTGTGGTTAATCTTGTCCACAGCTTTTTCCTCTCTATCTTTTCCTGATGTGTTTGTCTTGGATTGGGCTGCTAACTAGTAAGGAGGTGCAGAGCATGTTACTGCGAATCGTTTGTGCTGCAAGGGGCTGAAAGAACCAATTATGTAGCACGTACACGTGGCTTAACGTTCCTCTGCACTGATCCTCTGTCTTCTTACAAGAAAAAACAGCCAAATAATTCTGGTACATGTGTTAAAAGTTTTCACTTGCAAAATAGTAGAAATACCAAGTGGTCATTCTTCAAAACTCTATGGATTTAATGGATTTAATAGACATAATCACAAAATCATACACCGTTTCCCTTCCCCCACGTACGCTCCAGCTGTGTACTCAGCAGTTCTACTGGCACGCTAGTGAACGGTCATATCTCCTCCCCAGGACAAAGAACCTTTGAAATCACCGCTGAATACTAACCAACGCAGCCAATTGTAGATGACTGGATTTCCAAAATAGGTCATGAAATTATTTTCTAAATAGCGACTTGCTCATCAGCTGAGAGACAGGCTCTGTCAGCACAAAGGGGGCACAAGAACAGTTTGGTTTTTTGTGTGGGAGAAAGATCTTAGTACAGGCTGTTCATGCTGAGCATGCTGTTGCTGGCCTAAAAGCAGCTGCCTCTGTAGCCTCTGCTGCTGGTGCAGTTTCTCGAGCAATGTGGGTCTCTGGGCAGGCTGCTGATTTGCTTCACATTGATTAGGGAAATCAGTTTCTGCCCCTGTGCAGAAGATGGATCCTCCAGTCTGCAGAGCTATGCAGTGTGAGGATCCGTGCTGAAAGCGTTAAAGGCTTGGAGCAAAAACTGGTCTTTCGTCATTGCTTTGGTAAACTAGAAGAGGAAGAGGAGGAATGTGGAGGCAGTATGCTACGATCCTGCGTTATTTGTCTAGCTCATAATAAATACATTTGAAATGCAGAGCAGGAAAAGGCCACTGAATTATGATTACTATTTACATAGTACTAGTATGTGTTAAATATTTCAAAATATTTTTGCAGCCGAGGGTTTTGGCCTGCAGAGCGTAGAAGCTAATTGTGCAACCTATCAGCAGGGAAACAAAAGAGGAAAAACAATTAAGAATGTGGGTCTGTGGGGTTAAATCGAGCACAGTTTTCTGGTCGGTTTTTGCATATGTGTATATGAAGTATGGACTTTATTTCTTCAATGAGATAGTTATTTCTAATACCTTGAAAAAATCTGTGTGCCCTGCATTACTTGTGTCACCTCGGACATGCCTCTGGGCATAAGCCTGAAGTTTCAATGAGAGGGGACTTTAAAAGGGGCTTGTGTGACCAGAAGTGTGCTGTTTTCCAAGTCAATCTGATAAAACATAACGCTTTCTGCCACAAACCTTGCCTGCCAGAGACAAAGGACTAATTTTTGCTTGTCAGATGTCACTGCTTTTTGGTTCAGTTTTACATTGTCTGTGAGTGCCCTTTGCTTGCGCAAACCTGTTTCTTGTTACTCATTTATGTGTTTCCTGATTTTTTTTTTTTTTTTGACCTTTTTATTTTCTTTTGCGCTTCTTCGCAGTCAGTGACAGCTTAACTGGCTTCCTATGCAAACTGACAAACGTGTTTTGGATTAAGTGTGTTTTTGATATAAACATACTTATATGATCCTCCATGAAAATCCTACCCTGCTTGTAATGAATATTGCGTGTACAGTGCGAAGTCCAGTATTTCTCTTTGCGCATTAAAATCTTTACTTTTTTTTCTTTTTATTTCTGCAGCACCTATCACATTTTTGTTACAGTTGGTTAGTATTTTCTCAGCTTTTGGTCATGGTCTTTCCTTTTTTAAAGTTAAGTTAGATCACTAGTTAACTTACATGCCCTTGCATGTATTTACTGATACGAGTGTGTGGGTGTGTAGTACACAGCTTCTAAAAGCCTCTTTCCTTTGCTTACTTCCTGCCCCAACTCCAAGTAAAATACAGTGCAGGATGGTTTTATCAAAACAAATAGATAAATATGCCCTATTTTATTGAATAAGCGCCCTGTCGTGTTTGTAAGAAAACAGAAAGAAACCCTGAAGCTTTTCCCCCCAGAGCACCCCTGCATTTCAGCATCACTTTGGTTTATTCAGAGATAGTATGAGGGAAAATGTTATCTCAGCTGCTGCTTCCCTCTAATGGCCCCCCTACCTCAGAGCCCACAGAACCTGCTCCCTAATGTTGAAGCTCCCCTTCTGCTTCTCATTTTGTGGAGGTTATCTGAGAAAGAGGGTTAAGTGAGGGCTTATTTTTATGGACTGGCATTTAAAAGGGTACGTGTTATGTGTATGAAACCTTAATTAGACTCTGGTTGCAAAGACAGTGCAGCTTTAAGGTAGTGCTCTAGGTTAATAATAGAGCTTGAGACCCCAGTATGAGTGGCTACCAGACCTGAGGACACAAAGCAAGATGGCTTGCTGTAACAGCCTGTGTTTCAGTTGCTAGGTTTCTGTAATCTTTCAGCCTTTCTCAACAGCGCAACATGTGTTTCCTTTAAAAAAAAAAAAAATCTATCAGTGCGAAACCACGGGGAGGAAAACTACTGTTTTGTGATTTACAGCTCTTAGAGACGGGTGTGATAGGTGTCTTTAGAGATACCAGAGAGAGACTCGCTGATGCTGTTTTTAGAAGTCTGTGCATTCTGAGCCAGTGCTTCCAAACGTACTCGCAGCTGAATTGTCATGCAAGAAATGCTGAGTGAAGGCCAATGAAATCATACTTCTGAGTTTCACTAAGACTGACTGATTCCTCTGAGTGCAAGCTTAGCTGGTCAGACCGGTTTGTACCATGAAATGTGTTCATCCAGCACTATATTGCACGTTCTCTGCAATAAGTAGCAAGTCACGCATATGGTCTAAAAAAAGAACTTCCACTTCATTATGGGATGAAAATATACAGCAGTTTTTGTTTAGGCCTTTTTAAAGAAGACTTAATGTGCCTTTAAAATCTAATACGGGCCTGCGGAGGCAAAGAAGAAATCTTGATCTCCCCTAAAAACACACTTACTATATATGTTTAGTTTTGCATACAGAGGAATTATGAGAGAGCTCATTGTCTGTTTCTTACCTCTCTTTTACAGAGAACTCCTTGGAGAATTATAGAAATTCATCAAAAGCTTCTTCAGAGTTCATTTTACATCTGTAGCATTTACAGTCTGTCTTTAGAAGTTTGAACAAAATACTATCAACAATAATACCCCCTCCCAAAAAAAACCACACCAAAATGCAGAGTTTTAGCCAGTTGCACTAGGACTCTTTTCCCACCATTTAAAATGGCGTTCTCGTATTTATATTTGTGATATCAACAGTCCCTCAGTCTTCAAGGATTATTACAACAACTGTATAAAAAGCCTCAGCAATTCTGTTCCAGGAGTTCTTCACCAGACTGCGTATTTCTGTATGTGCTAGTTTAAAAGATCTGTTCATCCACCTCATGGCCCCCCAAACCCTCAAGAGATCTTCTTTGTTGACATAATAAAAAAGGAAAGTACTTGCATTATTTTTACAAGTCTTCTGTAAAAAGAGAATGATGAGCCAGTGTGGACCAAAGTATTTCCTTCTGAAAGATTTTCTAAGGGGAGAAGAGCAAACATCACTGAAAAGTCCTGAAGAGGCACATTTGTCAGGTGATTAGTTAAAAAAAGGTCCCGTCAGCTGCAGCATTGCATTCTTCAAAGATGAGCTTGGCCCACTTGTTAGAAAACAGTCTTCCAAATGGTGTTAGCAGTGATGGCTGACTGCTCAGGGAGGCGGAAGCACCTCTGCAATGCTTTATTCTGAAAGCAATTTCAACACTCGCTGCTTACAGCTAGGAATTTTTGAGCTTTCAGTCGTGATTCTGGTATGTACTCCAAAAAAGATGAGAGAGCAAGTTATAGAGGCATTAAAGTATACATAAATTCAAAATTATTTTTTACAGTTACTTCTGGAATTAAGAGCTAAGTGTGGCAGAAAAATATGGTTCTGCCTTCTTCACAGTGCTATCCTGACTGTCCGGCAAATTTTAATCCCAGCTCAAACAAGATTACATTGCATTACAGCATTGAAAGATTAGATACATTTTTACAGAACAAGAGATGTGGATGGTTTAGCTAATTTTATTCAGTGTCCTAAACATATTTGTTTGAAATTTATTAGGTTTGAGAGTGAACATCATCTTTAGTAAAAATTTGTCTTAGGTCTTAGTTAATATCAAATGCATCCCAACAACAGCGTTCATTGTTCATCCAAGATTATTGTTACGAAGGTACTTGTGTTTGCTCTTTGAGCAAGCCAGTCTTAGAGGGAGGAACTAACTGTCCTCTGACTTCAGCTTTCCGGAGGTAACCTGAGGAGCTTGACAGTTTTGGAATCACTGTGTTCAGTCACATCCACAAATTCTGAATTTATGTCATATAGTATAGGCTTAGATGACACAAGTTAAATTGCATTGAAGACTGAATTGGCAATTCTAGAGTAAATTTAAGAAAATTTGGGAAAGGAGGTTCAAAATCTATTAGAAAATTACTTAGATGTAAAAAGTGGGTCATATGTGAAGGTTCTTTAATACGCACTCTGAAAACCAAGTCCCTTCAGGGTACTTTAAGTGGGTTCAGTAGGAATGTTTACCTTTTTGTTGTAAGAGGACAATTGACCAATCTGATAGCTTTCTATGATGGCATGACTGGCTGGGGAGATGAGGGGAGAGCAGTGGATGTTGTCTACCTAGACTTCAGCAAGGCTTTTGACTCTGTCTCCCAGAACATCCTCACAGACAGACTCAGGAAGTGTGGGCTAGATGAGTGGACAGAGAGGTGGATTGAGAACTGACTGAATGGCAGAACTCAGAGGGTTGTCATCAGCAGCGCAGAGTCTAGTTGGAGGCCTGTAACTAGTGGGGGTTCCCCAGGGGTCAGTACTCGGCCCAGTCTTGTTCAACTTCTTCATCAATGACCTGGGTGAAGACATAGAGTGTACCCTCAGCAAGTTTGCTGATGACACTAAACTGGGAGGAGTGGTGTATATACCAGAAGGCTGTGCTGCCATTCAGCAAGACCTAGACAGGCTGGAGAGTTGGGCAGAGAGGAACCTGATGAAGTTCAACAAGGGCAAGTGCAGGGTCCTGTACCTGGGGAGGAACAACCCCATGCACCAGTACAGGCTTGGGGCAGACCTGCTGGAGAGCAGCTCTGCGGAGAGGGACCTGGGTGTCCTGGTGGACGACAGGTTGACCATGAGCCAGCAGTGTGCCTTGGTTGCCAAGAAGGCCAATGGGATCCTGGGAGTGCATTAAGAGGAGTGTGGCCAGCAGGTCGAGGGAGGTTCTCCTTCCCCTCTACACTGCCCTAATGAGGCCTCATCTGGAGTACTCTGTCCAGTTCGGGGCTCCCCAGTTCAAGAAAGATGAGGAACTACTGGAGAGAGTCCAGCGGAGGGCTACGAGGATGATGAGGAGACGGGAGCATCTCTCTTATGAGGAAAGGCTGAGGGAGCTGGGCTTGTTTAGCTTGGAGAAGGCTGCGAGGGGACCTAATAAATGCTTATAAATATCTGAAGGGTGGGTGTCAGGAGGATGGGGCCAGACTCTTTTCAGTGGTGCCCAGCGACAGGACAAGGGGCAACGGGCACAAACTGAAGCATA
>Ga0065711_1050009_pt1 | contig 11010 bp, 4 predicted proteins | sample Hoacrofraction12_FD_59098 | JGI IMG/M metagenome (GOLD analysis project Ga0065711, IMG submission 59098) | Hoatzin crop microbial communities from Cojedes, Venezuela - Epithelial fraction 12 v2 (version 2) | ecosystem: Host-associated > Birds > Digestive system > Esophagus > Crop | place... | reverse complement strand
CCCGCTGCTTCCCCCCCCCGTCTCCGCCTGGCGAGGCCGTGAGGCGCCGGTGACGCGCTGTCGGCTGCCGAGGCGTGCCGCCCTCTGGGGCTCGTCCGGGCGGCAGCGGCCTTCCCCGGGCCGGGCGGGGGCCGGGCGGGGTGCGCTGCCCAGTGGGGTGCCCGCGGGCTGTGGGGTCCGTGTCTGACCGCACGGCGGGGTCGGCGGGGGGAGAGGGGGTGTCACCTGCCTTAAGGCACGCGTCGGTGGATGAGCTGGGTAGTGCCAGGTCACGTTTTCCAGTTAATGCTTAGAAGTACTTGGTGCCTCTTGAAGTTTTTAATATTTCCCCTAAGGTAAGAATAGCCAAAAATTCAGCTTCTGTAATGCAGTTAGCTTGCACACTAAAACTCTTACCTGGAAGCTCAGAAGTCCACCGTGAGATGTCCTTTGCAGCCACAAAGGGAAAACTATCGCAAGCACAAATGAAGCTGTAAGTTTCTTTCTCATCTAGTTCGCTACAACATGTGACAGTTGCGCTTGACCTCCTTGGTTTGATTTTAGGAAGCAAAATGCAATTTACCATCTGGAGAAAAAGTGGAAGAAGCTGAACAACCCAGTGATATAGAAGAAGGAGGATTAGATCTCAGTGTGTCACTCAAACCAATCAGTTTCTACATCACGGACAAAAGAGAAATGCTTCAGCAGTGTTTCTGTGTCATAGGGGAGAAAAAACTACAGAAGATGCTGCCCGATATTTTAAAGGTACTGAAATACCCTTACCTTTATGTACTTTTTACAAGCGTGAATGCTTATGTGACAAACCACATTTATCTCTCAAGTCTAGTGCACTTCCAGATGAAAAGCTGCCTATGTATGTCTGAAATAAAGATTATATATAGTCTCTAAAAGTGAGACTTTGTTAAGAGTTGATGTACTTAGTCCAGCTTACTCCTTTTTCCACTGCTCAGCCATTGCTGAGGTGCAGGCTTCTAATTTTTGTACTGTCTGTCTTTACTGGTTAGTTAAATGCAAAAGGAGTTCCATAATTGCATGGACTAAATTCAGTAGCATGGTTCACTAATAAATAGCAGATTTGTTAATAAAAGTTTGAGTTCTATTTGTGTCAACTGAATTTCTTTGTATGGTATTAAATTAATGTCTGAGATAAGTCAATAAACCCCCTACCTGACAAACAGCTTCCGCAGCTGTAACTTCTATGGGCTAGAGTGGTACGGTTGCTAGAGTTTTACTGGCTTAGAACATAAGCTTTTTGAGTCTTGTGAACTGCAGGACTTGGTAAAAATAAATTAGGCTAGCAGCCTGTACAGAAAAGAGGCTGCAGGTGAAATGCCGTTGGTGTAATATTTGTTAATAGACAAAAAAGAAATTTTTGTCTTTAACTATCTTTAGGAGTCATATTATTAACATAAACGAGGCAAGACTTCTTAATTTTAAACATGTAGTGAGCTGCTGAATGGCATACAGTTTCATCCATTTCTCATCTCTGGGAGAAGAAAAGAGGTCTGGAGCAGCTGGAGGCCAAGGCGCTTTTGAAAGGAAGTTGAACCAAACCGACAGTAGGGCCTTCAATGTTACGATATGCTCGGCACTTTCTAATTTTGGTACTTGTATGTGGTGTCATAGTTCATTTGAAAGTGTGAAATTATCACTTTATTTCACCAAGAGGACACCGAGTAATATGAAAGATGTGAAGGTAACTGGAATATCCATAAAATGTGTGGTGTATATCAAATATGAGGAATGGATGGCAGTCTATGTATTTCTTATGTTTTTCTCGTTATGATATACAGTGATGGTGTATTGTCAGTAGCAGTGTCTGCTTCAGTTTGTGGGCTTGGATTCAACAGTTGGCTCTGGTCTTTGCAGGCTTAATTATGTAATCCACCTGCTCCGGAGTGATGGAGAATTCGGAGTGATCAGGGCTACAGTTGTTTCTCTTCCATGCTTTGCACATATGGCCCAATATTCCTACTGCTCTGTGCAGCTGTAGTGAAAACTCCCAAGCCGTAGGTCAGATAACTGATAGTGTGTATTGCTTAATTTCTCAGAAAAACACGCTATTTCTGGTAGTTGTCAAAACTGAAACACCTACCGGCCATTCTTCAACAGTTGCATCAACGCGGGTCAGAATAGGAAAGGGACTTGCAGTCTGAGTTAGCTCTTCATTCAGTGCAGTTGGAGTACTAATTACTGTTCATAATTACTCTGTCCTCAGAAATTTTTAGTAGCTCATGGTCTGTCTTATCTGTCTTCTTAGAACTGTTCCATGGATGAAATCAAAAGGCTTTGCTTGGAGCAGTTGGAGCTGTTATCTGAAAAAAAACTGTTGAAGATACTTGAAGGTATGAATGAAACTTTTAGGCACCACTGTACACCAGAGAATAGTCTGCCTCTAAACTGGATTTTCACTCTGTTTCTAGCTACTAATATATAAATACACACATGTCATTATATATTGTTGTGTATATATATTGGTGTGACATATATACACATGCTAATAGTATATATAGAGTGCGTGTATATATACACACATATATATATATATGCTGATTTTGATCTTTTAAGCTTGGATGAAATTGTGCATTGATTTAGAAGCTAGCAGGGACACATTCAGAAAATGGTAGTATAAGCTTCTTTTCCTTAGTACCCAAACTAAGAACAAAGCTGTTGACTTGGTGGAAAAAACAAAGCTAGGAGTGTAGAAATATTGTTTAAAATCCATTATTTTAGGTAAACTGACATTAAGTTGCCTCCTGGTTCTCTGCAGGGGAAATGTGACATACTGCAATGCCAGTTCAATTGTATTAGCAATTGCAGTAGAGCACTCGATGTAGTTAAAGGATTCTTGGTAGATGGCTCTGCTCTGCTGAGACACACAGTTCCTGCACTTTGCTTATGGGTACCATGTTCCAGCTTTTCAGTATGTTACTGAACTTCCACTTGATATTTAAGGGCTGTGGAATTTATTTATAAACGTATTGCTGTCTTCTCAATTAAGTGGAGCTCTTTGAATCTTGAATGCTGCGGAGTATCTGCTATTAATTCTGTCTCCTGTGCTTTATTTTTAGCACCGATAGTATTGTACTAGCGATAGCTATTCTGTTTTTTTCATAGTACACTGTAACTGAAATAAGGGTTTTGAATAACTGATTGTAGAACATTTGCTTTAACTGGGAAAAGCCTCTTCTGCTGATTATTGTGATAGAGTTAATCATTAAGAGTACGCCTAACTATGTAGCATTAATTATATTACTTGCCTAAATTTTGATGTTTGAAACTGTGTACATTTAGGCAAGATTGGAGCAGATTCTGATACTGACGAGGAGGCAGATGGAGGAGACAAGACTGGAAGTGAATCAGTCAGTCAGTGAGTAAAAGACAAAACACTTAAAAACTTAATTTAGGAATACTGAATAATACAGGGATTTTTCATGAGAAATGATCAAATTTTATAAACCTCTGAGACAATACAAGACAATATACCAGTGTTGGGCAGATTAAAGTACCGCTTAGTTGCTGATTTGGCTAATTCACTTAGACTTACTAAATAGGAACAAGTGGATGTGAAGGGTAATGATAGTAATCTAAATTTCACATTCTGGTCAATATTTTTTAAATTGATGGAGACCTGGTTTCTGATGCTGTCTCTGATTCAGAACAGCTTATGAAGTTACTGAAGGAAGTAATTGTCTTTGATCACATCTCATCGTGCATCATTCAAATATACTAGAAAACACGAGTGGTGCTAAGTTGAGTGATGTTTCAGTTTTACTCAGATGATACAGTTTTATACCCTTTGACACTATTTCTTCTGGGGTTCCATTTGGAGCTGTTTTTTGACTGTATCCCCGCCTTTGCTATTTGTTGCCTGCATGGTCTGGGAATGGTAGCAGTACACCCATTTATGTGGACTAGTTTTCTTATTTTGGACATTGCCCTCTGGCTATTTAAAAAAGCAAAATTAAAAATTCAGAACCTACAAAGTACACAACGTATCAGGTCTCTTTATGTAAGGGAGTCTCTGTTAAATGACTGATGTTTTTCCAATGAACTTCTAAACAGAATGAGAAGACAAACTTGTTGCTAAGGGAACCATGGAAAATGCCGCAGAATTTTCATGTCTGGAGAAGTTATGTGGGTTTTTTAAGGCCTAATTCACAAGCTCTTCATTGTCGCAAAGCAAAATACATGAAAAGTTCTTCATCTTGAAGAAGTGAGGCAGGATTAGTGCTGCTAGGCTTCAGTAAGGTAGTTCCATGACTGCAAGGTGTTTCAAAGCTACTGCTGAGACATGTATTTATGATCTTCAGCTATGGTGGATTGTGTAAAGTCTTGCTTATATGCAAGTAAAGTAATGACTTGAGCTGGTAAAAACCTAAAAAGAGGAAATTGTTACTGTCAAGTAATGAAGAAAAAACAACAAAATAGGGAAAGCAAGCAGGATTTACCATTTTTTAGTTAGCGGGTATCTGAAGACACTTAACCCATTTGCCCATGGCAAACAGGAAGGTTCAGGAAAACAACATCTAGAGGCTCTAAATTGCAGTTTAGAAGTCTGCTGTTTTCACACTGTACAGATAATATCCCGGACATATGCAGTGAGTAAACCAAAGTGGGTTGGCGTTGTCTACGTTTTCTCATAGCTGTACTGAAGTACTGCAGAATTAAAACTGACCAAGTTCTTTAACCATTGCTGGAGTTACCAAAAACTATTTGACAAAGCTAGGTCACCTTACGTTGCTGATGAGAAAGATGTGAGCGGTATCTGAAATCAAAATCAAGAAGAAACTGTGTTTAAAAAAAAAGAAGTAAAAGAAACTAGGAGCCATTGATCAAAGTTACAAAGCAGGTTGGTTCCTTTGATTAACAGAATGGTTGAGGTGCCCGTTTTTTGTATCTCTATCTCCGTCCTAGTAGTTAAATATTTCAGACCCCTCCAAATTGGCCAGGCAAGATATGTTGGTGTAGGAATTGTGGCTTTTCTTCTTTTAATAGAGTGGGTTAAAAAAGAGTATGCTATACACAAAGGTGCTGTCTCAGAACCTTGGCTCGTAGGTTCAGCTGTGTGCTAGCTTTAACAAAAAAAAACAAAGGAAGAGCTGTTTGGATGATAGCAAAATAAAGGGACAGGAAGAAACAGGTGAAACGAGGAAAATTAAAGTTTTATATTGATCGTTAAGTCCAGTGCTCAGTAAGTAGAACAGTATTACTCTTTTACAACTGTAAAATGTCACAAGCCCTTTTTACTAGTAGGTCTAACCTTTGGGCATTTATGTCAACTTTTTTTGCAAGCTGTGTGTAAAGAAGTATAAATGCAAGTTTGCAAAACTTCAGCAAACTCTGTTTCAGCCAGAAGAGCAAGAAGTCAGTAGACAGGGAGCCTGTGTTTGTGTGTGTATAATGTGAGTAAATGATCTTCTGCTTTGAAAAATCTAATGTGCTTATTTTTTTCACTGTGTGAATATTTGCAGTTTAGTATTTGCTTTTTCAAGAATTTGTAGGCTTTTTACTGCAGTTTTGGCTTCTTTTGTTTTAGAAAGGTTAGCAGTTTAGAGGCTCGCCTTGTTTTAACGTGTTTTGCTCCTGGATACTGGTCTGCTCACAGGCATGCAATTGCCATCTGATATTTACACCTCTAGGACAATTAGATTATCTTCACCATTTGGAATCACTGGAAGAGTAGGCTACATGAGTCACAGAACAGATACATTAGCACTTGGCATCTGTTCACTGTCTTCTGTTCTCCTGGTGTCCTCAAACTTCACGTGTAGTCAGACTGATGGACGTTTCATAGCGCATTGAACTATATGATTATCACCTGTCATTTGGGTAACCTTTCATGGGATCCTTCGTAAGGATTTTGTTTTTTTTTTTTTAAATTGCTTGCTGTTAGTGATTTTAATTGTCATTTGTGGTGGGAAAACTACCCTTGAAACAAAAATTTGCAGGAAGCTTATGAGGACTTGGGACTTAAAGAAATATCTTTTAGACTTGGAACTGCAAAGGCAAATTTTAATTTAGGAAGATACATCATCTTTATGTCAGAGTAGCAGAGGTACTCAAGCCTCCCTCCAGAGATTTAGGTGAATGTTTCTTAACAACAATTAAAAGCCCTGTGAGGAAAGTATTGGCATGACTGTATCTCATGTTGTCAGACTGTCCTCTAGTCCAGCATTAAGATATTTTTTTTCTGTCACAATTATTTTCCTACTGGTCTCCAACCCCAGTTACTGCTGATGCTTGGAATCCCAGCCACCAGTATAACAGTGCGATTGTCTTAGTCCTTACCCATCCACTCCTCTGATGTGTACCCCTTTTCCGAACCTGTGCTGCTGGCTTATCACGCTCTGTGTAATCTGCTGCAGTTGTGGTACCTAATCACCCTCAAACCCAGATTTCTTTGACAGCTATGTGGGTTCCTGAAAGTAATAGGTTCTGTACAGAATCCACATGCATGAGCCCAGGTAAGCATTGCACTGCCGTGGAGCATGCCAACATGAAAAGCTAGTGTAAGGCAAACCTAAATGTACAGCATTTATCACCAACAAACTGTAATAGTTAGCTCCTTTCTGCTGAAAAGAGCATACTGTGCTAATGTTGTTCTATTAAAAAAAAAAAAAAAAAGCTGAGTTTATCTCTTGGAAGTGTGATTTTGAACTTAACTGTCATCCTGAGGAAGAAATATGTTTGAAGACAGATGAAGCGAAGGAGCTCCAAATTACTGTGGTCACTTACTAGCATGATGTGAAAGATTAGTGTATTAAATCTGTATATCGTGCCCTAATTTTAGATTAGCATATCTTCTACTCCCGTTGTTTGGACACACCATTTCGAGAGCAAAACTGAACGGTAAACTGAAATGCTTCTGCTTGGCCACGAGATGGTGCAAAATGCCCACCGATAAAATGAAGTGGTGAAGGTTCGCTGGCAAAACAGTCCAATCTAATCAATTTTGAAAGAGTAAGATGTGCTGTAAAGGTGCTTTTGGGTGCTGAGAATTGTTTTGCTGACAGCAGATAGTCTTCAAAGGAAGATGGTTTTGCTGTAATCAGTGGTGGTTCAAGGCAACAGGAGGGAACTTTACAATAAGTTTTGATGTGTGTTTTTTTTCAGTTTATAATTCCTTTTAATGGTAAAAGTAATGGGTGTAGGTAATTTCACAGCCAGTGTTTGAACCATAGAGGTCACTCTTGAGTGTTCTGTCAAAGGGATGATTGTAACTCCTCAGTGAAATTTGGCATCGGAGCTCAGGGTGATACCAGAGATGTGAATTTCTTGCCTGGGTACTGTTTGTGCAAGATCAGAACTTCCCAAGTGATACATTGCTGTCCAATGCAGAGATGACTACTCAGTTCAAAATGATGAAGCTTGTGTGAGGGAGGGTGGGGCAGGGGCACCCTAAGCAACTTTTGCGCTTAGTGATAAGCAGGATATATCACAGCCTTATTTTGGTCAAGAGTTGTTTGACTAAGGATAAGAAATGGTGAAGAGTTGCTTAAAAATGAAAAAAAAAAAAAAGTGTATCTCTCTAGATCTGTTGACCAAGAGCTGGTCCCAGATCCACTGCTCTCCCTGGTTGCTGGTGCTTGGACATATAAGCCTGCAAGGTTTGCAATCCTGCTTTAGCTGCTGCTCGGGCCTTCTTGCACCTACAGGCCCCTCTGACAGCTGGTGCAGACCTGTGATCGTCCCCAGTAGCTGACACTGAGACTGCTGATCTCTTGTGTGCCTAGTGGAGCTATGATCCCTCGATTTGCCTACTTGCAGACTGTGTTCTCTTTCAGGAGTCTGATCTCTGATCTTACAGCCCGTTTGGTAGCTGACTCCCTGACTTGCTGGCTAGACTAGCCTGAGGTTTGCTGGTGAATTCAAGCATCTGCATACACACTGATGCATAATGTTGAAGTTCCCCAAGGAAGCATGTACACTCTTCATTCTGTCTAGTTTCTGGCAACACAGTCCTGCAAGCCCGTGTGACCTACAGTCCTTTTTGCAGCTGCTGGCACTTAGGCACACACACACACAGGTGCATATATGCAGAGATTTGTGTCCCCTCATCTGGAATAATATTATAGCAATACAGTGCAATAAGAAGGCAGGACAGGCTAGTGATCAGTTCCAGGGCTTGGCCGGACAAGTGTGTTGAACAGCAACCTGTTTATGCGCTGCTGGCCCTTTGGCTTATTTTTTTTTCTCTTTCCCTCCCCCCCCAAGCTTGTTCTTTTTCAATCTGCCTCATTGTCTCCATTTTACCACAGTTGGTTCTTCCTCAAAATATCCCATCCACATTCCTACACTCTCCTTTAAAACATCTGCTGATACGTTTTATGCAATCCTGAAATGCTTTTCCTCAGCATCCTATATGGACCCCCTTGCTGCTGTACACAGTAACAGCCTATAAGGTGATTGCTCTAGGCAGACTATACTCTTCCGAGGTTTCATTCCCAGAAAATGGGCTGGTTGGTCTCCTTTGATAGGCCTAGGAGCAGCTCAGGCAGGGTGATCCCTCTGTACTGATGAAGTTACTAGGGTTCCTCTGCTTGCTGTTTTCCCCTGTTCCACACTGCGCCTTTGTGCTTGTGGTGACTCGCTATTAAGCGTGTAACCTAATGGGCAGGACCATACAATGGAGGGCTGAGTGTGGTAAGCCGTGGCAAGTGGCAGGAGAGCAAAACCTTTCTGGGAAGGTGTGCTGTGACAGAATCATGGACAGATTTGGCTGGCGGTCTGTGCTGGCATCTGGCCTAACTCCACCCAGTGATGGAGGTAGGTGGGGAGATACTGCTAGCCAGGAGTCTGGAACTGTCTCAAACTGAGCACAAGCTAGCCTTTGGTCCTAAGGAGCGGCCTGGAGACTGGCACAGAGATTGCTGAGAGGGTGTTTCCGTGGGGCTAGGCTGTGCAGACTCACTGGAATGGTGATTGGGGTTGGTTTCCGTTAACTCTGACCATACGGGTGAGTGTATGAGTGTGAAACTTTTCCTCACAGCCTATCCTCTGCTCTAGCCACAGATGAATTGGATGTGGTAATGTTATGCTGTCTGATGTTCCTTTTCCCCTATCACAGCAGGAAGATTGAGACTCTGGTTAACATGTCTAAACCATCACGTGTAGCAGACCTAATTTTATTTCTTGAATTCCTGGGCTAATGTTGTGTCTAAGAGGTGAGGACTATAATCCGTCTTGCAACACCTTTGGCCTTTGTAGTGCAAGACTGATGACTGGAATAGAAAACAAAGGAGCAAATTCTTTGTTTCTGAAGAGGTAAAGTTTAAACAATTTTCTGGAGGGTTAGCCATATATAAAGAACTTCCTGATCAATTCCTTCTCTTTCAGCCCTACCTGGGAATGGAAAGTCCAACAGAAATTAAAAGCATGGGGGAATACTTCTTGAGTTGATCAAATAGGAAAGCAAACTGAAGAGATACTACATACCACTGAGTTCTGAGAAAAATGCATCACAGTAAATAGTCTATTCCTAGTTTATGATAATGGCATAGAAATTTAGGTTGGAAAAGACGTTTAAGATCGTCGAGTCTGACCATCTGCCTAACAGCACATGCCTACTAAACCATATCCAAAGTGCCATATCTACACGTTTTTTAAACATCTTCAGGTATGGTGACTCAGCCACCTCCCTGGGTAGCCTATTCCAGTGTCTGACCACTCTTACATTAAAGAAATTTTTCCTTATATCTAATCTGAACCTCCCCTGATACAACTTGAGGCCATTGCCTCTTGTCCTATTGCTAGTTACCTGGGAGAAGAGACCAACACCTGCCTCACTACAACCTCCTTTCAGGTAGTTGTAGAGAGCAATAAGGTCACCTCTCAGCCTCCTCTTCTCCAGACTAAACAGCCCCAGTTCCCTCAGCGACTCCTCATAAGACTTGTTCTCTAGACCCCCCACCAGCCTCGTTGCCCTTCTCTGGACACGCTCCAGCACCTCAGTGTCCTTCTTGTAGTGAGGGGCCCAAAACTGAACACAGTATTTGAGGTGCAGCCTCACCAGTGCCGAGTACAGGGGCACGATCACCTCCCTCCTCCTGCTGGCCACGCTATTCCTGATGCAAGCCAGGATGCCCTTGGCCTTCTTGGCCACCTGGGCACACTGCTGGCTCATGTTCAAACTACTGTCAACCAACACCCCCAGGTCCTTTTCTGCCGGGCAGCTTTCCAGCCGCTCCTCCCCAAGCCTGTAGCACTGCATAGGGTTGTTGTGACCCGAGTGCAGGACCTGGCATTTGGCCTTGTTGAAACTCATACAGTTGGCCTCAGCCCATTGAGCCAGCCTGTCCAGATCCTTCTGCAGAGCCTTCCCACCCTCAAGCAGACCGACACTCCGGTCCAGCTTGGTGTCACCTGCAAACTTACTGAGGGAGCACTCAATCCCCTCATCCAGATCATTGATAAAGATGTTAAACAGAACTGGACCCAAAACAGAGCCCTGGGGAACACCAGTCATAACTGGCCGCTGGCTGGATTTAACTCCATTCACCACCACTCTCTGGGCTTGGCCATTCATCCAGTTCTTTATCCAGCTAAGAGTACACCCATCCAAACCATGGGGCAGCTACTTTCTCCAGGAGGATGCTGTGGGGAGCAGTGTCAAAGGCCTTACTAAAGTCCAGGTAGACAACATCCACAGCCTTTCCTTCATTCACTAGGTGGGTTACCTGGTCATAGAATATGAGATCAGGTTGGTCAATCAGGATGTGCCTTTCATGAACCCATGCTGGCTGGGCCTGATTCCCTGGTTGTCCTTCACATGCCCGGTGAGTGCACTCAGGATGAATCACTCAATAATCTTGCCCGGCACCGAGGTCAGGCTGACAGGCTCGTAGTTCCCAGGATCCTCCTTCTGGCCCTTCTTGTAGATAGGTGTCACACTGGCGATCCTCCAGTCATCTGGGACCTCCCCTGTTAGCCAGGACTGCTGATAGATGATGGAGAGTGGCTTGGCCAGCTCCTCTGCCAGTTCCCTCAGCACTCTTGGGTGGATCCCAT
>Ga0065711_1009476_pt1 | contig 11010 bp, 6 predicted proteins | sample Hoacrofraction12_FD_59098 | JGI IMG/M metagenome (GOLD analysis project Ga0065711, IMG submission 59098) | Hoatzin crop microbial communities from Cojedes, Venezuela - Epithelial fraction 12 v2 (version 2) | ecosystem: Host-associated > Birds > Digestive system > Esophagus > Crop | place... | reverse complement strand
AAACAGGCAGAAACTGGTGGGTCGGGATAAGGGCAGTTTAACAGAACAGCAAACAGAGGGAAACAGGAACAACAACGATACAGATAAGGAGAAAACACAACAACGAACCGCACGACCCAGACAGCCGCTCTCCTGGACAGGACCAGCGCCGCGCCCCCCCAAGCCACGAGTGCCTTCCCGCCGCGCCGCCCCCCCCACCGGAACCCAGCGTGACGGCACATGGTATGGAATACCGGGCTCTCTTTGGCCAGGTGGGGTCAGCTCCCACCCCCGGGCTGTGCCCCTTCCTGGAGTCCGGTGAAAATTAACCCTGTCCTGGCCAAACCCTGGCCAAAACCAGATAAAGTGTCTAGCTGTCTAGCTCATACTGTTCCCAGCGGCTTTTTCTGGGACTTAGCAGGGAGTCCTGTACTGGTTGTGTTTCTGATGCTATTTGATGATTGTTGCTGCTGGCAACCACTTACTGGATTAAATGGCGCATCCCCTGACCCAGGTGGCAGGTTTTATTTTTTCCCCCCCATAACTCCTTGGCTAGCCGTTAGTTTGTTTTCCTCGTGGCTGTCCACTAAATCACACGTTAAAAAAGCAAAATATTCCCATAAGGCTTTCTCCACACAAGAAAGTGCTGCATTTGTCAGGAAGTTGTTAGTTAATAGCCTCTTGGGAGTGACCTTAATGAAAGCCCAGACGAGCTGAAGTGATTCCTTGGAGACAGCTCTGTCAGGAGTGTCGTAGACATGGCTCGTCCTGCCTTGGGGAGGGGAGAAGACAGGGCAGTGTTTCTCAACCTGTTTTAATTGAAGACTCACCTAAACCTATTTAGAAAAAAAGACATCAATGAAAATGAAGGCAAGCTTTGAACATGCATCTGTTTCTCCCCTCCGACTCCCTCCCATTTTACTCATTTGCTTGGGGGTATATATGTGTGTGTAGATGAATGAGACCTTTCTAGTAAGTGTTTGCAGTGGTTTGTTAGGCTGTGTTCTGGTATCTGTAAACTAACACTGACTGCTCGAGGGGCCTGCACCTTCTGTGGTGTGAAGGGGGACAACAGAAATCCAGTGGCCCATCTTTTGCAGTGCAAAGGTGGTGGTGGCAGGTAGGTGCATGTGTCGGTCTCACATGAGCACCTACAGTGTTTGGACACTGGCTCTTAACCCCTCAGTCTGTCTTTCCCCAGGCTCACTTGCAGGACTGAGTGCAGCATTGTGGTTTTCTTACTGTTCCCAAAATGCACTAGTTGTAGTCTCACTACTAGTTTTTCCAAAACTATGCTAAACTGAAAGAGCTAAGTGATGTGACTGTCTTCTCTGTTAGTTCCTTTCTGAATGCAGCAGGAAACACCTCAGTAGTGCGCGAGTTGTGTTTTAAGCAGACTTCTGTCAGTTGCTGGTCTCGGAACCAATGCATAAGGAGAGGTGTCCCACCCTGCTGCACTCTCATCTGGGGCTGCCCTTTTCTGGAGCAGTGCCGAATACTGATGGACAGTAAAGATCTGAAATCAGCAGAAGCAGGTCTGTCTGTCTCCTTCGTTTTCTTGTTTACGCATTTCAGAGTGCCCACAGCTCAGTGCGGGATACTGAACTTGCCTAGCATCTGAAGGGCTGGCCTACAACCACCACAGTAGCGTATGAATGAAAAGAATAAGTTCTACTTACAACTGCCAATGGAACAGCCACATTTATTTTTGACCATGCACATGCTAAAAGCTGTAACTGTTCCTCTCTAGCTGCATTACCTTCTTTCTCCACAGGCTGCTTGCTCAAGAGCATATTTACTTTTGGAGGCATGACATCTGAACAGTTTGGTCTTTGATCTCCCTTCTTTGAGTCTGTCAACTCAGCTGCCCCAGTAACAGCAAGGGAAAGGTCAAATAGTCAGCAGCACAGAACTTTCAAAGCCTCCTAAGGCAAGGGACTTTTTATTTTTAAAAAGAGAATGTTAAACTGATAGATTGTGAGACTTGTAGTGTAAGAGGAGTAACATTTGTGTAGGCAGAAGTGTCATCTTTCAGCATTGATTGGTTTGGCTTTAGGGTATTTATCATAGTACTGGTAAGCCCTAAGGTTGTCATTGCAGCAGATTGGTTTAACACAATAACGTTTATACTTGACTGTATCAAAGTGCGCTTTTTTGTTCACATTATAACCACTGTTTTGAACATACAGTCTACATTTTCAGTGTGAAATAGTAAGTGCTTAGAAAAGACAGAGAAGTAATTTTGTTGTAGAGCCCAGTCTTTCTCTGCTGGACTAATGTGGGCTCCTGATAGTGGCTGTTCTCTAGTTGCAGTGTTCTACTCCCCAAAATTTTGGTTTTGCTGTACAAAACCTGGTCCCTGGAGAAATGGGTTTTGCTGTATGACATGATCAAGCTCAACAGATGTCTATTTCCCCAACAAGTTTCTGCAGACTAGGACTCCCCAGTACCTCTTGGTAGGCGTTTTGAAGGTCATTTCTGTTCCCAGCGGTGGGAACACAGCCTTTCCACAGGACAGGATCTACTCCAGTTCCCCACAGACTCCATGGCCAATAGCTGCCTGGCAACACCACGGCCCTGGCAAGGAGGAGGCAGGAAGGGACTGCCTGCCTGAGTGTGTTGGGACAGCGGCTACTGGCACTGCCTTGCCCAGGAAGGAAGCGCCTAGGCTCGTCTCAGTTACCTGGAATTTCTGAGAAGCTTGTGTATGTCGATTGCAATGCTCCAGAAACTGTCACAAAACCTGTACTTACACTGCCTGGCTTGTAGTCCTTGCAGATTTAAGCACACAAGAACACTGGAAGACTTGGATGTGGTTTAGACTTTAAGACAGCTTGTTACACAGTCCTGTATTAGAAAGAGTAGTTAGGCTGCAACATGCATTAAAGATCTGGGGTTAAAAGGTTTGAACCTTGGTCAGAGCCCTCTGGTGCGGAGGCTCTGAGGTCTCCATGGTTGAGTGGGAGGGTAATTGACAACCTCCACAGAGAGAGGCTGGCTGCGCTGTAATTGTTACATTTACTCCATTTGAAAAGGTCTGGATGTTCTTTTGCATGGGAGCTGTAGGCTCTCCATTCCCTGAGTACAGGTGTAGCTGGCTTTCACAGTAGCGGTGGAAGAGGCAAATTTGAAAATAAGTGGCTTGCTGTTTTGCTGTTTGGAAGTTCTTTTGTTATTTGCTCCTCTGGTAAAATTGGTTCAAAATTAGCCTTTATTCAGAAAAGGACCTTTGAGCATGCTTAACTGCACACCTCTTTCACCTAAAATTTCTTGGAAGGTTGGGAGGTTTTGTACATAAAAAGAATGTCAGTTGCAATACTGTCAGTGCTTGGTCCACTATTAGTAAGAAGGTGAATAAGCAGACCAATGCATAGAAATGAATTATCCCTCTCCAAATTCTGGAGGTGTGATTTGACTTTGGCCTTAGATCAGAGCAATTAAGGTATTCAGGGCATTATGCTACCCTGAAGTTACTCTGGGAAACACTGACTTGCTGACATTTCATTCCTTCTCTGATGTCTCTCTGCTCCAAGGATGGATGTGATCATTTGTTGCTGGCTTGCACAGAGACCTGGGATATGGATGAGGAGAGGTGATTTTGATTCCATAAACGTCCTGGAGAAAGCGGTGTGACAAAGTGGTTACAGGGAGAGAGCCATGATTAGGGTTGAATAACCACTAAAAACTGTGATGTGGGCAAATTTTGTGAGAATGGGATGATGGGAACAAATTAAGACTTTGTGACACCTGAAGAGCAGATTTTGATTGCCTTTCATTTCATGTGATCCTCAGGTAATGAAAACCTCGCAGAACACCATGGCTGGCCTGAAAAAAATGCTTTTGGTATCAGACTGAGTGAGCTTACTTTTACTCATCTTTTGCTAACAAGAGTTACACTAACAGAATGGTTATTATAGAAACTGGTGGAAGGGAACAGAGAGAAATAACTTCCATCCTGAACTGTCAATTATTCAGAAAAGTACCAATTTACTGTTGTGGTTTAGTACTTACAGAACAGAACCTAGTGCACTGTCTTGCAGTAAGAATATGTAGGTAGCCTAAGCAGCTGTCCTGGCTTGGCCCCAGCCGGCAACAAAGTGCCACACAGCAGCTCTATCGCTCCCCCCTCCGGTGGGGTGAGGAGGAGAATCGGAAGAAAAAGGAAAAACTCGTGGGTTGGGATAAGGACAGTTTAGCAGAACAGCAGAGGAAGCGAACAACAACAATAATACTGTGTTGCGACGTTTCCGTGGTGAAGATGGACAAAGCATACGCATACAATATGAATGCTGCAAATGTCAAACTTTATTCATAAATTCAGTTCCTTATATACTATTTTGAAGATTATCTCATCGGAACATGCAATTTTCTAGTGACAGCTACAGATTATACCTGATATTTATGGTGACAGCTACTGATCATACTTGATATCTATTTTCTCATTAGTACAGGATATAACTTCCTCACAGTAACATCTTTACTTGCCAATTGCATTTTTTGGCAGACCATTCAGTCCCATTTCTTTATGAATCTTTTCTTCCGTTCTTGTTTACTTCTTTCTGTACTTGTCCGCAGTCCTTGAATCTTTCATCAGGGTGTCCTTTGATCACTGACTTTGGTCAAGCAAGGCCTACAAGCCTTGCTCCACAGCAGCAAACCCCACAATACTGATAAGAACAAGGGAACAGACAGAGCAGCTCTCACCGCCCGATGCCCAGCGCGCTCCCCAGCTGTGACTAACCTCCCCACAGTCAGCGTCCCCACTCAGCACTGAGTGTGACACCCCGTGGTATCGAATATCCCGTTTGTTTGGCCAGGTTGGGTCAGTGGCCTGGCTGTGTCCGCTCCTGGCTCCTGGTGAAAATTGACCCTGTCCTGGACGAACCCAGGACAGCAGCATGGGTGCAGTTCGTTATTTCTTGTTGCCCTGGCCAGGGTTCTGTGGCTGTCCTGTGAGCTTGTGGCTTCAGAAACCAAAATGATTGGAAAGGAGGTATTGGTGCTAAAAGTGTGGGGGATGTTTTTGTGAAAATCGTGACTTTTAGTGCAAGAAGAAAAATAGTTGAGGTAAATGAGACATGATCATATCTATACCTCAGGAGGACTTTGGATTTCAAAATCAAAGTAGATAATGGTTTTAAGAATTAGTGAAATAAAGGAGTGACTAGGATCCTGGTAAGTCTGAAAGAAGAACAAATGCATGTCTGAGTTGTCAGCTTGATCCTGTTCTGATTCACTCCTGTGTTTATTGGTGGAAAATNCACTGACAATCCCTGCCATTATCCTGCAGTAAACTGATGTAAACATGAGATTCTTCTTTAATCTTCTGTATTTCCTTCTGAAGGTGTAGCTACCTGCATCTTGATCCATTCCTCCAAATTTGTGCTTTCTCTGTTGCTAGTTGGGGTTTGGCATTGATTGTGTTTACTAAGAAGAAACACAGAATTGTTTGAACAGATAGACTTTAAAGGAGGAGTGAAGACAAAGATCATTTTGTTGGTAACGTTGTGTATAATTAACAGAACTTTTAATAGCTGTAGTCATAATCACTTTGGAGATGAGCTGCAAACTTCAGAACATGATAGCACTGAAAGGAATCTTTAAGTTATAGACAGTCAAGTTCAGAAAATGTCAGTCATTCTTAGGCAGATGCAGGGAAAAAAGTAAATACTGAAAATCTACAATGAAGCTGCTTAAATGCATGCCCAGAAATGCACTGCTCCTGTCATAGCTCAGTCAATTCTCCCACCAAAACCCAAGCAGAATTTGTGTCAAAGATGTTTAGATGTTTCTTTATCCATCTGCATAACCCACGAGACCACCTTTCACAAATGAAAACTGAATTTTGTCATTTTTCGTGATTGTGAAAATGGAAGCAAAAGCCTAAATATCTTGTCCAAGTTCAACGCAGCAAGTCAGTGGCAGTTTCCCCCTTTCTGACATCATGGGTTTTAAACCAACAAAATGCTTGGAGTGCTAGAGAAATCTTAATTGATGACTCATGGGGTGGCAATATTGTATGTGAATTGCTAATGGTTGTATGCCACATGGGAACTCTGGCTGGAAGCATGGAAGATGTAAAGTTTTGTCATCTTATCCATCATTTTAATGGCAATGCTGTTAGGCGTAGATTAGAAAAAAACCTACTGAACTGCAAAATATACTGAACTGATACTTTTTCTGCATGAAGACTTATTCAACTGTTGACTCACTTATCGGTTCATCTGACTTTGTCTTTATCAAGCTCTATTAAGTATACTACATAGAAGGAACTAAATTACGTATCATAATAAATGGACATTCTACTTTATGGATCTCTGCTGTGTACAACTGGAGAGAGATCTTGGCTGAGTAGTGAATAAACTTGTAAATCCTCCAACAGCAAATGCTGTAAATGCTTATCTTTTGTCATATTTTTGCAAGCAGATTTTTTCTAGCTTGAAACTAGAGCACTGTCATCAGGACAGATTTTCCTTAGAAAATTACTGATCAGTAGAAGTTACTCTGTGCTAAATGTGGGAAAGCAGCACAGAGGCAGAGAAGACCTTTCTTTATCTATCTCCGACAGGGACTGGCACCACTGAAGTCTGTGTTGCAGCCTGCACAGAGGATAGAAGTTCTCCTTGTTTTTGATATTGATGCTGAACTCTGAAGCTGTGAAGACAGATGAAGGTGCTCCAACAGGAAATCACGCGCCATAAGTTATTCAGACGTCCGTACTTGGCAGAATATCTTACAGAAGATTTCAAGAGCACATTAATAGCTAGAGATCAGACCTTAACAGAGTACCATATGCGTTATACAGATACAATGTATTATACAGGTACATTTTCGGGTGTGGACTGTGCTAGATCACATGTAACAAGACTATACAACCTTTTAATGAGATGAAGATTATTGAGAACTTGGGATCATGTGGGTTGAATGCGTGACTTCTAACATGCGTGACTAGGCCGTTTCAGTAAGATCTTTTTGCCAGCGGTCTTAGAATTACTCTTTCATTAGATACTGTTACCATTTGGTCATCAATTTTGTGACAACATTAAAACTGCCTGCTGTTTTTCTTCCACTTTCTCCGGGCTGGGGGAGCTGGGCCGGGGTGTCTGCAGCCTCGGGGCTCTGTGGCACCCCTGGCTGCAGTGGGTGAGGGTGCCTGCAGGCAGCCAGCCCCGCCGAGGCCCCCAGTCGTGGCTCCCTCCTTCAGGGTTGCAGGCTTCTCACTGTGGTGCATCTCCCAGCCTTGTCCTTCCCGCCCTGGGGCCAGCTCTTCACTGTGGCAGTCTGCTGGGCTGTAGAGATGCTGGGGACCTTCCTCTCTGCCCAAAGTTGCACCTTGGATTTTACTTCACTTACTACAAGTTCAGGGACAATAGTTTCTGCCTCATGTAGTTTTTGGTATGAGTTTTAAAATCTATGAGAATGTGTGGCTATAATAGCAACTTCCTCACAGTAATTGAGAGCAGAAATTTAGCCTGCAGCAGCTGCAGTTCCTCATGACTTCGCTATGACTGGGGTCCCTCAGGCTAATTCACATTTAAATAATCATATGAAAAACAAATGTGGCTTTTCTTCAAAAGATAAATGCAGAGAATCAATAAGGCCTTTCCTGACTGATGGCTGAATTCAATTTCTTTTCTATGACTTCTAATATGCAGTCACAATTTATATTTTAAAGAGATTTTACGCTATACCGCAACATTCTTGTTCAAATATGTTACTGTTTCCAAGACCTGCAGAGAAGAAAGAGGGAAGGAAACAAGAGAAGAGATGGGAAGTCATGAAAACAGTGAAAGAGGAGAGGAGACCTGGAACATGTCGATTTTTGTATTGGGGCAGCAGTCAGGTGGCAAGGAGTATCAGGCACATCTGTTATCAGAGGGAGTGTGACCACTCTGTCGTCAGGTGCCTCCAGGTTAATCAACCTGACAACTGTGTCCTGAAGCCACAAAAACGAGGTACGAGCACAGAATACGCTGTAGCATGTCCCAAAATGGCTGTAAGGAGAGGAGCAGGCAGCATCAGGACCTGGTGCTGGTAAGTCTGACCCACGTGAGAAGGCTACGTGCGGCAATCTGTCACTCGGTTTATCTAGCGGACGGAACTAAGCAAAGAAAGGCGGCACCGGTGGCAGGCTACTGAGTAGCCAGGAGGAGTGAAGTGTCGAGGGAGAGCTCTGCCTTCCAAAAGCAGAGCTGAGAAAACAAGCCAGGAACAAAAGGGACTCACGGTGACGATCCCATATTACTTTATGGCAGTCTCACTCTCGAAATGTGTTCCAATGTCAGCATTGGACAAGCATTGAACAAGACAGCTGCTTTTTTTTGAGAGGAGAGGTGAGAAGTTTTCTGGGCGGAGGGTGGAAAAAAAAAAGTTATTGCATGCAGTTACATAATGTCTGAAAAAATGTGATTGAATAAAGAATCAAAATGGTCTTTTTTGTTTTGATGATTGTAATGTGTTTTCCACTCTAGTAATCTCTACGAGTTCCAGTGAAATACATGAGGCTGCATAGTGATACCACAAGAGACTTATATTCTTTAATTTACAACCTTCTGGAACTTTGAAAAAGAAGTAATTGAATGGGTGACAGATATTTAGCCTGCTCTGTGAAACTCAGCTCAATAAATAAACGCAGAGAAAAAGGAGAGTGAGACTTCTGTGGAAATTAAAGAATGTGATATTGTTTTGAATGAAAAGTGTTAGAAGAATGTTAGGAGGTGTTGGTTTTTCTAGGCTGTTATATAAAAACAACTGAAACAAACACTTAGAAAATGAAATACTAGCATGCTGGTACAATGCATAATAAGCAATATTAAATTAGATTTTATGATTAAATTTACATTAATTATTACAGTATATATTAAGAAAGCCCTTGAAAATCAAGGACTAAAGTTTTCCTTCATAATGTTAAAAAAAAAACGAGAGAAGACGACAAGAACGTGGTACCTTTGGGCTATTTAATTTCTTCTTTATACCAAGGTTTGGGAAATGACCTTTTTGTCTTGCAGTTTTTTAGTCTGTCTTAATTTAGGTCAAAAAAGGTTTGAGTGGGGGAGGGGGGTGTGTTGTTTTTTTCTTTCCAGAATTTAAATGAAACAAACAGAAGTCTCATGAAAATATAAAATAAAAGGCTGAGAGATATGTGTTGCTGGCTCACATTAGTCCGAACCGGAATTTAACTGGTCAATTAGTTGCTCCATAGACCAAAGCAAGTTAATTTGTTAGTCTGGACATATCTGAACAGATAATTCTTAGATTTTTTGGCCTGATTTTATGGGAAGCTTATGCAGAGTTAATTAATTGTTATTGTTTACTAAACAGTGAGCTCACGATCTCTGTAAGAGAAGGCTTGAAGCAATGATTTTGCCCAGTAAAAACTTGCTTCTGGTAATGGCATAAATGCAAAATGACTTCCTGATCTTTAGCAGAGTTATTGAATGCCAGCTGATTCACAACACTGCAACCTAAGAATCCGAAGGCTGAAGATTGAAGAATTAAACAGAAAAGCTATGAGAAAATGCATATAAAATTGTTTGAGTCTCGTCTGAAGGCGGGCTGATTTGAATCTTGGAGCTAATTGGCACTCCAGAGCTCTGCGCCCTGCAGGGTACCTCAGTGGCATTATGCTGTGTGGAGTAGTCACCGTAACAAGTGATCGATCCGTATATCTGAAGTCTTATTTGACGGAGAGGTCTGTAGCTGTGCCTTTGCTACCTGCGAAGGATGAGTTCCTGTGTTAAACAGTGAAATCTGTTGATTCACTTAATGGATCTGATGAGTTTGAGTTAAGTTCACAAAGCAACCCAAGTGATGAGGATGGTATTCAAATCTGCAAGACTCCTACGCATCTGTGTGTGGGGAAGGTCAGTATGTGATCCTCAGCCCACAGCCCGCTGAACGGGAGCTGGCTGACTGGCGGTAGGGGATTCCGAAGGGAGGGCTGCGCCTGAAATCTTGCAGTTTTAAGAGTCTTCGGCCCCTGAATTGGAACTGGAGCCTGGTGCCTTTTGGAGAAAAGATTGAAATGCATAACTTGGAAGCTCTCTTCCAAGGGGGGACTCAAGACATTATTTTGTTGAAAACTAGATGAATCCCCATTTAAAAGAAGACTCCACATTTATATGACCTTGAAGTAGTTAAATTTTTGTGCAGCAGAGGGAAAACCTTTATTTAGTTTCTTCTTTGTGCAGATGTATTTGTGTTTATGAAGTCTGAAACCAAAATCATCTCTCATCTCAACAGCAGTGAAATGGATCTTGCTATTGGATTTATATGAGACTTTGTTGTTTATTGTGGAAAGCAGTATGTAGAAGCAGAAAATGGCTTCCTGCAGGTAAACTGGGGCTAATAGCTTTCTAGAGCTTTTGCATTTTGCCAGTGTATTCTGTAAAATATGGTTCATTGGACAGAACATCAGAAGCATTTTAGATTTCTGGAGCTTTAAAAGGAAAGGCACAGTAAATGCCTCTTGTCTGTGTTCCTTGCTTCTCTGGTACGATCTGCTTCAGATCTGCTTTTCAATTACTTTTTCAGTGATTTGAATTGTGCACCCCTATTCAATGAATTTGTTTCTCACAAAGGAGCAGGAACCTTCAAGATTTTCTGTTAAATGTCTTGTTTAAAATATAATTTCTGTCTGCAATATGGACCACAAAAAATCAGCAAAAGCTGCATACTCGCTTAGCGTACAGTTTGTGCTGGTGTAACCTTACTGATAATAACTAGGGACCTGTCGTCCTGAAAGGTCGTACGTATATTTTAGTTATACTGTTTTTTCTTATTCTAAGCTCGACTCTTTCTGAAGTTTTTTTTCTGTTTTATAAAATATTAGGCATTTACCAAGATGTAGGAAGACGTAAGGGAAGTTGACATGTGAGGAGACAAAGCAGCACATATGCATGTGTCACCGAAAATCCGGGAATAAAACCTCGTAACACCAATGTAGTGTTAAAAGGCAGGCATTCTTTATTGCGACGTCGGATGCACGGGGGATAATTCCGCCGAATGTGCATACCCCATACCCTTTCCGTG
>Ga0065711_1050052_pt1 | contig 11012 bp, 11 predicted proteins | sample Hoacrofraction12_FD_59098 | JGI IMG/M metagenome (GOLD analysis project Ga0065711, IMG submission 59098) | Hoatzin crop microbial communities from Cojedes, Venezuela - Epithelial fraction 12 v2 (version 2) | ecosystem: Host-associated > Birds > Digestive system > Esophagus > Crop | place... | reverse complement strand
TCCAGCGGGCAGCGCGAACGGCAGCTCGGTGCCCCCGGGGCCCTTCGCCGCTCCGGGCCCGGCAGCGGGAGGAGGCGGCCCGGCCCTCGGTGCAGCCCGAGAGGGGCCACTGGGCCGTGCCCCGCTTTTCTGAGCAAGGCTGAGGAGCGGGCGAGGCTGCGTGGTACAGCTACAGAAAAGAGCGAGAAGGGAGAACGGTCTTCACCAGAGAGGCCCAAATTTCTCTTAAATACCAGATTTGGCCAGGCTGAAAGCGTACAGGAGTCTTCACAGTACTGCAGGCGCCAATGTCTAGTGTACTACAGTCACTCACGAGTACCAGCGTGTGCTGAACACGTGGGAATTGCGCATTTTTTTTAATCCAGTAGATCTTGGTCAATGTTAATCGCTTGCATACAAACCTTTAAAGGAACTGCCTGGTGGAGATGTGCGTTTCCGAGGGCCAGGGAGAGAAAGCTTGAGGTTAATCTTCCCTCTCAGAGCACGAGTGTCCCAAGACTGATTTTTGGGAACAGGAAGTGAAAGTTCATGCTAAAAATATCACGTTTAAGGCTGGGAAACAGAAGGAGAAAAACCGCCCTGACAAAAAATCCCAGTGTGACGCAGTTCCTAAGAGCGGGAGTCATGCTGCACGTGCTCTCCCTGTCTAGATACAGTGAAAGCTGCTTGTAAAAGATGCTGTGTTTGGCTGGTAGGCAGCATCTCCTTTAGCACTTTCCTCTGTACTGGGAATAAATAAGCAGCATCTATTTGCACGCTGGAAAACCTTGCGCTCCGGGCGGTTGATTCCGTGGAAGCAGCACAGTGCTTTTCCTTTCTACCCAAGATCCCAGTAAGTGGACAGAGGCACAGAGGAAGGCAGCACTCGAGGCACCAACGGCTGGGCTTGTGTCATTGCCACCTTCCTCCACAGGCACGGCTGCCAGCACGGCCTGTGCCGAGGGACTCAGCTGGGGGTTAGCTCGGCTGGAGCCGCAGCCCCTTGGTGCGCCTTGGCCAGCAGGCAGGCATATGCAGTGCCCTTCCGCTTGGGAAGGCCCGCTTGGCGCCTACAGCAGGAGCTGGAGATGAGTTCCAGACACAGGGACCACGCGGCAGCATGTTTCGGGGTGGTTCACGTCTTTGTGTTCCAAGTAATCGATGGTTTAGCCATTTTGCTACCCAGGATGCTTGAAGCGGGAACGTGCAGGCACAGGGAGAAATTGGTGGCACCACGCCTTGGCCAAGCTCTGTGGGGCTGAACCGTCCATGGCTGTAAAGCACAAAGTGGTGAGAAGGTCCTGTAAGATCCCACACCGTGCACTGTCCCCTCAAAGGATGGCTCAGAGCTGCTCATGGGAGAGCAGGGCTACCAAGAGAGCCCAACAGAAGCAAAAGACAAGAAAATACAAGCAATGTTGTCAGGAAGAGGTAATAAATACGTCTATTCATGGAGAACAATGCAGCAGTGCAATGTTTTATTGAAAAAAAAAAAGTCATCTCACTTGATACCTCAGAAGACTGCGTCGCAACGTTGGTGGGCTGCACCGTAGGAGAGCTACATCGGGGACGCCAGCACAGTGCTGGGTGCCTCCTGCCGCATGGGCCCGAGAGCCCTCCCCTCGCGCCCCTGGGGTCTCCCAGTCGCTAACGACTTCCCGCGAGGAGAGGAGAGTTCACCCAGGTAGGCTTAATGCCCTGCTTCCTACCACAGCGCAGTTGGCTCAGTCTGGCTTGTGTCTCCTAGTCACCTCCGAGCTCCCTGGGGACAGTTGTTTCTTCAAGCACAGGGCTTGCTGTTAAGCTGCTTCCTTTTTTTTTTTCCTAAAAAAAAAAGCCACCCCACATCTTTGCCCTTTAGAAGAGTCCAACGTACGATTATAGTGCAAGAGGGCTTGGTACAAGTGAGCATTACCAGCATGCCGTGGGGGGACAGTCCTCCCCTACAAACACATCATCGTAGGATTAAAAGAACATCGTATCTCCAGAGAGAAGCGGTAGTGGGTCACCGTGAAACAGCTTTCAAACCAACCCACTTAAAAACAAGGTCAGGAAAGTCTCTAAACAATCAAATACATTCACTTTAAAAAAAACAAAAAAACCAAAAAAAAACCCCAAAAACCATTTAAGAACAGAAACTGTCGAGATCGCCCCTTTTACTCCCCGCCCTCCCTCACCCTGCAAACACTTACATATGCTGCAACTACGAGCTGCTCCTTGACTGGAGGCAGCGAGGAATGACCAAACACGGCAGGAGATGCAGAAGGAATCAAGTTCTGGTGACAGGCACTTAGTGGGGCTTGGGAGGGCAGCAACAGCAGTGTCTCAGGGCCCGTCTCTGTCTGTGGCGGGCAGGACCGCTCCCCGGGGAGCGCCTGTGCCCCTTTCCCCCCCTCCCAAGACGCCAAACAATTGTTTCCTACAACAGAGAGGGGAACACCTGTGCCAGAGACACTGGGCTTCTGGAAGCCACTGGCAGCGGAGTCGTCTGGAAAGAGAAGGGCTGGGATGCAGCCACAGTCCCGTCCTCCCTCAGGCAGCAGGGGACAAGCAGGCGAAGCGCCCCGGCACGAGCCTGCGGGAGGTGAGTGGTCCCCTCCCTGCCCTGGCTCATGGCACGGCTCAAGGGAAGCGCTCTGCAGAACGAGAAGCGGGGTGCATGCGTCTCCTGGTTGGGCACGTGAGCGAAGAGCTCCGTGCCTCTGAGCCGCGCTCATCGGGGTAAGGCATGGAGAGAATGCAGCAGAGAACGGCAAAGAGACACCCTGTGGGGAGCCCAGCAAGGAAGCGATGCTTTTCTGCCCTGGCACCACACCAGCGTTGGCCTGCTTTAGGGAAGCACAAAGAGCAAGCCCAGAAGCTCCCTGTCTGGGGTGATCTCCTGCCCTCCAAGCCCGCTTCTGCCCAGCCAGGGGAACTGAACGTCCTGGGAGTGCCACTCCACAAACTCCAAGCTCTGCAGATCATCATTAAAAAAAATAAAAGATAATGAGATCTAGTGTCTCCCTTTCCTCCCTTCATGTTCTCCAGGATTTCTGGTGTGAGCCAGGCCTGAGTTTCTGACAAGCGAAGTCCCTTGAGTGAACAGTCCCAGCCTGGTTAGGTATCACATGTGGAAAGACAAAGTACAAGGAACCTATTCACAATCTCCCCAAAAGCTGCCCCGGTTCTCCCAGAGCTCTGCCACGCCTGCGGTAACCCCCAGGCAGCCTTGGCCTCCTCCAAGTTTGGAAACGCTGCAGCAGGATGCAAATTTTTTTTTCTTTTTTTTTACATGTGTGCAAAGTGCCCAAGCCCTTTGCTAGCTATTGGTTTGGCTCAAAAGCGGTGCGTGAGAACCGTGGCTTCTCGTGCGGGGTGGGATGGCATCCCATGTGCCCCAGACCCACGCTCGCAGAGAGGACGTGAAGGCTATTCCAGTCAAACCTATCTGACCATCTGGAGATGGAATCAGTGTTAAGGCAGTGAAGTCTCCTCTCCTCTGCTGGGGAAGCTTTGCTCCTGCTAACGTTTTCTCGCAGAAGGTACGTGTTCGCAGCCACCCTGCCGGAGGGACTTGAGAAGGCTGCCCAGTTGCCCACCCCGAGAAACGCCTGCGCTTTGAGAAATGGCTGCCTCCCCATTACCTTAATCCAGATCTACCTCTTACACCAGCGCAAACTCCCCCAGCCCAGCAAAGCTGACGCCGCTCCCTCCTGCCAACACTGGGCTACGGCCTCGCATCTCCCAGCCGGTTGGGTCAGGCACGGTGTAGGGAAACATGGTAGGGACATTCACCGGGCAGCGAGAAAGGGTGATTGAAAATTCAAGTATGCTTTCCTCAGCGCGTGGCCCAAGGCGGGCGTTGGGAACCCCACACTGGCACGAGGGTTGTGCGGATGTCGTCGACATCCCCACTCGAGGGCATTCTTCGCACCCCACTGTCTTCCCGGCTGAATGTCTGTCTGCGCTGGCACCGCGTGGCCACGCAGAGATCCACAGATACAATGTGCATCTGTAAATGCTAAAAATAATAAAAAGTGCAACGACGTCAGCTTCTTTAAAACAATCCACATTGCTCTGTTACCGTCAGAGGAGGGAGGTGTCAAGGGAGCCGGAAAAAAAAACTAACTGGAACAGTAGATTGCAAATTTCTCACAGCTTGCACATTACAGTGTAACTGTTCCCAAGGAGCCGAAAAGGGAACCTGTCTCTTTACTGCTGCAGCAGTCAGGCCCTTCTCCCACGCAACTTTCCTGCCCACACAGCATCCTCCTGCCCTCTCGACAGCCAATCGAGCCTACAGTATTTCTTTGCTTAATTAAGGAGGGAGGAGGACCAAGGAGCAGAGAGTGCAGGGGAGGGAGGGGAGGAAAGTGAGCAGGAACTAAGCACAGTCCTCAGGTTTGCGTGAACGATGCCTTCGCCGTAAACAACGGGAAAGAGGGTCAGCCAGCCAGCCCCCCTCCCAGGGCGACCAAGACCTGAGCCAGCCACAGTCCTGGTCCCAAAAGGAGCTTCAGGCTTGGAGTGAACGAGGGAGACCATTCAGCAGATCCACCCCAGAGTGGTTTGTTTTGGAAAGTTTTCTTCTCTTTTTGGTTTAAAATGTCACTTTTTTTTTTTCCTCTCTTCCTCCTATGCCTCCTCCTCCCCCCTAAAGAGAAGCCCCTTCCAGTGAGACAGGGTAGGAGCTGCAGGCGCGGTGGTTCCTGCAAGGCCCAGGAGGCACCGGTCACTTGTGACGCTGAGCCGTCTTCTTCCGTTTCCTCTTAAAGAAGCAGCAGCACCTGGGGCACAAAGGACAAGGTAAGTTAGCCCCGCGCCCGGCACCCCAGGAAGGTCCCCCACCACCCCGGGCTTCCCTCCACTCAGCCGCATGCAACAGCCCCTGCGCGCCCGGCCCGAGGCCCCGGCAGACCTGCCGTCCTGCAGGACGGCTGGCAAAGGCTGCTGGACGGTTGACACCACCAGCCTGGACTGGCAGACCAGCAAAGGCAAGCAGTCACATCCCGCGGCCCAAAGGCTGCAGGCAACAGTGGGGCGCAGCCCCTGAGCACGGGAAGCCAGGCTGTCTCCCTCCCAAGGCTCGACTGGGGCGGGAGCGCAAGGAGCCATCTGGGAAAGCAGCAAACAAGGATCCAGATGCTCTGCTCCCTCTGTCCGAACCCTGGAGGAAGCGGACCGGGACAGTGAGCCCTGGCTGCTCTTCCCAGCTGTGAGACACGCGGTTTTCACCACTGTTCAGTACAAGGTCAAGTTCCAAAGGGATCTTGGCTCAGGGACCAGGTTTCTTTACTGAACCTTTCATGATAACCAGAGCTTCCACCTTGGATAACTCATTCAGTGCCGGGATGCAGAACCCCTGCTTCTTCCCCCATCCGATGCGAGGGAGGTGGCACAGCGCCTGGGGACTGGGGGAAGCAAGAAGGATGGGTATTTGGAGGCTGAGGTGGGGAGACGAATGCCCATCGCAGCTGAGGAGTGGTGGTTTCACTTGCGGGGTACTCTGAAAGCGGTCGCCCAGGTTTTCTACCCCTCCTGGCTTCCTACGGAATGACTTGGTCTGTAAGGCGTATCTACCTTGCTACCCTCAGCCCAGCGTCAGGGTTCTGTCTGCACAGAAGAAATGTGTTTGTTCTGTGCAAGTTCTGCTCCTGAGCTACTGTCTTTCCCCTTCTGCCGTTACAGCCATCTCCAGAGAAGCCCGGGTGATGCTGAAAGACTGCTTTCCCAGGCTGGTGGAAGGGATGCCTGGCTAAGCAGCAAGAGCAGAGTTGAGTATGCAAAGACCATTTTTTCCTCCAACCATCTTTGAGCAACAGCCAGACCAACAGCATTCAAAACTGCTGTAACAGCTTCTCTGAGTTATTTCCCACTGGGTCCTTCACAGCTCTGAAATGTCAGCATTACGCTTCTGTCCTCTCAAGAGCTGGAGGAACAGAGTCGTTCTCCCTCATGCCCTAGAAGGTGCTTGCCCCTGGATGCACAAGCCTTACTATGGGGTGCAAAAGCGATGGGTGACCACTACCCCTCTGTGAGCCAAGCCTGCCAGTGCAGATCGTCTGCTGGGGAGACCGAAACCCCCTACAACAGGGAGAGCTCAAACAGCCACAGCAAGAGGAGGCCCACCTCCTACCACATGTTCTTCTGGCCTGCACGGACTAAGGGCAAGGGCAAGTTTAACGTCCACGATTTGTCTTTAGGTTCCTAAAGAGGCCCAGTTTGGAGGTGGGACAAGAGAAAATGCAAAGCAGTTGTCCTCACAGGAACACGGGCTTAGAGCGACTTGTGACGACTCCATCACTACCCACCTAGCCTGACGTCTGCTGCATGCAGTCTGAAGCTTTGCCATCACCCAACCCAGGCTCCTGCGCACGGCTGGCACTCTCACCCCCCACCCCAGGACTGGTCTTGTGCTTTACTGTCCCAGGCCATCTGCCACCCTCTCCTGCTTTAACCTGTCGCAATATTTCTCTCCCACAGCAGCCACCTTCCTTCATGACTTGGGCAACGGTGAGTAAGGGGGAGGATGTTATGGGGAGAGAGGATGGAAGATGCACAAGTTATGATTTTGCATGCAGCGGGTAAGGGAAGAAGAGGGCTGAGCAGCACTCGTTTCCTTGGGCACCGAACAAAGGGAGCTGACTGACTCCTGGCTGTTTTTCCTTGTGACTGTCTTTTTAGGCTGTTACTCAGAGGTCCAGGGAAGGGTTCAGGAAAGGAAGTCCTGGCAGTTCAGACAGGCAGAGGCAAAACACCAAAATAAAAGAATAAGGCAGGCTGACAATTACAGAATGTGATCTCTCTGCATGCAGACAATGCCCAAGAGAACAGCTCCAGACTATGACATACAGAGAAGCCAGAGATGCCAGAGGTATTGGAGGCAATGCCTATGGAGAGCAGGGCAGAGGCAGTCAGTCTCCCATCCAACAAGGACATTCCTCGCCGCACACGGGCTTTGTCACCTTGCTCTGTAGCAGTTCCCACCAGTCAGCCCTCCCTGGGACCTACAAACTCCTCATCCGAGTCTCCGCTTGGTCCTCCGCTTACTGGGTACGTGGTTTCCCCAAGGGGCAAGGAAGGAGGGAACACCTCTGTGGGACACCTTGAAACCAGGACACTACAGCTGTGGCTTCGAAACCCTGATAAAACCGTACACAGGCCTGAGCTGGGCTTGGACCAGGGCTAATCCCAACCCTTCTGCCTCGTCTGTCCTGGAGAAGCCTGTTCACCTGCACCCTCGGCTGGCAGCTGCAGGGTTTTTGGAAAGGAGCTATCTCCCACCCACCCTCTCCAAGCTGGAGCTCTAGCTGGGGCTCTGCAGCCAGACTCCGTGGCCATGTCTTCCCATCCTCTCTAACGATACAGGCCCTGGCCTGTGCTTCTTCAGAGAAAACTCTCTGAGGAAGTGACTGGCCCCCTCCCCTCGATACCCTGCACAAGGTTTTCCCTTCATGACCGTCTGCGTGAGGAATTCCTGCAAGATGCTTGGCAAGCCTGGTCCCGACTCTGCCCAACTCCATCAGACATCATCTGCTCATGGACGTAACAGTTTGGATGAGATGACAAGCCGAATAGAAAAGGATTAAAATCCATCTTTTGCATCCATCAGTTCAGACATCAGCCAAATTTCTTGGCCTAATGTGGGCACTCAGACAGAGCCCACACCCTCCCCAATATTGCATGCGGTCCTCAGCATGGTCCTAAAATCAGAACAGCTCTGGGTTGGCTTTGACTTTGTGCCTTTTTAGGGTTTGGTCGGTTTGATTTTGCCAGCCCCAGTCTAGTCTGGTCCGCTCCCCCTTGCATGTGGACTGGAGAGAGGGACTCACCACAAGTTGAGCATTTTCAGGCAGCTACAGAGAGTGTAGAGAAAAAACACAGAAAGGAAGAAAGAGCAATTAGTTCACAGAGGTGGGATGAAAGCATGTCGCTGCAGCCATGCAAACATGCAGTGCAGACTGGCAGACACACACCATGCCTGCCCGCCGCCCACCCCCAGCCCTCATACCACCTCTGCCCTTGCCATGGTGCCACTGAAAACTGCCACGCTTTCCAAGGTCTCAGGCCTCCGACAAACACCCCCTGTTCTCCACAAAGGCACCGGCCCCATGGGGTTCTTACCAGAAAGGAGCTCGGGGCCACCAGGAAAGGAGACTGCTCTTGTCCCTGCAGCTCCAGCGGCAGAAGGGCCAGATCATGGATTTATGCCTGGGACCTGCCTTTCAGCGAAGGAGCTTATCTCCAGTGTACCCCAAAGCAGCAGCACTTGCACAGCTCCTCTACCTGCCACGAGTGCCAGGGAAAGACCTTTCTGCTGCTGCATGTCGTCTCAAAACACAGAGCCTCAGCTCCAGCTCCTTCTAGCTCTTTCTGACCCACTTTACTGCAGGACAGAATCAAAAAGTCCTTTGCCCTCCCCATATATCTGAGGGGATTTATGAGCGCAGATACAAGGGAAGATGAAGCCAACCCTCCCTGTGGCAAGAGGAATGAAGCGGACTACACCTGGGAATTACAAGAGACCCCAAACCTGCCAGTGCAAAGCAGCTTATGCTCTGCTTCCCAGCACCTCCAAAACCTATTTGAGACCACAAAAACAAGAGCTAGAGAGAGACAGAACCGTTCCATGCATTGTGAGACATGGCTTGGGCAGCACGGCCCTTGCACAATCCTTTTCACCCGTCTTGACATCTCCCCTGTACATGGGTGTAGGGCCTGGACCCTGGCCTCACTCAACAAGGTGCTGCAGAAACATCGGCTGAAGGTGGTCCCAGCTTAAAAGCTGGCTCTCCCTTGCATTGGGTTGTTGTATGGTTAAGGGTGGCAATTTGCCTCATCCGAGGAGTGAGCCACATGCCCAGAGAGCTCCACTCCAGTCTGATCAAGGCAGAACCTGTGATGCCACACTGGTGGTCTCTGCAGGCCACACTACCCATATCTAGGAGGAATATTGCCCACCCTGCAAGCTACAAATCAGTATCTCCCCCACCCCGCCGTACTCGATGAGGAGCCTGTACCAAAACCAAGGCTCGCTTCTTTGGCTGGGAGGAGAAAGTGTATCTGTTGCTCGGGCAGGATCATGGCCAGGCCAGCTTCCAGTGAGCAAGACCACGCCGAAGTGCTTCCCGAGGGACAGAGGAACAGACAGCAGAAGACCTCCAGCACAACTAGCAGTGGCTTCGGCCTGATGCATACCTAGGGGCCTTTGCCATCAACACACCCTTTCTCACGGCTGCCAGTTTTCCTCGTCACCTTCCCACAAGCCGTTCCTAACAGAGGTTCCCATGAAGGCCAAGACAAACCATGTGGCACAAGCGACACCACTGTCATCCAGTCAAATTATAACCATGCTGCTGGGCAGCGTCACGGCACTGAGCAGTTCCAAGGCAGCCCCGGGGCCTATTTACGCCTCACACGGGGAGTGTCAGGATTACACTGTGACCTGCTAGGTCCTGGTCTAGTTCAGAGGCAGTGAGAAGGTCACATGTTGAGGATCATGCAAAAGGTGACGTGATGGTGCCAGATGCAGCACGTGTGCAAAGGAGGCCAAAATGATCAAAGCAGCAACTTTGTACATCAGTTCTCACTCCTGACCACAAGCTACAGAGGAGAGGTCAGCTCGGAGGAGGATGCTCTTCCCCACAAGCAGGAGGGCTGCTTCTGGTTTCTCTCACTCAGCTTCCATTGGGCTGGACCAAAAGAATTGACAGAGAGAAGGACCCATCCCTTCAAGAGTTACTTTATGACCATTCTGGATACCTGGCATCCACTTCTTGCAGCCAGAAACAAAGTGCTAACTTTCAGACCAACAATGTCTTCTCTTCACTGATCTGTGCTCAAGCTACTCCTACACTCTCAGCACGAGAGTACAGCGCGTTCTCCTTTTGCAGCAGGGGACGCTCACCGGGACTCCTGAAATCAATTCACATTATTTTGGTATTTGTGCTACTGTCTATCTTGCAATACATGCTCTGGGTAAGAGTTACGTTCTCCAGCCATGACAAGTGTAAAAAAGAAGCAGCAGCAGCAGCACTGAAGACACCATGCACAAAAGCAGCAATATGCAAGGAAAAGGGCATGGGACACGAGCATCGAGTACTTCACCACGGGTAAACATCCCCACTCGTCCCAGGAGGAGGATTAATGACCACACCAGTGGAAAGCCTGTTTGTAAAGCAAACGTACTTAGCTTCCTCCACCACCTCCACCTCTGCCTGTGCTGTTATCGGCGCGTTGGAGTGTGCCCCCGTCGGGTCGTCCACGTTCAGCTCCCCATTGGTCGAGCTGACCACCTGAAACACAAATGAGCGCCCCGTTAACGAAGCCCCCTTGCACATGATGTGTCTCCACCTGCCTGGACCAGGGATGCTGTGGGAATGGGAAATCTGCGGAATAACTTCTGTTTGCTCTTGTCTCTTTGCACCCTCTTAGCAGGCTGTGGGATTTCTTGGATGCCTTTGGATCATGTTCCCGTTTGGAGAGACCAGCCTGGTTCATCCAAGGAGAACAGGAGACAGGGGACTCCACCTGAGTCCAGTAGTTCTTGCTCCTTCTGTGCCCAGCACAGGTCTTCATGTCTCTGGGGGGCTATGCCACTAGTGTGAAGATTAACTGACAGCCTTCTATACACACACAAACTGTGTTATGTCGACTCTTTTCTCCTGACACCTTTACAAGTGAGCAACTCGGTCCTGCTGCCTGCCAGCATCATGGGAAGAAGTCACTCCAGGGCCACCAGAGTCGCACTCCTTACACAGCCAGTTTCTGGAATTAGGTCCTCACCCAAAAGCTACTGATACAGTCTCTCATCAATTTTTGCTTCACAGCTGACATTATGGCTTACTTCGGCATTTCCACTATAGGGATGACTACAGCATCACAGAATCACAGCATGTTCGGGGTTGGAAGGGACCTCTGTGGGCCATCTAGTCCAACCCCCTGCTGAAGCAGGGTCACCCAGAGCAGGCTGCACAGCACCGCGTCCAGGCAGGTCTTGAATATCTCCAGAGAAGGAGACTCCACAACCTCCCTGGGCAGCCTGTTCCAGT
>Ga0065711_1050051_pt1 | contig 11012 bp, 6 predicted proteins | sample Hoacrofraction12_FD_59098 | JGI IMG/M metagenome (GOLD analysis project Ga0065711, IMG submission 59098) | Hoatzin crop microbial communities from Cojedes, Venezuela - Epithelial fraction 12 v2 (version 2) | ecosystem: Host-associated > Birds > Digestive system > Esophagus > Crop | place... | reverse complement strand
GCACGGGTGTTGCCCGTCTGGGTGCAGATGCGGTCTTCTGCAGGGCGCCCTTGCTTGCAGGCACGCTGCGTGTACGTGGCTGGGAGTTTCTCTGTCTGAAAGCTGTCTTGGATATTAAATTGTCTTTTTCACCTGTGGTGGTCTCCTACACTTAGCACAGCTCTAGCTTTTGAATAACCATCTTAATTCCTGCATTTGATATACTGTATTTCTTTAACGTCCGTCATAATGTGTCAGTGTGTGTCTCTAAGTGGTGCAGGCACAAGCTTCACTTCTTGAAGTCAAGGATACTCTTTCGCTGTACAAATTCTTTCTTCTCATCTGTATGATTTTCCTAGTGACTTCCTTCCTCCCTCTCTCTCGTTTCCCATCCTATTCCTCAAAGAGCCGGCTCTGACTTAAATAAACCAACAAACCACATACCCCAAAAGTCAACAAACAAATCCTGGACTCCTGTGCTTGGAGGTCAGCCTCAGTGGCAGCAGGCTTGTTATCAGAAATGCACGCAACGCCTGGCGTGCTTGACAGCCTCTCGCTGTGGACGGAGGTCCCGGAGCTGAGTGGGCATCGGAAGGCACTGTCTTGTACTGGTAGGACTGAACGTCGCCAATTCTCAATATCCTTGCTTTTATGTTAAATTGTGAGGGTGTTGTTTTCCCAAGCAGCAGCTTTGCCTTGAAAAAAATGACTTTTTACTGCTGTGTGGCAAGGCCAGTAACTCCCCCATAGCTGAGTTCTGCCGAGTGTTAGGACGGGCTTTCAGCGTGGCTCCAGGTGCTGTCATGGAGCAACAGGGACGCTGCAGGCTGTGCCTGCGTGAAGGACGTGGAGCTGAGCAGCGACCGCATGCTGCCGCCGGTGGCAAAGGTGCCCTTCAAGGAGTGGGTGGCCCTGTCCAGGAAGGCAGACATCAGTTTCGGAAGAACTGGGGCAGGGAAGGGAAAACTCCTAAATCGGTGTACGAGTTCCTGCTGTCTGTGGATCTGCCCATTAAAGGTCAGCCGTTTCCAGCCTGGAAACCCTCGCCATTTGGGAGTTACCAGTCAAACCTCCTGTCCTGGCATGGGGGCGGCAGGAGCTTGAGATTGCCCGGTCCCCTGCTTACCTTGCCGACTCCACCAGTCTTGCTGGGCTCAGAGTGGCTGAAGGAAAGCCAGAGGATGGCTTGCTGCTAGATGTGACACCTCTAGTAGGTAAAACAAAACGTAGAGTAGGTACCACTGCTACCTACTAAGCTGTAGTAGGTAGCAGGGTGATGCTGATGTGCTCTGTCAGTGTGTTCCCAAGGCTTTAGAGACGGCACAACTCTCTAATTCTTAAGAACAGAAACTGCATTTACCTAAAAAAATGACCACAGAAAAGCCCCTCTTGAAACTTTGCCAAAGCTTCCCTATTTCCAGAACATAGTAGTTAAATCTTTACCCTCTGCCCTGCTTAGAAAAGGACCAAGTGAAGGTACTACTCCAAATTCTTCCCGCAAAATAAGTGCACGGCGTGCGCAGACTCCACTGGGGATGGCAGGGATGCTGCAGACCCCTTTGGATGAGCTCCTTGGGTGTTGCTTCTTGCAGCGAGCAGCCGTAGCTTGCAAGCTTGGCTTGCCAATTGTGTTGCCCGTAACCGTGCGCTAGCAATGCCTCTGGGTGCTTCTCTGAGAGGGCAAGACAATTTTGTATTTTCTTCCCTTTTTTGCTTTGTTAATGGCATCTTAGTTGTGTCTTGGAGGGAGCACGTAGCTTCTATTCCGAGTGCCCCTGGAACCAGAAGTGCCTGTGGCATGTTGCATGAGAGAACCATGTTTTATTTTGTAACATCAGGGTAAGAAGGGTTTTAAAGCTTTTCAAATTAATCTGGGCTCTCGTATTGGAAGAGTGTAAATGTCTGACAGGGGGGTTGGGTCTGTGCCCCCTGTTCCCGGGGCAGGCTGCTTTCTGACACCTCCCTGGCTATTGCTGCCGGCCGTCAGCTACGAAATCATCTCTTGGAGGTCTGGCAGCCAAAGTTGGAAGAGTCTGTCCTCATGTTTGCCATAACACTAATATTTTGGTTTGGACTGGGATCACTTTTCGAAGTGAATCTCCTGATTTTCCCCACTTACCCCACACGAGCTGGTACTGGAGGGCAGTTTCAGCACACGTGAACTGGATTCATTTTGGCTGGTGCTAACCTGGAAGAGTTGCTGCAGGAGCATGCTTGCTGTGCCCCGACTGCTCCCAGATGTTGTCCACAAGACCCTGCTGTAGCAGATCTGGAGTAAAAAAAGCTCCAACTACCAACAATATACATATATTCATATCAGCTGGCTAAATACCTTCACCCTGCCTGTGGCAACAGGCTGCAGGCGTTTGGGAGTCTAGGATGGCTGTCTTTGCTTGGATCGCTGAAAAATATTGTATGTTATGGTTTTCTTTTAATGAGCTGAAGGGCACTGAAGGGAAAGTAACCACTTTGAAATGTCTTATGAGCCAGCACTGCAGGCGAGAGGAGGAACTTCTCATGCCATGGAAACAGGGCGAATGTACGTCAAATCTCTGCTGAGATATACATTACCCTTTCTGTATGCGTATATTGTGATGCTGCCGTATCTAAGTGGCTTGTCCAGGTTTACCCCAGGTGATAGACTTACGAGCTGCAATACCCTGTCTTATTAGAGTTGCAGTTGAGCTCATGTCTGCAGTCATCCAGACAGACGAGATTTCAGTGGTTCTCTGGTAATGGTGGTTGGGAGCTGGAGCTGATTGAAAGCAAGGGGACGGTGCTGGAGCTGGTCTCTGGGACACCTGCTTGCCTTCCAGCGTACCTGCTGTGGCCCTGGTGCCCCTGAAGATGTGGAGGTGTGATTGCAGGCTAGCAATCCTCATCAGATACTGCTAATGCTCTTTGCATCTCAAGTACTGTCACACAGCCTCGGGGTCCCGGGGGAGAGAGATCTGCAGTGGGACATTGCTTTATTTGAGGGACCAGTGTCTGATAGAAAGCACGGGAGGACCTGAAGTGAAAAGCAATTTAGAGTTGGAAGACCTGAAGAGTCTCCCTGCTCTTTGCTAGACTTGTTTTTACAATTGTGGATTTGGGAATTTTTTATTAATCGATACCACTGGGGAGAAGAGGTGGGAGGATGCAGGAGTGGCATCTGCCTCAAGCATCAGTTTGGCGTTCCACGGCTCACAGGGATGTGGCCCTGCCACTGTCTCCTCTGGGGGTCGGGGTGGGGACAGGGCTTGAGTATCTTCCAACAGATCTCCCTTTCTTCTTGTTAGATATGTGTTTTAGGTTTGTTTTTCCTTCTTTCAACGTTTGCCCCTTTTTTTTTTTTTTTACAAGAGGTGGTGGTAAACAATCTCTGGCGATTCAAATATTCAGGTGAAGAGCGGGTCCCATCTATAAGCCTGCAGAGATAGGAGAGAGATGTCTGTTATCTGATAAACCTCTTGGTGAATATATGATTCATGCACACGCACGGTATTTTCCAGTGGTTCACCTAGCTCAGGTGGAAGCAGCTGGTGAGAACTGCCCATACCCAATGGAGCCGGGGCTGCTGCCCAGCGCTGAAGCTCATGGAGGGCTTTCTGCAGCGTGGGGACGGGTGTCTGCCTCTGCAGCCAGCCCGAGCCACCGGTGCCAGCTGAGTCGCTCCGCTTCGGTCGCTCCTTGGGCTTTCCTCACTTGTCTGGTCATACTCAGTGGTCGTGCTTCACCGCTAGCAGAGGAGGGACCATAGCAGGGTGGTAAAGGGCAAGGCTGCACCATGGCGGGCATCTTGTTTCCGATCCATGTTGCTATAATCAAGCCCCAAAATGCTGGGGACTGGAAAGTTACTCTTGTTACGAAACAGTCCAAAATGCAGGAATTATTTTCCTTTCCAATTTTCTGTATTTGGCTAGATAAAATCCTGCAAGTCAAGTAAGAAATGTAATAAGGATGCAGAAGAGAGATGATAGTCAGACCAAAAAGTCATCTCAGAACAATTTAACTACCCACTCATTTTGAGAGGGAGAGTCAAAATGGTCTGGTGGCTGCTCTGTTCTCACTCTGGAGGGACGTTTCGGTAGGTGGTAAATAAAAGTTACATCTACATTTCATCTAGCACGTCAACAGTTGCTCCACTGTTGACGTGGCGTAGTAACCTCCAAAGGCGTTTTAGCGTTTTGGATTGCCTAGGCTTTGTCTGTGCTAGGAGAGACGGCACAGTCTTTTGTTGCTGTGCTTAGACCGCTGGTTTGTTTTAAAGCTGGGTGTTAGCAGTGTTTCATAGGGTTTTCAGCTCCAGTGGTGCACGGCTTTCCCCTGAAGCATGGCACTGACTTCAGACCCGTGTTGGCCTTCCACTGTGTGTCTTTGCGGAGCAGCAGCTGGGAGTGCGAGGGCGCAGATTAGCAGCCCCATGGGCAGCAGCATCATCTCTTTCACTCAGTGTCTGCTTTTAGTACAAATAATGGTGGGTGGAAGTGTGGTTTTGCTTTACGCCTAACCCAATCTTACTACCCAAAGAAGTCACCCTCTTTATCGCCTCTTGCATTGGATTGAGTGCCTGTGTGGCTTCAGGGCGTGCCCCGGTTCAGCTCACTGTTGCAATACCCACCCCAAATCACTGTATTCTGTTATCAGGGCAGCAGGCTGGTGGGAGTAAGTGGCTGAGAAGATAAAGAGGGAAACTAGCCCCATTCTGTCTGCAGCCCACAGCTGAACTCAGTGAGGCATCAAGTGGAAGTGCTCACCTAAAGTAGCAGATAAAATAGTGTAGATCAGTGGTGTGCTGGCTGGTGGAGTTCCTGCTGCTCCCTAAGGGCAAGAGCCTCAAAGCTACCAAAGAGGTAGGGAAGAAAACCCTTGAGTTAGGCAGGGTCTTTTACAGGGGAAAAGTAATGAGCTGGCTGGCCAGCCAGGGAAAGGGTCTGGCTCTGTGAGGGGTGTAGGGAAGGGATCAGGGCATTAGGCTGTCATTGAGATGATGGATGGAGCTGGTTGGGAGGATAACCCCCCTCCCCATTAGTACCTAGGTGGCTAAATAATCCTGCCAGGCACCACGGTGGAGGATTTGGCTGTTTAATTAAAGTGTAAGCTTCTTGATAGGTATCTTGAAGGCTATGCTCAGTTTTAGCATGAAAAGATGAGTATAAGAGAGATTCAGGTTAAAAAAATAAGTAACTTGGAGAGATGCTGAATCTCAGAGATCCCTATGAAAGTGATGCCATGAAAAGCCAGAGTTAAAGACTTTCCTGTCTTCTCAAAACAGCAAGGATCTACTTTAGTTTAATTACAATCACTCTAGCATGTGGAAATTTTACATTTATGGATATCAAAAGGCAGTGGCTTCAACTAAAATTATGGAGCAGCATCTCTCTGTTTCTCAGCTGGAGCTCTCCCTGATTTCATTTTTCACTATCAATAGCAAAATATTTCCTTTTTTCAAGGAAAGTCTCGTGACTTAAATAGGACCACAGACTTTGATGCTTTGTGGATCCTTTTCAGTCTTACATAAGTCATGGAGTATCCATCCATAAAACGGTATTAATACCTCCTTGATACTGGTAGGAGAAGGCCAGGTGGGCTTGCAGGTGGTGCTCCACGAAGCTTGGGTTTTTTATCTGAGACTTTTCTGCCCCAAATCCTATGGAATCTTCCTGTTCACTTGTAGAGCTGCACCATCCTTCTGCCACGTGCACGATCACCCCTGTAACATATGCTTCCCCCCTTAAAAACCTGGCACTGCTACCTGTAGAGCTGTTAGCTCTTTGTGTTGCAAGAACTAGCAGCCTCAAAAACCATTTTTTTCTTTATATAGTAAATATGTGAAGAAACCCTTGAGAGGAGCAAGAAGTGCTTTATCTTGCTTGTCTTTTGGCATATCAAATTTAATATTGAGAATGACTAGCACAGTGGTGCTTACATTGTTAGGTGCATCAAAAATACATAAATTAGGTTTTCAGAGTTTGGAAAAGTGGGAATAATCCGTTTAGTAGCTGAGCATCCGGCAAGTTACTTTGACAGGGCGGTGTAAAGTTAAATGAGTGTGTGGCTGTATCTTAAGCGAAGGGAGAGGCACTTTGGTTTCTTACTTAGAAACCTGTTAATCAAAAGACTACTGATCAATTCACTGATGCCTGGAGAGACACTTAAATTTACAGCTGTATTTAACAAGTGTTTAAATAAGGTTTACAGCTTGCAGTGGAGGAACATGAATGGAAATGGGACTTTAGAGGAGGGGCTTTGGAGATGCTACCCCAAGCTGCAAGACAGGTGCTTCTATACCATATAACAAGGGTCCCGGCACCATACACTCAGTCTGGGAGTGTCCACTTTCCATGCAGGCGATGGAGCTGCCTGAGGATGATGTACATCAGCTGTACAGCGGTGGGTGCCTGCATCATTGCACTGTGCTGCGTCTTGGGAATGTTAAATTAGAAATGACTGTAAGAGCCTGGCCCCTGGATTTTCTAATTTGCACTCCTTCTGTCTTGCAGGTGAATGGAAAAGGTTCGTTATGGTGTGTTGATCCAGCATATAAACCTAATCTTGTCCAAGCACTGAAAAAGCAGCCTTTTCCCTCAGCACTTGCATTTTATACTCCGCCGGCGTCACCACCAAGGTAGGTGAATTTTCTCATCCAAGTACGGTGCGGGGTTGTGTTACTTTGCCCAGCAGAGGAAATGCCCATGCGGATGTTGATGTCTTGTTACTGGTTGCCACCCAAGAGAAGAATTTGAGTGGGGCTTAGGTGAGACCAGCTAGGTGAGGTGGGGAGATGTAATGAGTTCCAGCTTCCCATATAGCAGATCTGGGGTTTGTGTCCTCCCAGTTGTCTTCATAACTGAAGTGCTTAGAGTGTCTGGGCTGAGAGGGGTGTTTTTCTCTGAAGCTGTTAAAAGCATTTTGCAGCAGCGATGGGAAGAACAGCCTTTACCATAAACATGCTCTGAGGTGGAGCATGCAAGACTTCTGTAATCAGGGCTTCCTCATCCGACGCATTTTAAAATGAGGCAATAGATTTTGGAGAATTTGAAGTCAACGTCACATGTTCTCAGTAGAGGAAGAGGAGCGGCAGCTGGGTCAGCCTGTAGACGCGGGACAGAGAGGAGGAGGAGATAAAGCAGGGAGGAATGCATTGCTGTTGGTGAGCTCAGTTGTTAGGTAGGCACGTGGCTGGTTTATCTAGTTCAGCAAAGAATTTGGGCGAGATAAGAGATAATTAAGGTCTCTGTACATTGCCCTACACCTTAACATTACTGTGAGGAGTTTCTATAACAAACAGGAGGAACTGGGATTACTGGAGCAGGACATAAAACTGGTAACACTGAGCAGACATTTGTAAGGGTCCAACGGAGGTTGACTCTGAGAGCTGCCACCCCCGTGCAAGTCTGGCAGCAGCCGAATGCATGGCATGGGCTCTTCCCGTGGGCTTGTAACCTACGAGATGTAAAGGTGATCTCTGACCTTCCAGCCATCTTGAGCCGTAAGGGGTCAAGAAGTGTCCTGTTTTCCATCTTTCTGCTGGGAGCATTTACTAAAATAACCCTGAAGCGTTTAAGTATTAAGAAATAGTGAAATTGGAAGGTATGATATGGCTGGTGGTATTGTCAGGCTTTGTTTCCTGGGAACAAAGATTGTTGATACTACTGTAATTGGACACTAGATTATAATGTTTTTACAGGCATTAATGTTTCTGTGTAAGGGCATGGACTTCTGTTTTTCGGTTTAGTCCTTGAAAGCTTTGTTAACAACATGTCTATGTTAACGCAGTCAAACTTTAAAATTTAGACACTAATACAGATGGGAAGGGACCTCTGGATGTTGTCTGTCCAGCCAGAGGAGCGAAGGATGAAGACAGACTCAGCCTAGAGCAGGTCGTTCAGAGCCTTGACCAGTTAAGCTTTTAATATCTCCAAGGTCCTCAAGATTAGTCCAACGATACAAGCATTGAAATATGATTTACCTAGCTTGTATAAATACAATATACTGAAATGAGGTGTAGAGAAGGAGAGAGATTTTGTCTGAAGGCTGAAGCACTTGCAAGATCAGGACTTCAATTTGAAGCTGTTTTTTTTCCAGTAACTTTTTTCCTTCACTGAAGGACGAGTCACACTTGCCAACAGTTACAAGGAAATCCTGGTCCTGGTGAAGGCCCATGGCAAAATTCCCACTTCAATACGTGAAGGATTTTGCAGCACTTATATTTATGAGGACAACAAAATAAAACCGACATTAAGATACTCAAATTCTCCCTAGTGAAAGCTGGTTTATTTTCCTTTAATAATAACAATAAAAAACCATTTGTGTGACTTTGTCATACACAGAAAAAGAAATTCCCCCTTCCCCCCAATTTAAAAATTCTCTGGTTTAGTTTTGGAGAAGGGCCCCCAAGGGGCTGCCTTATCTTGTCCAAATTTATCTACAGGGTGATGCTCGAATTCAGCTATGAGAGTGTCTGGATTTTTCTGTGGGAGGGCTTGTGTTCATAATTATTTTACAGTGTGTTTGTGGGGAACATACCAATCATTCAGCAGCATTTAAAAATAAAATTTAAGGTGTTACTTTGAGCAGAAGTTTTCCAAAACTGTAATCTGTGTCTAGTTACACTGAAACTTCTATTATCATAGATGATTGGCATCACTGGTGCATTGTATTCCATGTATTGCACAGCTTGTTCAACAAGTCGCCGCAAGGCCCATAGCTGCATTGTGTTGCTACGACTACGTGTATTATATCCCTGGGCTCTGGGGACTGCCGTGGTCCTCATCTTGCAAATACCTTTACGCATATGCATAGCTTGTCTTAATCAATACTAAGCATTAATTTGCTGTAGGAAAACTTTGTGTGTATGATTCTTGAAGGATCTGAGCTGAAGCTAAAGGATGAAGATGTTTAGCATCTATTTGTACATTTACCTGCAGACTGCAGAGCCAGCCATGTTAGGGTGGGTCCATTGCTCTCCTTGTGACTCTTTCTTAATTATTTTTAATTTTTTACCCTAGTTTTGGATCTATTCCCTTTGTACTCTGTCACCCCTACAAGAAAACGTACCAGACAGTGAACTTGAGTTTTGCATGTTTGCGTTCCACTGCACTGGATCTTTCTCCCATTGGTTACCACATTGGAAGATGCTTAAATATTACTTTTCAGTAGCTTTGGTTACCAGTGCTGCAAGAGCTGCTTGCATAGCTCGGATGATGCATTTCAAGCCACCTTGCTTCTTTTTTTTTTCCTTCTGCACTATACCAAACTTTGGAGCTGTTACCAATGGCCAGCTGAGTTTGGATGCTATGATGGCAAGTTGGAGAAGTGAGAGTATTAAACGGGCATCCCTCATAAATAGCTGTGCAGAGTAACCGATCTCAGGGTTCTTAAGATGCGTGCAGCCACAGCACCAGTTGGTGAAAAATATTTTCTTCAAAATTCAAGTTAAAGAATGAATTGGTTGGATGGCCACATCCACAGGGTAGTGGTCAACGGCTCAATGTTCAGATGGAGATTGGTGACAAGTGATGTCCCTCAGGGGTCTGTACTGGGACCAGTACTGTTTAATATCTTCATCAATGACATAGCGGTATCGAGTGCACCCTCAGCAAGTCTGCAGATGACACCAAGCTGAGTGGTGCAGTAAGTACGCCTGAGGGGTGGGATGGCATCCAGAGGGACCTGGACAAGCTTGAGAACTGGGCCCATATGAACCTCAATACAGGTTGGGGGATGAAAGGATTGAGAGCAGCCCTGCTGAGATGGGCTTGGGGGTGCTGGGGGATGAAAAGCTGGACATGACCTGGCAATATGTGCTCACAGCACAGAAGGCCAACTGTATCCCGGGCTGCATCAAAGGCAGCGTGGCCAGCAGGTCGAGGGAGGGGATTCTGCCCCTCTACTCCGCTCTGGTGAGACCCCGCCTGGAGTCCTGCACCCAGCTGTGGAGCCCTCAGCACAGGAAAGACATGGACCTGTTGGAGCGGATCCAAAGGAGGCCACAGAAACGATCCGAGGGCTGGAGCACCTCTCCTATGAGGAAAGGCTGAGAGCATTGGGGTTGTTCAGCCTGGAGAAGAGAAGGCTGCGGGGAGACCTCACTGCAGCCTTTCAGTAGTTAAAGGGGGCTTATAAAAAAAGATGGGGACAAACTTTTTAGCAGGGTCTGTTGCAACAGGACAAGGGGTAACAGTTTTAAAAGAGGGTAGATTTAGACTAGATATAAGGAAGATATTTTTTACAACGAGGGTGGTGAAACACTGGCACAGGTTGCCCAGAGAGGTAGCGGAGGCCCCATCCCTGGAAACATTCAAGGCCAGGCTGGACGGGGCTCTGAGCAACCTGATCTGGTGGAAGATGTCCCTGCTCACTGCAGGGTAAGTTGGACTAGATGACCTTTAAAGGTCCCTTCCAACCCAGACTGTCCTATGATTCTATGAAGGTTTTACTTTTTAAAAAGGTGTTTTAAAAACTGAAGTCCTTGTCTGGGTTTTAATTAATAATCTAGACCATTAATTTTTTTTAAAAAAAGTACTTAGCAGCTTTGTGATTGGGGGGGGAGGAATTTGTGTCTGTGTCTTACTGTGGAAATTAGAGCTGCCTAAACATGATAAATATAAAAGGTAAACACAGCTTACTGATAGAAATCACTCCATTAATCCTGTGAGGTTGCTGTTACAGGTTGGGCTTGAAAATTCTGCTCGTCACCCTTTGAATTCTTCTAGTGATACTATAAAAAATGTGTATTGCTATGTTTCATGCGACTTTAATAGCTGTGTACTATTTCTGTTGTATTTATTTCTAACTGTTTGCTAGTATCTTTATAATGAACTGATTAGTTAGGGCTGGGTGTGCAGCAGAAAACCATGTGAAAGCTTTAATTTGTCCTGTATTCTGTAAGGTATTAAGTGGTATTTTGCCAGGTGCAAAGCTGGTCTGATAACACAAAAAGCAGACAGCATCCCCAAAACAGCCCAGCTTCAGGTAACTTTAAAAGCAGCAGATATCTTGGTTTGTTTTTCAGGTGTTTTTTTTTTTTTTTTTTTTTTTTTTTTTTT
>Ga0065711_1050050_pt1 | contig 11012 bp, 9 predicted proteins | sample Hoacrofraction12_FD_59098 | JGI IMG/M metagenome (GOLD analysis project Ga0065711, IMG submission 59098) | Hoatzin crop microbial communities from Cojedes, Venezuela - Epithelial fraction 12 v2 (version 2) | ecosystem: Host-associated > Birds > Digestive system > Esophagus > Crop | place... | reverse complement strand
AAGCCATTACTATGATAAACATTTCTTGGAAATGTAATTAATATGTATGTTAACATAGCATAAATACCTAGTAACTGTGTCTCTTCGGTGCACACGTTTGGAGGAGAGATCCCCCGTGTGCCCGGCGCTGTAATAAAGAATACCTGGTTAATAGTCTGCCGACTATTGAGTCTTCAATTCCGGCTTTTCACGGCATCACTACTCATAATGCTTTGTTTTTAGATCATTAAGGAGATGCGGGCACGCTCTGAGACATACAGATATGTGAGAAGCAAGTTGCAGCAGCAATAAGATTAGCAAAAGCTCCAGCAGCTCCTCTTGGCTTAAGGGGAATAACCAACAGCTACTGACAGCAAAGCTCTTGCTTGGCATTTCATCTGTGATAACACAAAGAGCCCAGATATCAAATCTAATCATAGGCTAGAATTTGGTCAAGACACTTTAAGGTACAGAATGGAGAGCACAAGCACAAGACTTAGACTGGTGCTTTCACACCAGATTCTGAACACAGTTGCACTCACCTTCGGGCGATATGGTCATCATGCTTGGTGCTGCAATGAAGTGCTCAGATTATTTCCCTCCCATTGCTCAAACCCACATAAACTATGCCACCAATTTATTTTCTAGCCTTGTGACAGCAAAAATCCAGGGTAAGGGGCAAGAAAGTATGACAACTTTCATCAAAAAATCTTGAATTATCTTCTAGTCATTTTCAAATTCAAATATCTCAGATTACTGCAGGGGCGGCTCAGAGTCTTTTATTGCTGTGGGAGAGCATCGTAGTTTAACCCAGCAGTTGGCCACTAAGCACCAGACAGCCGCTCACTCACCCCTCCCCTTCTCCCCAGCAGGATGGAGAGAAGAAATGGACAAAAGGGGAAGCTCATGGGTTGAGATGAAGACAGTTTAATAAGGCAACAAAGGAAATGCTACTACTAATAATAAATCTAATACTACAGCTAATAATAATAATAATAATGATAATAATGAACATGCAAAACAAACTATATATAATACAATTTTTATCACCACCACATGACCAATTCACAGTCAGTCTCCAAGCAGCGACTGCGGAACCCCGAGGTTGCAGATTTTTGTGAATTTTGCAAAACTCACAAAAAAGACCAAGTCTCAGAGAATTTGAACTCCCAGAGAAGAGAGGATCTGAACTCACAGAAAAGAGAAAGCAAGATTCCTGCCCGCCAGCCAACCCCCATTCATAAACTGAGAATGAAGTCTGTGGTATGCAATACTTCCATTGGCCATCTTGGCTATCCGTCTGGCTATGCTCACGCCCAGCTCCTGCTCACCTGCTCATTAGCTGAATATGTGAAACTGGAAAAAATCCTTGGTTTCATAGCAACAACTAAAAATCTCAGTGTTGTCAACATTCTCCTCCTACTGAATCCAAAACACAGCAGCTACTGAGAGAAAAATTAACTCTACCCCAGCCAAATCGGCGACAGAGAGGCTCTACTGTGTGGTATGTCGGGTGGGACTCTGAGAAGTAGAGGTTCAAGTTTCTGAATTGTCTGATGAGTGCCCAAACAATATGCCTTTTTTCACTGAAATTGAATGAAAGTAATTCAAGCAAGTAAAGGTAAGAATTCATAACTAGGAAACAAATAAATGAAACAGTACTGAAAAGATGCTTTTGGCAGGTGTAGGAAGGTGGTCCTGCACCACGGGTAGCAACGGCTGCTTCAGAAATATGCGAAATTCTGTGTTGGAGCACCAGGTCCAGAAAGCCAATGGCTTTCATGCGACTACCTTGGAAGCACACACTTGCATAGGAAATCTGTCCAAAAACTGCAAAGAAAGGTGGACTTACTGAGAACTCAAGCAAGTAAGGCAGGGTAGGTGCACGGGTTTCTTTGTGCCTCACAAATTTAGCAGTCCAGGACAGATTAGTTTTCACAACCAGTTAGTTTTCAGTCTTCCCCTGTTACAGAAAGCCAGCCTGAAGAACAAAGAAGCATAAAGAATTTAGGGTTGAAGCATTTGAACTTGAAACTGATATCTCACCAATTAGGATGACAGCAGCTTGTGAAACTCAGTCTTTGTTCAGACTAGGTCATTCAAATCAGTCCTGGATGTAGTCCAGCCTTCACAGTCCACCACAGCAGGAGCCTTCGCTCAGTGAAAAAAAAAAAAATACGAGCTTGTCTAAATTGGAGTTTATGTATTTTTAGTGTTGATTTTTACAGCTCCTATTTTCCAAGGAAATTAAAGTGGAGTCCTGAAAACAGCTGCTGTCCAGTGGAAACCTCTGCCTGGTAGGAGGAAAAGAGTAACTCAAAACCCCTAACCATTCTTCACTGTGTGGCACTGACAAACGTGAAGGAGGCTTTCAGCCACCCTGTGCACGTACCAGGATCCTCTTTCAAAACCCAGTACTATTGAAACACAGCTCCAACGGTGAACCTCTGCTGATGTATCAGAGTACAGCGTAAGAGGGACAACGGCTTAAACCCAAAAAGCCCATACTGACTGCACCAACAGACCTGTCAGTCCTTGATGACCACCATTCAAGGAAATTGTAAAAAGCAAATACTATCAAATTAAGCCTTCCATGACAACTAGCCTGGTCACAGCACTTTGACAATACCCATAAAATCTGAAGTTGAAATGTAGCTGAACAACAGAATACACTTTCAAGTTGCAGTCAACTACCAAGTCACGACCCAGCATAGAAGTGGAATCATTAGCACACAGAAGATATAGAGGGCTCTGATCAGTTCACTAGCAATATTGAACCATTTTTCTTTCTCCCAAATACCATTTCTGACAGAGCCAATGGGAAGAAGGCAAAAGCAAGAAGCGAGCATACAAAAGTAAACCATTATTTACATAATTTCCTAATATTGCTGTTCTAAAATAAGGTGAATCACAAAACTGCTGCCACAACCATCCTATGCTAGAGTATTAGCAACTCAGCAGGGTTATCTCCCAGTAACATGTGATTACTGCTTATTACACTGGTCCTCTTACATGAATAATCTCATGGTTTGGCTGACTGTGTTTTGGGTTCCATTTTCTACCATTGTTCATAAACCTACAGCTTTGATTTTTATTTTAATTTGTAAACTTTATTGTGGAACTTCTTCAGTCCCTTGTGCTGCATATTTGCTTGCTGTTGATTTGTGCTTCTGAGAGAACTGATGAAATCAGGCCTACATCTGAACGTATGGAATATTAGTGTGCAGCTTGCCTCGTTGTTTTCTTCAAGTTTGTCTTTCATACTTCTAAAGTTTACTTATTTAATTTGATTTTCTGTGTTTGCACCCAGTATTTGGGATGTGGATAATCTTTCTTCTACACATTTTCGGCATTTCCTACTGGTAGATCTACACAAAGAACCATCATTTAATTTTTAAGACCATGGTCCAAAATAAAAATCCTAGCTCATAATGTTATTGGCCTGCCCTTCTGAATTGCTTACAATGTGCTTAGTGCTTTATGTTCTGCATTTCATATTCACTCTGTGATGCTCAGTCTATGCTGTACTGTGCACACACTGTGCTCTGGAATTTGCAGTCAGCACAACAGGATTATAATTGTGTGTAATCACTCTGTCAAGGCAAATTGCAAACCAACTGCAAGTATTGCACTCTAAGCCTCAACCTGTCATCACTATGGTTCTTGTTGCTCTTCTCCTGTTCACTTTCACTGGTATTGCAATCTGAGATTTGCATGGCTTTCTAAGGCCCTCCATCCATGCCCTTGTCCTCAAGCACTCTGAAGATATGAACTAATGTGGAAACAAAATCAGTTATCATCAAACCAAAACATAGAAGCTAAAAAGTCTGATCCTGACTCTACCTTTGACTTCCTTTGGACTCTAAGCCCTCACATTTGTTTTGGTTCCCTGGTTTATAAAGGTTTAAAAGATGGCTAAAAGTCTTATTGGACTTCAGTGAATTAACATTTTAAAAATTATTTTCTCCCTTTGTTCCTTTTCACAAATTGTTTGCAACCAGAGCATAAATTTATTCATTATTCTATATGATTCACAGATTCACTTGGTGACTAATTCTTAACCAGATGATAGATCTCAAATACTGAAATAATAACACTGGAATCAAATATGCTGTCTGAAACCTTTTCCAAGTTGGTCAACTCCATAAGTCAATCCATCAGAAAAAAAAAAAAGAATCTCAAGATTTATAGGATTCATCAGTAGAGAGCAAGATGCTGAATTTTTGGTGGCAGTACTAAGCAGTTAGTATATCATGACAATTCACTGCAGATGAGGCCCTGCTCTGCCAGGCAGCCTGGCACCTTCTACCCTATCCCAAGGAGTAAGCTTTTTTTGTGAAATTTTGAGTTGGAGATTATAAATCCATGACCCTTCACCTTGAAACAAAATAGCCAGAAGTGAAAACTACACAGATTCCAGGCAACATATTTAAGAAAAAAAATATCCTCTGTAACTAACAAACAGATTTATTCATCATAGCTTTGGAAAATTATTCCCCTAGCTATTAATGAATCACCTAGTCCAGCCACTGCAATCCTAACTCTTGCTTCAGACCAAGCAGACACCACTCCACCAGGCATTAGCAGCCTGATGAGTGTCTGAAAGCATGCTATTTTCTAAGATGATGCTAAGATGGAATCGCTACAAGTCTTATGGAGGACAAAATTAGAATTCACAGTGACCTCAGTAGACTGAAAACATGGCCTAGAAAAAAAAGAAAAAGAGGACACAATTCAGTTAGACGGGTGTGCAGCTCTGTACTTTGGGGGCAATAACCAGTTTCACAAGCAGGAAATACCAGATGGCAAAGTGGGAACTAGAGGAGACCACAAACTGCAGACAAATGAACAGTGGCATGCTATTAGAAAAAAAGTCAAGTATTAGACTAACATATAAATGCAATAAACATTATCAGACACAAGAATTTTTCCATTCTGCTCAGCACTATTAAGACTGGAGTTTAAGCAGGTAAGTATAATGCCTGGGTTTAGGCAGCACTCTTCAAAAAATGATGTATATCGAATTGGAGACAGTCCAGAGCAGAGAAACAGTAATGATGAGGCATCTGCAAAACACGAGCTATGAAGAAAGACTGAAATAATTTGGTTTGTTTAGTCTAAAGATGAAAAGACTACATGAGCCCAGGGTGCAGAAAGGAAGAGAGGGAAAAGGCTTGAGGGAAAACGATGACAGTCTTTAAATATGTAAGAGGCTGCTTCAAATGGCAAAGAAAGAAATAATATATGCTCTTGCCTACAGTGGCTACAACAAAAAAACAGGCTTGTGGTGCAATAAGAAAGGCTGAATTTTGACTTCATCAAAAAACTTTGTAGTGCTAAAGATAGGGATGTAGTGCAATAGATATCAAAAGGACATAGAATTTCTAACCAAAAACTAAAGCTTTTTTAAGAACAAATTGGACAAATACCTGCCTGGAGTAGATGAACATTTCTAGTCCTTTACAGCCTTCTCTTCTGTCACTATGGTCTTCTGTGCTACACAGCTAATCTCCTGTGGCCCCACAAATTGTCTTGACTGCAGTTACGTGCCTGTATTTGATTTTATTTATTTGCAAGTATTTAGTTACTTATTAAGCCTTTAGGTCAATTACATTAAGAAATGTAATTTTTAAAGGTAATAAAAGAAAAGTAATATGTATTTCTGAAGAAAACAGGAATATGACCTAATTAACTACATGTTTAAGAGATCTACATATATTCCCTTTGCCCGTATAGTTATTAAAAATGGCATGCTACATTACCAGTCTGTAATGAGATTGATAATAATTTAAATTTCTTAGGGTCATTTGAGATGTGAACATATAAAGCATACCCTCTTACTCTGAGATACCAATGTCCTCAAAAGTTCATGCCTCAATAAGTCTTTTATCACAATTTCATTCCCCATCCACCCCCCTCCACTCCCCCAAAAACACCTTTGTATGGAAAAACCAAATTTTGGATATTTTCAATGCATAACTCTTTCCTAAGACAGATTACTATTTACTCCTGTATCGAGAAAATTTGCAGCAGTGTCCTTCATATCCACTGTCACGTCATGACAATGTTCAAGGAATTGAGAAGGCATTACTGACTTGGAAAATTTTCATGACAGCGAGCCACCAAACACAAATGTTTTATCTGTTATTTAACAAGGACATGTTGGATGGAAAATAATTAAAAGAAATCTAAATCATCCAGTAAATCATTTATAACATATCAGATAAGTCACCTTGACAAGAACTGAGGAGATCAGAGCTCTATTCTGTATTCTATTCCATTCCAGTCAATACATGTTAAAACACTGTTTCTCCTCTTGTACATCATTGGTGCAGATTATACAAATCCTTTGGAATACTCTTTCTAGATGTATGTATAATGACAGTTTAGTTGATCTTTGATTTCAGCCAGACACTCATGTAATGCTAATAAATAATTAATTATTAAGGCATACAGAGATTCCTTTGAAACTATGTAGTCAGTAACCACCAGTGGATTCCAAAAATCAACAGCTCTGATCATCCCTTAAATCAAAAACAACAGGAAAATGTCAACACTGCTAATCTGCATGACACATAGAAATAAAGAGTTACTGATTACTGTTAGCAAGAGCCTACAGGGCTACATCTTCTGGATTAAACATTGATAACACTCTATACAGGCAAACACAGTTATTATTTTTCAGAAGATGGTCATGGATCAATACCTATTTTTCAGAAATTAGTTACAATAATCTATGTTTACTGTTGTAGTCATCAAGGAACGGGTATAGATCAGCCATAACTGAATGCACTTTCTAATAACAGTCAGTATATATGACAATTAAAGTATTTTATTTATAACTTGCTACTTCTGGAAAATTAAACAGAAATAAAGGGGAAAAACAAGAGAAAAGAGCCTAACTGACAGCAACTTTTGATTGTGATTCATCCCTGGTTAGGGAGGAACAATGCAAGTAGTCATTGGGAAAGACAGAACAGCTCCTTATGGGTCTGACAGACTCTGAGTAAACCTCCCACTGAAATTGGGAGCTGGCACAAACTCATGCAAGACAAAGAATAGCCTGTTAAAACTTAAACCCTGGTGCCACCTGCAATCACATGGAATTGTCTGAACAAAACATAGCCTGTAACACAGAACAACATACAGTTGTTTTTGGCCTCATTTTTATGTGTACACTCCTGTGTTTTCTTAATTCTGAAGTGGGTCAAAATCCAGTCATTCTGTAGTCTCTGTGGCTAAGAAACTGAACAGTTTAGAGAACCCTTTGCATAACTTCCCTTTGGGCACTTCCACTTTAATCTGGCCTGTTGGATTCAAGGCATAAAGAATCATGTTTGCTGTTCTTTGAACAATGATTTTGACTGTCATAAGTAGAGTCATGAGAAATTAGATCATCATTCTCCAGCCACAGCCCCAGGGTAGATATTGCATTTCGGCCATCCCTAAGCTCTCTCACTCTCAAGCAGCCAAATAAAGTCAGAATTAATAAAAAAAGAAGCACTAGCCAGCTTCCTGCTACAGCCACTGACTCAGGAAGACTGTACCAACCCAAAGGATTATCAATCAACATGAAAAAAATTCTGGTTACAGATTGATATAGAGAAAGAAAATTATACTAAAAAAAGAAAGAAGATCACAATGATATAGTCTCTATACTTGCAAAAAATAGTTTCAGGTCTTTTTGCAATGTTATTTATTTCCAGTGCTCATTTTGCCATCTTTACATCCAGGCTAAGGAAGAAATTACATATAGACCCCTGGAGCTGGGTCATTGAGACTGAAAAATTACTAAGAGCTTTTGTGGACCTGCAAGGCTAGAGAAGAAAGGGTTCCCTTCCGAGTACTACCTCATTCAATTCACAGCACGTTTTTCCTTCTAACTGGTGTAAAAGCAAACAAACCATAGGTGTTTTGCGAATAATTCCTCATACCTAATTTCTTGAATTCCTTCATGTAACTCTTTTTTCTTTTTCTGTGGCTAAATTACAGCTTATGTAAATACATTTTGCTAAGGATGGGGCTAGCCTCACCCACTCTAGGCAGCTTCAATTTTTCAGAGTTATTATTAACATACCTAATATAATCAGGGGTCATTCGTTAACAGGTCAGAAGGTTTCCAGCTGAATAAATACTCCTTATAGGTATTAGATCTTAAAGACATCAGTTTCTCTCCATTCTTATTACGTGTTTTGACGATACAATAGGTCTTTTAACCATCTAGAAGTTACATGGGTTTTGTTGTATCCTCAAGGCACAGAAAAGCGACTGGCACTTTCTGAGTAACAATGTTAATTGTTATGTTTATTATAAATAATATGCTGGTTATTCTATTTATTTCCAATAGAATTTCTTCTAATGCTACTGTTATTTGGCTGTAATTGTCAGATAAATAGTCCAAAAAGTGTGTGGGAAGGAAGGAAAATGGGGAACAGAATTTTGCTCTGGACTGTATAGAATTCAGAGTCAAACATTGGAAAAAGCTTTTATTTTAGTATTTGTACAACAGAATCTCCTCACAGCACTCCTCTGCAAAACACTTACCCTGAGTTTTCACAAAGCATGCTCCCTATTATGCACCGCTCTGACAGCACAGAAGAGGAAAAGAGGTTTCCTCATGTTAAAGATTTTACTGTCACATGAGTGGTTACACTAGTCACAACTCACCTCAGTGAGTGACCAAGTTCAACTCGCTAGGCCAGTTTATATACATTTCTTAAACTGATTACATCAAGTCTAGAATTTTCAGAGTTTCTAAGCAACCGTTCTGTTTCTTTAAGTACATCATTTATTAAATTCACTCTATTCTTCTGTCTTAGCAGAACTCTCCCTTGCTGGTTTCAGGTCCCTCTTGGTTTCAGGGTCATCTCGGGGTCGTCGTCTGTCCTTTATCTTCTTCTGTGAATTCTGTTTGGTAATATCCTGAGAAAGATTTTGAGAGACTTCAAGATGTTCTATTAAACTTAGTCCTATTTCTAAAATTTAACCTACTGACCTATGACATTAATCTTGCTACACCTTCTTATTCTTATCTTATGCTAGGTCAGTTGGATTTTAACCCAACCATGGAAAGGCCTGTACAGGGAACAATTGAAAGCAGCATTCCATGATCGCATGGTTTCTTAACACACCTGTATTCACACAATAGAGTTTATGTTCTATTCTATTATTTTATTCTATTCTATAGCCATAATCCATCTCCTCTATAATCAATCTCTGACACCTCACTCATCTGAAATGTTTGCAGCTCCCTGAGAAGACAACTAAGTGACCCTTCTGCTTGAAAGTTCGCTGCCATGCTGTGTACCTACAACTCTGAAAGCACAGTCAGAATGGTCGTGATTAAACGAAATACAGAGAGGGAAGCAAGAGCTAGCTGGAGATATTGAGAACGTCCTACTGGGTGATGGAGCCATCCACGATCTGAGATATTCCAGCTTTCATTCATGCAGGAGGCCAGCATGGAGACAGGTTACATGTTGCACAGAGCACACTTCAGATTTAATCTCAACCCTGCTGCATAACTGCCAGTCGTTTGAGATCTGTAATGTGGGCTTAATGGATACAGTCAGTCTAAAGGAGGACAGCACACTTGTGAATAGAGGCATTTAGGCTAGGAGCCCGATGGTTTTACAGTTCATGGGCTATTTCCATTACCTCTGTGTATGCTGAAGTTCTGTCTACGAACAAACAGTTCAGGTCCCCTGTAAGGTGGTACGAACCTTCCTCCTCTTCTTCTTCTTCTTTTTCTAAAATTTTGTTTTGCTGCAGAAAAGCATGCTGTATAACTATATAGGATATGCAGAAGACAAGATAAGCTTTAAAATACTTATAAATTTAAAGAAAATTCATGTTGTTGCTCAATACCACTGTTATCAAAGATGCTACTACTCCACCTTAAAAATGAACATCAAAAGGTACTTGGCAAAAGTAAATATATCATGATGCTATCTTTGAATTTAAACTCTGAGCCAATGGCTGAAGTAGCAGCTTTCTCTACATCATTAAGTTCTCCATTTAGAATATGTTTTGCTCTTTGAACAAGAACAAAAGTCTAGTAATAAAACCCACTAATGAATCATGTTTCAGTTGTAGCTTTTCTCAGCAACTGCATCCACATGGCAGAGGTACCTGGCTGCACATTCTTTTGGACCATTTCATCTAATGACCCAACTGTGCTCAGCTCACTTTTAAATTGCTCATGGAGCTCTCTCTGCATTCCTATCTTTGGCCTCGCTTTACAACAAAACTTCTTCATCAATGACCTGGATGAAGAGTTAGAGTGTACCCTCAGCAAGTTTGCTGATGACACAAAACTGGGAGGACTGGCGGATACACCAGAAGGCTGTGCTGCTATTCAGCAAGACCTGGACAGCCTAGAGAGTTGGGCGCAGAGGAACCTGATGAAGTTCAACAAGGGCAAGTGCAGAGTCCTGCACCTGGGGAGGAACAACCCCATGCACCAGTACAGGCTTGGGGCAGACCTGCTGGAGAGCAGCTCTGCAGAGAGGAACCTGGATGTCCTGCTGGATGACAAGTTGACCACGAGCCAGCAGTGTGTCCTGGTTGCCAAGAAGGCCAATGGCATCCTGGAGTGCATTAAGAGGAGTGTGGCCAGCAGTTTGAGGGAGGTTCTCCTCCCATTCTACTCTGCCCTAGTGAGGTCCCATCTGGAGTATTGCGTCCAGTTCTGGGCTCCGCAGTTCAAGAAAGATGAGGAGCTACTGGAGAGAGTCCAGCAGAGGGCTACAAGGATGATGAGGGGACTGGAGCATCTCTCCTATGAGGAAGGGCTGAGGGAGATGGGCTTGTTTAGCCTGAAGAAGAGAAGGCTGAGAGGGGACCATATAAATGCTTGCAAATACCTGAAGGGTGAGTGTCAGGAGGATGGGGCCAAGCTCTTTTCAGTGGTGCCCAGCGACAGGACAAGGGGCAACGGGCACAAACTGAAGCATAGGAAGTTCCGTCTGAACATGAGGAAGAACTTCTTCCCTCTGAGGGTGATGGAGCACTGGAACAGGTTGCCCAGGGAG